>Ga0315293_10001184_pt1 | contig 25269 bp, 30 predicted proteins | sample YL17G13_20_MG_FD_203071 | JGI IMG/M metagenome (GOLD analysis project Ga0315293, IMG submission 203071) | Sediment microbial communities from Yellowstone Lake, YNP, Wyoming, USA - YL17G13_20 | ecosystem: Environmental > Aquatic > Freshwater > Lake > Sediment | place: USA: Wyoming | collected...
TGGGCAGAGTAGCCTGACGTTGCGCTGTGGGCAGAGTTGCCTGACGTTGCGCTGTTCATAGTCGCCTGACGTTGCGCTGTGGGCAGAGTCGCCTGACGTTGCGCTGTGGGCAGAGTCGCCTGACGTTGCGCTGTGGGCAGAGTCGCCTGACGTTGTTTTTGTTTTTTCTTTTATAAAATCAAACACACCCTTTATCGCAATGCCTACAAATGCTTTAATGTCAATTTTTGCTTTTATAGTTATAGAGTCCGTGCATACTTTGCTATCCTCTTTTTCTTTTTTTATAAACTTCCCGTCCGTTTCTACTTCTGCAAAGTTACTTCCAATTAAAGGATAATAACTCAATACATCGATAGGGTTTTCGCAGAAATGGAACCCTTTTTCACATAATCCAATTTCCCCATCATATTTATAGGTTTTTCCTATTTCATACTGGAAGTCTTTGCACTTCATATCTTTATCAAAACCTTTATAACCTTTCATTATCTCCCCCCATGCGCCTTAATTTCGACGCGCTCCATTACAATCCCATCTATAACTATAATCCCGAAGTACAAGACGGAGAAAAGCATAAATAAGGTTATAAGTCTGATCCTTTTTTGGTGTTTCATATTTTCCTCATTTTTGACTGGATATAATTTATAACCATCTGCAACACCAAAACTTTTTTGGTCTGTGCTTCTAACCGTTCCTGTTCACGCCTTACCTTATTAACTGCGAATCTTAATTGTAAGTCTTGAAGTGGGGTTAGCTCTTTACATTCTCCTAATCGTCTTACCATATTTCGGGTTATGGTGAGCATGGTTTAATATCCTCCCGTTTCAATTCAATTTCCATACATTCCTTACATATTCCAGTAGTTTCCGACAAGTCTGATAATGGCTCGATATATCCAAGGTATTTGCCACACCATCCGCATTTGGATATCATAAAATTATGCGCCCTAATAGGCTATCATTACAGTTCAGTAAACTGCCGGAACACTTGCTATTACAAGTTTTCAGTCCGTAGACAAGGCGCAAAAAATTAGCCCTAACACTGAATACACCGGGCAAGCGGGCAAGTGTTAGGGCATTAAAAAATCCGAACGCAATTTCTGCGCCGGAGTTATTCAAACCATTAATCATCTTGCCATGATTTATTTTCATCTTATACTGATTTTAACAGATACTATCTTTAATGTCAAGTCTTTTTTTTATTTATTTTTCTCGTCAGTAATTCAAGAATTTATTAAATTTTTTATTTGTTTTATTCGTTCAAAATCTTAAATCTACTTGGCCCGGAAGCGTAGGAAGAAGCACCGCCCAAGACAACGCCCATATACATACCCCAAACCTTCCATTTCGGTTTCTTCCGGCAAATCATGGCTTCCTTGAAAACATTGTCAGCTAAACTTTTAGAAACTGGAATTAAAATAGGTGCTCCGATGACTCCGTTTTGTGCCAGAGGTTGAACATTTATCATGTGCGATTGATATAAAAAATCATGAACCACTGATTCATGATGAGCATAATCCCCGAATGCCTCATATATAATCGGAACCCTTGGGACGCTTGCAAAGTCGGTTACAAAGCCTTTAGGAACGGTTACAATCCCGCCTAAAATTGCGCTTTGATATCTCAGGTCTGCCAAAAGCATGAAATTCTCATCATCTATCTGGCGGCCGTCAAGCGTAGTTAAAAACTCACTTTTCATTTAATCCCCGCGCTCCCCTTAATCTGGTAAACCTTTCCGCAAGACTCGCACCGGCACTTATACGCGCCATCCTTATCAATAGCAGTACATCGCATAACAAGCGGCTGTATACATTTGTCGCAAACTTTACCAGGGTAAACGTGCAGGCGTTTGCCGTAATGGGTACATCCCGCCAGAGCCAGAACTAGAAAGAAAATAGAAAGTAATTTATTCATTGGTCTTATTCCTCCACTAGTTTCGGATGAACTCTATATCCGCAAAAATTCTTGTACCCTTCCCAAGCCGTCCGAACCCTTAAAATCACTTTGCCAGTCTCAAACTTGGATTTCGGGTCAAAAGCGCGGGCTTCCAAAATGTTAAAATCATCGAAAACCATGCCAACGTGGTAAATCTTGTCTTGATTGCCCTCTTTTCCGAAGAAGGCTAAATCGCCCGGGCGCGGGCTTTGTTGCTTCTGTGTGGCGTTATACTGCGCCTGTGAGCCATCGGGAAGGGGGATGTTGGCAAGGGAGAAGATTCCCTCTATCATTTCCGAGCAATCAAGCGATTTTGGCAGGATTGCCCGATTCGTCCATTCCGCGCCGTACTCGTAGGGTATGTTTATGAGCGTAGCCCCGACGCGGACAAGTTCCTTGCGTATCGCTTCGATTGCTTCCACGGTCAAGCGTTCATTCATTTCGTATACCCTCCATACGTCGGATATTCATCGTGTCCTACCCATATATCAACTCGCTTCGCTTTCAATTCCGGCTTATTCCTGATACAATCTTCAAAAAAATTATGCTCAACATAATCCCCGCCGATTCCTGTACGCCACTTTTTAGCTTGCCAGTCTGGTATTTCTGCCTCGCAGGTATGGCAGATATCGGACATATCATTTCCTTTTATCCTTCATTTCCTTTAGCCATTCCGCCAAATTTTTGTTTACTTCGTTTTGCACGGCTATATATGTTTCCACTTTTACTATCCGTGTTTCGTGGTCAATAAGTTTAACTACATTTTCAGCAGATACTTTTTGCGTTCCTTCCATTTTGTAATACCAGCCAAAGATTGCAAGCAAAACTCCGAACCAGAAAACAACTGTCCGGTCATAATGAAGTAACCATTGAAAGGGAGTCTTTTTGTCGGTCATATCATCCCCAACACTCCCCAAGCCAGTAAACTCATAAAAATAAACCCCTGCCAGAAATCTTTTGTATAATTAAAATAAATCATCTACATTTTCCGTCAGCGTGCGGATTAGGCAAATCTGCTTTATAAAACTTGCCTATATCTTCCCATGTCGAAATATAGTTACTTCTAATTTTTGCGGAACAGGTAGGACAATACTTTATACAAACAATCCCAAGCCACGAAGCGGCGGAATCCAAGACAAGCTCGAAATATATATCATCAGTCTTCACAATGCAATCATTAGGGTTTATGGTTATGCCGAAATGCTCTTTAACATATTTTGCATATTCGGGATACATAGCAGATATTCTCTCGTTTAATGACGTGGATTGAACGCTTATCGAAGCGGCTATCGTGTATAGTCGAATAGCTTTTTCTTTTGTCGTTTCAACGGCATAACTAAATTTTGTTGTTGCTATTACCGCTATTGCTATAATTATTATATTTTTCATAATACCCTCTTATGGCGTTGATATGTCCAGCGACCAATTATGTCCGAAATCCGCCGGCACCTTTTAAATAACAGCCTATCTCTACGGAATCGACGTTCCATGCGACAATAGCCCCGACTGAGCCCCCATTCGTTGCCCCGTTGTCCTTCGCGCCGTTTATAAATATATCCATGCTATAATCTGCATTCCACCTAGCGCATACAACCGCCCAGCTTTCGGCAACGATTCCCGTTGACACACCTTTACAGTAAAACTCTGTAGCGCTTTGTTTGAAATATGCGCCACTAGCTTTTGTGTATCCGGCGTAAAATTTGCCCCGGTTGCTTGCTATGCCTGAATTTTCGAAACCACATTCCCACGTAAAATCTATAGAATGAGAACCGTCTTTGATAGCGCCGCCAGCGATTATCAAAGCGTTTGAACCTGCCGACCCTATGTCTGAATATGGTTGCGTGGCCACGCGAATCAATGCCATTACTGTTATTGGCGGACGGGAGTTAAACGGAGTATAAACCCAAACAGAAGCCCCGCCAGTTAGCCCGTTGCAGTACATTGCCTTACCCCACATACCATCGACGATAATTGTGTTATTGTAAAACGAGCAGGTAGTGGAATTTACTTCGATGTCGTTTGACGTGTTTGGGGAACTGGAAACATTGAAACGAAAAATAACCGAGCCGGTGCTTGGATTTTCGTATGGCAAATCTCCGGCATAAAGTAAACCGGAAACGAAAAACGCAAAAAGGAAAGCGGATATTAGTTTCATTGCTTGTTCTTGCCTGTACCCCATAACAATATCTGCGGGCTTTGCGAAGTCATGCCGGACATTGAGCAAGTTGATACCGCGGGAGCAAGCCAAGTCCCAGGATTACAAACAAAGGTTGTAGAATATGAAACTTTATATGTCCCCGTCGCAATTTCCAAAGTCGGGGAAACTATTGAAATCGGAACATTGTTACGTCCTCCCGTACTCCAATAGATATTGAAAAATGTAGATACCGTTTGCGACTGGTCGCTTACGTTTATATCAATCCGCGTAACCGTCCAGGTGCTTGCCTGGTCAACGTATGCTTTTTGTCCGGGGATTGATTCGCCGGTCGTTGTCGGCGTTGCCAAACTTACGGGGCCGGCCCAAGAGAAGGCGCAAAGCGGTCCTGTGGAATATGTGTTTGCTACGCCGCTACCGCTTGCCGCTGTATTCATTGAAGTTCCGTCAGAAAAAATAATTTTGTCTTTAACATTCAAAATTGTTGTGGTAGCGGAATTTACAACCATACTACCCGTTGACATGGTTAATGTTCCACGAACGGCAAGTGAACCTATTTCCACTTCGCCATTAGTTGTCTTTATCCATATATCGGGGTTATTGATTGCTGGCGTTCCTGTGCGTGAGGCCGAAATCCAAAGATCACGCGCGGACGAACCGCCAGTAAAAAGTATCGGGGCGGGACTTACGGCATTTTGAAAACCCAAGTGCATTTGGCTTAAACCTGAAGGGTCAGCAACGGTTATTGTTTTTTGATTGCTCATGCCCTTGAAACTCCAATTTCCACCAAGGGCGGCACTAACTGCATATCCTAAAGTACCGCATGAGGCTATGGTTATGCTGTAATTTCCAGCGGACGTATTTCCACCCTTAATAGCAAAAGAAGAAGCGTTGAAATCATATGCGCTGGCCGTCATATCGCCATTTGTTGATACCCTTAGTGTTGTGCCGGACATTCCCATGCTCCCCATGATTACTGGCGCGGTTGTTGTTATCGTACCGACAACAGACAACGAAGACACGTTGACTAATCCTTGAAATGTAACGGAAGAAGCAAATGTTACAGGCGTTGTAAACGTCGGAGAAGAAGTTAAAAGATTAGTTGATACTATTCCTGTCAATCCTGAACCGTTACCAAATATCTTGGTAAATGTAGAATTACCACCGACAAAGCCACTTGTACTTGTAACAGTTCCAACCACATCCAAAGACGATATATTTACAGTATTATTAAATGTATTGCTTGCAGAAAATACATTAGTTACATCTAATCCTGCGAATCCCGTATGTCCAGAAGAATTATAGTCCAATCCTGTTAAAGCGTTATGCGCCGAAGCCACATAAGTTCCGGCTGGAACATTTGAAACAGACCGCAAGTCTTGTGTTTCTATATATGAAGGTGTAGCCGTATTTCTCATAATAACTCTATAAATCAATTTCATTTCAGCAAATGGCAAAGTTCCAAGCGAAAGTGATTCATATTTATTATTATCCCTAGCATTTTGTAACGTAACATCCGTTCGTTGCCCTATAATAGTTACTATGGGAGTTGAAATTTCATTTGTTGCAAAAAGCCAATAAGCTACATACTGATTAGCAGGAACATCCGATAAAGTATTGCCATTGTTATATTGCAAGTCTGTGGTTTTCTCGTAAAAATACTGTCTTGTGCTTGTTATCATTTCAAATACAGTGGAACCATTTTTATAAAATATCGTTCCTGTTGATTGAGCCGGAGTTATTGAATATGCAATATCTTCGTCATATATTGTTCCTGCCGTTATTGAGAATGTAGAATCTGTAAATGTGGCTGTAAGTCCATCTACATATCTTACTCCAACTGAATTATGAAGATACCCATGAGTCATAAAATCCATGTGAATACCGTGTCTTTCGTCTGCTACAATTCCTATTTGTTGTGTGGAGTTCCAGTAAACCAATGCTATCAATACATAATTAAATCCTGGAAATGCTCCCTCTTGTATATTCCCACTATTGTCATAATATATCCAATGCTGTCCTGTGGTATCTGCAATCTGCTTTGTGGTTGTTGGTTTTACACTTCTTACGCCTTTTATATAGATTGCATGGTCTCCTGTAATCGTTAAAGTCCTTGAAGTATCATCCCAAGATAATACGGAAGTTGTGCGATTAAGGAATCCAGTAGGGTCACTGTATTCTGTAAACATTTGTGGAATTGAAACGCCACCAATAGTTGAAGTGTTTGTAATAAAGCCTGTTGTAGATGTAATAGTACCGTAAGAAGTCATTGACGCAACAGTAATAGGCCCATTAAAAGTACCAGAAGTAAACGTCAAAGCCGCCGAAAATGTATTGGTCGTATCAGTTGTAAGAACTCCCGTCAATCTAGCCGCAGGAACTATGCCTAGAGCAAGATTGGAAGCATTTAATAGTGTTATGCTAGAACCAACCCCACAAAATCCAGACGTTGAGGTAACTGTCCCGTAAACATTCAGGGAAGATATATTGACTAGTTTGTTAAATGTGGCAGTTGAAGTGAACGTGATAGGCGTATTTATTGTAGGAGAAGAACCCCACAAATCCAGTATAGCAGTTGCCGGAGCTGTAGACAATGAACCATTAGGGAATTTTATCGTATTCGGATATGATACAGGGCTTCCGTCAATCTCTGTTACTTTTAGAGGAGGAGAGCCGCCGCCCGTAATAGCATATACCGGATATGAGCCTAAAAGCATAAGCAAGAAAAGTATTATTTTTTTCATACCAATACTATCAGAACCGGAATAGATACGGTTGTTGCCTCTGAACGTAAATAACCCAAAGACTGATTAGTCCCAATAACGTGGTCTGTTCTGTTTAATTCCAGGTCAACGCTATCATGCGGGTAGATAGGTATCTCTTTATTTCTTGTAGTGTCCCGATAAAGATATAGAATTTCGTCAGATGTGTTGGTTATTCTAAACGCCGTAACCCTTTCCGTGGTTACAAGGCTTATACCTGTAGTCGGGACACTAAATGTGAGTACATACCAATCAGAGCCGAGGCTTACCGTTCTTGAAGGCATTGGTTCACCTCAAAGACGAAGCGGCTTCTGTTAGTTTTCTCGCCTTTTCCCTGTTTTCCAAGATTAAACCATTAAGCTCATTTTGAGATTGAGTTATGGATTTATCCTTTATGTTAAAGTTTTTTTCCATTTCTTTCAATCTGTTTTCTTCTGCTAACAGCTTTAGTCTTACGGTTTCAGAGTTTGCGTTCTGCTCTTTTATCGCTTCTTCCTTAACCCGCAATCCGTCTTCCATTTGTTTTATTCCTTCTTTCATCTTGTCATAATCTTTCAGGATTATTTCTTTCGCTGAATCCAAGTCTGATACCTCTTTTCTCTTTGCACCGATAAGGGTATCAAGGGAAGATATCTGATTATTAGCTTGACGAATAGATACATCTACGTTTTTCATGCTATCAATAAACGCCTTGCAATCCTTCTCCAGCATTTTCACTATGTCTATTATTTCCATGTTTTTATCTCCTTTTATGGTCTTTCTTTAATTTGTTTCGGTATCACCAGAGGCGATAACTTATACAATTTGAAAGAATTGTCCAACTCGTCTTCTGAAAATTTGAATTGTAAATATGCTGAATCAGAGCCTATGTTTTCAACAATGTTTTGACGTTTTGGCTTGTAGGTCAATCCGTTGGAAGCCACACCAAACATAGGGCTTGTAGACTTCCTTTCCTTGATAATCGGAAAGTTTACGCCGTCTTTTAACCGCTTTTGAAGGTAGTAATTGCGTGACGGTACGGTAAAATCTCCAAGCGTTGTATTGTCATAAAGCGTGCTTATGTCCTGATTGTTGTATTTGCCGTAAGTTTGCAAGAGGTTTGAGCGGTCGAAATTTAAGGTCATGCTATGAAGTGTCGGAGTTGAAGTGAAGCTTTCACTTTCAAACTTTGCCGACAGGGTCAAATATTGCTTAACTTCTATTGTAGGAATTGAGCCGTTGGTTATAGTTTGGCTTGCTATGAAAGTATTTGAATCATTAATATTTATTACAGAATCGGTATCGGTGAAAATTCTATACGTTATTGTGCCGTTGTATAAGTCCTCCGACACGTTAAAAGTATTAAAAGTGTTTACATTTCTTCCGCAGTTAAATATATTTGAAACATATGTATCGGTAGAAGTAAAATATGATATCGTTATACTTCCATTTCCAGCATTGCAAGCGGATGTAAAAGTTACGTTCTCAATGCCTAAGCCTGAATAGCTTGAACCGCCACCAGCACTGCCGCGATACGAACACCCGTACCCGCTTCCACTCCCGCCGCCGCCATAAAAACCACCGCCGCCACCAGACCCCGTCTGGTCGTATGATATAAGCCCTCCGCCATTCCCGCCATTTCCAATATCGCCGTTGTTGCCATCGGGGTATCCGCCCAGACCGCCGCTTAATTGTGTTCCGCCACTTCCGTAAAAAATACGAGATGAACCGCCACAAGTTCCAGAACCGCCACCATCCTTACCGTGTCCCCACGCTCCACCACCTCCGCTAGTGCAAAGTCCGCTATTAAAGTTAGCTCCACCTCCACCACCTGCAACTAATATTCTATTAGTCCATGTACTGCCACCAATTCTAATATCGGTAGCACCGCCACCGCCTGCGCTTCTAGTAACGTGAACGCCGTTGCCTCCTCCGTTCCATCCGCCTAAAGTGGCTGTTCCACTACCGCCAACTAAAAGATACAGGGTTTGTCCAGAGGTAACGGCTACCGTAGAATATATAGCACCACCCCTGCCACCAATTCCACCGCCAGGATTTTGTATCTGCGTTCCGCCTTGCGCTCCCCATAGGGTTACATTTATGGACGATACGCCTTGCGGTATAGTAAACATCTGTATTGCACCTGTGTAATTAAATGTGGATGTACGCAAAATTACTGGTCTTGTACCGAAAACAATATCTCCACTAACGGTATCGGTGTTGAGGTAATCGCCCAATAATCCACTATTCCAATCCGCCGCGCTAGTCTGCGTCCATGCCTTAACATTCAATCCATCCATAAAAGTTATGTAAATGAAATCATCGTTTATGCCAATATCACCCATTACGCAATAAGTGGAAGCCACAACCGAAACATTCTCCGGTAGAACCCTTGTTTTGCTTACCAGTTTCAAATCAGACTTGTTCCTTTTCTCTAACCAACATTCGGAATAAAGCAGATTATCGGATATTTTGGAATAGAAAACATAAACAGATTCTTGGTCTATCGCAAGACGGGTATTTCCGACGGTGTTAAGATTTAAGACAACGGAATCCTTGTATACGAAATCTTTATCCCATTTTTGCAGTCTGTGGTTAGCGTCCTGAACGGTGAATACATTATCATCATCAGCGCATATTCCAGTAGGAAAATTAAAGTTTGTAGTTCCCTTCCCAAGTTCTCCGAAAGATTTTTTTAACTTCATATTATCGCCGTTATAGACTTTAACTTTGTGATTTACGAAGTCGCAAATATACAGGGTAATAACTTCATTCTTTTTGGTTACTGCCATCTGAAAGGGTTTATTGAAGTTCGCCGAACCGGAGCCGGTACTGCCTGCGCTTGATACGGAAGCCGTTAAATCGCTTCTCTTGAATTTGATTATGCTGTCATGATATTGGTCTCCAACGTAGATAAAATCATCATCACCTGTTATCGGACGCGGAGCCATTACAGACGAATCATAAACCTGCGTAGAATCGTTTAAGGTAAAATCGTTCCCATCAAGCCTAAATATGCCTTCATGTCCATTATATCCGGTCAGGAATATATCTTTATCGAACAAATTGCTTATAGTATTTCTCTTTTCCTTATTTCCAAAATCGTCGTAAGTGTCCATGTAAAATTTAGAAGTAGCGGGCTTGTCGCAATTAATAAACACCTGTTGCCATTTTTTATCGGCTTCTGTTCCCAAACTGAATTGCTTGCTTTTTCTGAAAGCATTTAACGGGTATTCTTTTGCACCTACAAAACGTACATCGTCATAGGTCAACTCGCACCATGCTATCGAAGTAGACACAAACCGCAAACCGTAGAATGTAGGAGAATCAGCAAACGGCAGAACGCCGGAAGATACCTGAATCCATGAATTAAGTATTGGGAAAGAAGATAAGGGGATTTCAACCGTACTCCAGTTGCTTGTACCGGACGTAAGTGCGCTGGAACTAATTGTAACCGAAGTGAAGTAAGTATCAAAATCCCCTGAAACCGTGTTCATTTCTAGGTCTATGCGAATTGTCTGCAAGTTAGCCAGTCTAGACGGATATACCTTGAATGAAATTTTATCATTTGTAGTGGTCTTGCTCTTGTCATACCATTCGCCGAGGTCAATTATACCCATAAGAGCAATCGAAGATTGTACCGTATTGAAAGTAGTCTTAATCGAAGCCGTACCCTCTTTAACCATAGCCCCCGCCGAAGCCCGAAGCCACTTACCGGCAAGGTCGCAATTATCAATTACAAGTTCTTTCCGTGCGTCATTCTGAAACTCTTCCTGGTCGAAGTAATGAACATAACCCTGATTATCACCATATATAATTTCCTGCTTGTCGTTAATATTGTCAAAATACGCGTAACATTCAGGAAGCCAGTTTGATAAAGGGAACCATTCTCCGGTGTTCAAATCGCATACCAACGTAGAATTAGGACTACCTTGTGGCGATTTTGTTGGGTCTTCAAACGTAAAAATATACCAGTTCCTTTTTGCGTAGTAGATAGCATGAGCATTTTTGTAAGTACCATTTTCAAGCATTCTTTTTATGACTGGTTCTATAGCCGTAGAAATCAATTTTGTTTCTTCGGCAAGAGAATCCCTTGCGGACGGGTCGTAAAGTCTTATACCGTCTTGCCCAAGAAATACAAAAACCCTACCCGTATTAACTAGGGTTCTAGGAGATATGCATCCAAATCCCTGAACGACTTTAGAAAGAGCAATATCACCCCCTTGTGAACCTAAATTAAGAACTGAAAATGTAAGTTCATATATCGAAGAAGGGGAAAAGATAAAAACGCTCCCTATCTCGCCTAACCCCATAATCTCCTCGCCCGTATTGTCTATTTCAAAAGCTCTAAATGCTGTCATGGAAGATAGTTCATTTACATAGGGAGGAGTTCCGGCTAAAAGCGAATATTGAAGGCGCGCCGGATAATAGGTAGTTCCAAGAGTCATTTCTTTTATGTTTGCCGTTATATAGTAGTTCTTTGCAAAAATATGATGTTTTGCGGTTAAGTCAACACCGCTAGTAGTAGGCAATATATGTTCAGTTACTGAACCAGAAGTTATGCTGTAACGCATTATTCTATCGTTCAGGCTATCTCCGGCAATCACCACATAGGAAGCATATTGCTTAAATTCATAATTCTGGTTCTTGTCTAATCCTGATTTTTTCAATGTCCAGATATGCCCTGTTCCTGTAGTAGTAGTATCTACATAAATCTTGCCATCGTTTATCATCAAAGTAGCTTTGTATATCGTTGTACCTGTGGAATAATGCGCCCGGAATAGACCCTGAACAGGAACGGAGCTTATAGCCTGTTCAATCACCCTTTTACTGCCGTATCGTTTTTGTGAAGTTCCGGTATAATATGAAATCCAGTTGTTAGAATCGCAAGCCCTATCATCCTGTATTTCAGAGCAATCGGTCTTGTAGTCAACCCCACCGCCAAAGGTTATAGGGTTTACTTCCTGTACTTGAGCGTGGGAATATACCAAAAAGCCGGAAAACATGGCTAAAAGGGCAAAAATGACGGCTTTTAGGGGTATATGGGGAGGTTTCATCTTAACCAGTCAACTGCCTTTTTAGCTATACCACCAGTTCCTATTTTGATATTTGTAAACGGTATACGTCTTGAAGCGTTTTCTATCTCTTCACGCCATAAGGCATTTTGAACCTTTGCGGACAAATCCTCGCCCGTAATCTCCTTCACCCCTTCGGCAACGCGGGATGAACCAAGTTTGCCCTCTTTCCCAAGTCCGGCAAGCCGTGTAGCAGTAACATCTCCCGGTACATATATTTTCTTTGAACCTTTATCTGTAACTTTTCGTATGCTTTCAATGCCGAATTTTTTGAAATACTGATTTCTTTCGTTTATTGCTTCCGAAAGAGGATTCATTGATTTTGCATATTCAGGATTTTTACTTTTAAGTAAAGTATCTAACTTCGCTCTCAAGTCAATAAATGACTTGTCTGTTTTGGTAAGGCTCTGCGGTTCTTTCCATACTTTCTCCCAAGGGATTTTATCATCTAATTTTTCTATGGTATTTTTTAGACTCTTTTGACTTATTGTATTAGTTTTCTGTTTGTAACTTTCAGCAATTCTATCTAATGCATTAGAAGCCGATACTTCTTCGGGAGTTATTTTTGCTCCTATCTTACCTTTAGAAGATTTTATGGCACTAATCAGACTATCTTTAGATATTGCTCCATCTGCAAGATATTTTGAGTTTGATAGAAGTTCATTTCCTTTCTTTGAAAGTTCCGTCCTTACTATTTCAAATTTCCTTGTTACCTCTGGAATATCGCTTGAGGCAATCGCTTCGACTGTTTTTGATTCAAGAAGTTCAGGATTCTTTTCCCATGCTCTTAAAGTTTCCTCTGGTATTTTTGTTACTTTAGCAGTAGCTTTCATTGACAAATCCTTACCAGTATCAATAGCTGATTTCCCTATTTGTTTTAATTTAGGGGATACAACATTTCTTTCGATAGCAGAAGCACCAGGCAATAAAGCAAGCCCTACATTTGTTGCCATATTTTTCGGGTCAAACGCATACGGAAGCTGTGATGTAACCATATCAACAGCCGTTCCATACGCCGCTGATTCAGGAGGAGGATATCCAGCCCTGCCAAGCCCTTCAGCAACATTTCCACCCCACTTGCTCATTCCTGTTATATTTTCAACCGCACTTCCCACCTTTTGCGCCGCGCCGGACAATCTATCAGTAATAGGATTTTTAAGAGGCAATGAAAGCCCTTTTAATGCCAAAGACGAACCCCTCTCTGCAAGTGTTGGTTCTGTAGATATTCCGGTATCAGTAACAAGCCCTCTCTTTTTAGCTTCGGCAAGTATTGACCTTTTACTTTCTGGAAGTATTCCGCGCCTTTCAGCTTCGAGTAGAAGTTCTATACTCATTGTTCTAATGCCTTGAGAATTTCATCATTTGTCATTTCCGACGGGTTCTTTTTTTGTCCCAACGGTTTAAGCCCTTTTGTTTCAAAAGGTTCTCCGAAATCGTTTTCATATCCATTTGTAAAATTTTGCTTGCTTGCCCTTATACTATTTTTTAAGTCAATAAGAGCAGACCTGAATATCTTATCTCCAGCCTTTTGGTCAAGTTTTGCCCTCTTGTTTTCAAGCCTAGTACCCTCTGCGTCAGATACGTTACCAAGTGCGCCGCCCGTAGGCGAATTTGCTCGAAGTTCAGTAAGTGAATCAAGAGATATTCCTGCCTTTATTGAATCTACAAGATTTTCAATCTCTTTAACCTTTGAACCAGGCCACCTCTTTACATAAGTGTCCCAACCTGTACCGGAAAATAATTCCTTGTCATTCAAAAGTTTGTCAATCTTTGTTTCAATTTCATTCAATCCTTGAAGTGTTCCGGTTAAGGATTTTCTCGCTTTCGGTTTCGTTGCGGCTAAATCTACCTGTTTTTTTTCTCTTGCTTTTCTTTCAGCAACATCTGCCTTAATGTTTTCTTTTGCCTCAAACTCTTTCAACTCATTAGCAGATTTATCTTCTTGTGGCATTTTCAACTGCGTAGGAGGCGCACCAATAAACTCATCATAAATAAAATTGCCAAATTCATCCGTCATTGGTTTCCCTTTTTCGTCGTATTTCAACACTCTTCGCGGACGGGATTTTTCAAACTCAAGTTTATTCGCTTGCTCAATATTTGTTCGTTCTTTCCATTGTCCCTGTTCAATATCTGCCTTTTTTCGCATCAACGCGTCTTGGTCTTCAAGGTCAATCTTACGCTGATATGCCTTGTTTCCGCCGGCTAAAGCCCCTAGTGCCGCTTCAAGTAAATAATCTGTTGTATCAGCCATAAATACCCCTTTCGTTTAATTCGTTATTCCCATAATCAGATAAAGAAGAACCTTTTTTATATCCTGTATTCACATTTGAGTTAGACGTTTTATCAAAATACCTATTCATAGCCACATTCGTTCCCGTTCCCAAAATTGCACCTAATAGAAGCGGCCCTAAATCCGTCTTTGAATTATACTCGTTATTTAGATTTACATTTGCAATCCCATACTGGTCTGCAAGGGTGTTGAGTTTGCGCTTCTGTTCCCTTCCCTTTTCCGCTTCGGAAGAAGTAAACGCTTGCTCTTGCTCTTGGCCTGCCATTTGTTGAGCAAATGCCGTAGCAGAAGCCGTGTCCATGCCCCTGCGTACCGCCATATCATAAGCATTATTATAAACTGCCTGTATTTTGCCTTTCTGCAAATCGAGTTTTTTCCTTGCAAGTACGGCTTTTGTCTTATCGTCAAGCTGTGGTATTCTCGAAGCCATATCAGATTTACCAGTCATACCGGAACTAGATATAAGCTGTCCTGAACGATTCAAAAATCTATCCCGTAATGTAGAAATGTTGCTTGACATACGCGAAAGCTCATCATCAACATCACGCCCCTGAACCATTCCACTTAACGTTTCCTCTCCGGCTTTTCTTTGGGTTAAATAATCTGTTGCCATAGTTTTATCCTATTTTCCGCATAGCTACATTTGTACCTATATTCAATCCTGTTTCAGCTATTTTGCCAATCAGGTTAGAATTATAAGCGTCGCTCTTTTCTCTTTTTGCTCTTTCCAATTCCTGACGCTTTAACGCTAATTCTCTTTCATAATTGCTCTTTGTAAACTGTTCGTTCAAATCGGAATCAAGTTTGCTTTGATATGACTGAAATTTCTGTCCGCGTTCAGTTAATATACGTTTACGCTCTGATTCGATTGAACTCTTGTAATTCGTATCACTTTGCAAATCTTTTCTTAAAGCGTTTCGATAGGCTGAATCGTAATAAAATTGGTTGTCTTCTGCCTCTAGCTCTGCTTGCATTTGTTCAAGCGAACTATCCAAACTCATAGCCCTTTGAGTCAAGGAATCTTCACGCTCTCCGCTAAAAAGCATACCACGAGCATTAAGGTTTTGCATTACAAGCGGTACTTGTCTTTCAAGCTCATTAAAAGCTCTATCTTCTTCGCCCTTCATAAATTCGCCTGTACTTGCCTGTAATTCGCCAGGCATAGCATTTAACGCACTTTCTATGTCGGTATTTTTTAACCTTTCTCCGGTTTTTGAAGAAAGCAATCCTTGAGCGTTAGTTAATAGATCGGAATAGTTAGCATTGGGTATGATTTCGTCGGTTGTATACTCTTGTTGCATTCTGGATAATGGAAAATTTGCCAACTGATTACCAGCTATTTTTAATCCCTCCAAATCAGTACTGGAATAAGCAGTATTACCGTAATTAAACATTGAATCTGCAAAGACTTGTGCAAAATCTTTAGGTTGCATTCCCGCCATAGCCTTATCATAAACATTACCCAAAGATTGTGTAATTTGTTCATTAGGAATAGATTTTCCATTTTCATAATTACGAACTTTATCAACTAACCACTTTTTCATCTCTGGCAATAAAGAATTTATAAATACTTCTTTAGATACAACTTTTTTGGTATTAGGTGCAAAATTGCCAGAATTATAATCTCCAACACTGCCAATCATTCCCTGCAATTCTTCTTCTGAAAGATTTTCTATATTCTTTGACTGGTTAAGATAATTTTCAAGCGTTGACCTTTTCTGCGATTCGTCTACTATCCCATATTGAGCAAGATTCTCCGCGCCATAAATAGTACCCTTGTTTTGTTCCGAACCAACGTCAAAATCTTCCTTTGCTATCGTATCATCGTAATCTTTAGCCGCCATTTTGCGAGCTGTTGCTTCGTCTACTTTTTGCTGTTGCATATAAACTGGATAACGAGCATTTATCCATTTGCTTTTAGAAAAAGGTGCTTTATAGTATTTAGCCATTTTCAACCTCTACCGGGAGCTAAAGAAGATATTTGTGGGCTGAACTTTGTAAATCGTGGTTTAACTACTTGAACTTTAGATTTTAACCCTTCAAGCTCTGCCGCGTAAACGCTTAATAACGAAGTCCATTTGTTATCATCCAAATCACGCAAAGCAAACGATTGCGCCCGAGATATTATAGCTGGTACGAAATTGTCAGGCAATAAAATATGGTCTTTGGTTTCATGCACCAAATCGTAAGCGCGACCCAGATAAACATAGGGGGTAGAAACATAATCATCCGGCGGATTGTAAAATTCAAAACCTATAGGATTGTTTTTCTTCAACGTGAAAGCAACACTATCCAGCGATTCATCTTTCCAGTAATTGAATAAAATTAAACGAGTATTACTATCAACTCTTTTTATGACATAATCAGTATCGTTGATATTACAAATATCTCCTGTGTCGTAACCAGAAGATAATAAATTTACGCCCGAAACTGTGGCAAGGTTAGAATCTTTAGTTATGGATAATGTTCCAGAACTCTCAGCGTCATTAAGCAAATCAACACCAGAAACATCGAAAGAAGAAGGCGCGTCTGATTCTTTTGACAAATCCGTGTATCTATCCATCAAATCAGGATTGTATTCTAATCTACCATTCGCCCAGCGTCCGAAATCAAGGAACTCTGCAACGTCAGATTTTAGATAATAAAAGCGATTCCATATCTCAAATGTTTTTGCACCACTTGTAACGTCGGAAACGGGGGAATCAAGATATGCCGTACTGCCGGATATGTAATTTATCCTATACCACATATCACCATCTTGGAACCGGACAAACCTGCCAACCATAGCGGACGTAAGGGAAGCACCGGAAAAGGTTACAGTACGCGCCGAATCCTCATTAGTGCCGTCATATTTAGCCACTGTTGCCGTTCCTGTGGTATATCGAGGTATAAGGGTTATTTGCCCGTATCTCTTGCGATATATCCAGTTATGGGCAAGAAATACCTCTTTATATGCCATATTCAGGTATATCGGAGCCATAGTCTTACCCAGCTCTGTAGCCTTGTCTATGCCTTTAGCGGGATTAAAATATATAGACTTTAACTGTGATAGATTCATTTAGAAGCCCTTGCTTTCCTGTCCTTTAGGAATCCAACCAGGCACCCAGTCCCAAAATATTGTAATCTTCGCCGGATTAGCTCCCGCAGTCGTATACATTAAACCCTCGCGGAAAGTAAATCTCTGTGTAGTTCTTGTGTACGTTGTGCGGTAAGAGGCTTTCTGCTCATACGTTACCGTACTTGTACCGTCGTATAGTTTGAACGTAGAACCGTCCCCCGCGTCCTCTATTTCAAGGTAAACATTAACCGGACCCGTAGCGATAGTTACATTGGTATCATTTGTTTCTGTGTGCGAAGTTCTCCATATCTTGTCATCGGTATCTCGCGCATAAGAATTGCCGACAAACAACACGCATAAAAACAATGCAAAGAATATATATTTTTTCATGTCATCACCCCTTACCTTCTAGGCGTTTGCTTTACATTTTGTACGACAGTATAATCAATCGTACCGTTTGGCGTACTCGCAAACTGTATCGTCCTAAAAAAAGCATTTGCCGTATATGTGGTTGAATTTGCGCCGTTGTCTATAACCTTGATAATGTCAGCAGTAGTATTAACGCTATTGTATAATCCGAGTTTATCGCTGTTGCCTATACATATTTGATTCAGTATTGTTGCGTCAACTGGAACTTCGCTTATCGTTACACCGTCAATGGTTATGGAAGATATGGATATCCAAGCAACATTCCCACGCCCTGCCGTTGCGTTTGCGGTAGATACCAAAGCCATTATCTCACTCGTTGATATTCCAACAGAGTTTATGCCGAATACATGAACAGTTCCAGCAACAACAGCGGTTGTGATAGGTACTCCATTTTGACTAATGGAAGAAAATACAACTATATTCCGAGGATATCCAGGCTGTGTTAAATCCGCAGTAACATACGTTGTTCCTCCAGCAACTAGGTTTGTTGTTGATAGGTTTATGCCCTGGAATATAGCTATCTGACTTTTAGCGGCTATATCAGAATAGTAATATGGGATATTAGCGAACCCATCATCACAAGTAGCGGAATCTATGTGTATATCCGCAATAGTAGCAGAAGCAACATCCAACGTCCCCAAAGTTACATCTCCGTCAAAGTTAAGCCCGGAAACTATAAACTTATTATCGGTAGCATAACAAGGATTTATCCCTATCATCCCCAAAATAAACATTCCCAACACTATCAACACTTTTTTCATTTCACCACCACCTCGCTTTTATAGTTTCCAGATAGGCGAAAACGCCATATCGTATTTCCTTAAAAATTTATATAAATTCTTTCTGCGTTCTATCGGGTCTGTGCATTGTGGATTAAAATATATCCAATAAAGAGGATTGCGCGGATTGCCGGATATCTCTACCGGAACTTCTGCCGTATACCTTATGCGTGCCCTGTTTATTCCCAACCCGTAACCTTTCTTCCCCTCGTCATGGACAAGTTTCATGCGCCTGTTATGCTCCAAAACAGCTATAAAATTAGCACCATATTTCAAGCACATTTCCCGAAGTGTCGGAACATGGTCAAAGTCCATTACCCTTACAGGACGGTCGCGCTCGTTTAATTCTGTGTCAAGATATCTATTATCTCTAGCGCAAGCGTTTTTTATTACGCTTTTAACGTTGCCGAATTGTCCTGTAGATAACTGATTTAATGTAGGAATCATATTTTTATTGCGACGGGGGGAGGGTAACGGAAAACCCCTCCCCCACATCAAAACCCCTTTACGGAATTATCTCAAGCCATACCCTATTAGCTTGCCCAGAAGTAGGAGCAGTCTTTATTACATACGGAGCCGTGCTGAATACTAGCCCAGTATTGCCATAATCAATCAACTTATACGGTTGTGGCATATATCCACTATTCGCCGTAGTAGTCGATACAGGGAAGAACATAGCAGGCGAACGGTATGTCGAATCTGCAAATGAAGGCCATGTGATAGCACCAGCAGCTACAGGATTGGTAGCAATCAGCACGAAAAAGTTACTTATCGTGGATTCGGTATTAGAAGAGGCGTAAACAGCTACTACTGTACACCCCCTGGAATATCCGGCTATAGAACCGCTGGAAGCCGGAGCCTCAACCCATACAGTCCCATCATACCGACTTGCCGCCGACAGATTGCCAACAACCCAAACGAACGAAACCAGAAGAGCAACAAACAATGTTTTAATTATATTCATTTTCATTACCCCCCTTATCCATTCAGTCCGGTCATTACGCCGACCGTGTTGGGATTGCCGACTTCAAGTGTAAGCTCGGTTTTAACATAGCCCTGCCTGGTATCTCTTGTCTTTCCGATTTCTACTGATTTTACAGGAACACCGAAAGCAACAGATATCTCGGACATTTTGCAAAGCAGTAAATAACCAGCCGTACAATGCAAATCCCAAACTATCTTCTGCGTTCCGAAATCGCCATCATATTCACCAATAGAATTAGTGTATACTTTGCTCGATTCCGCTATACGCCTTATGGGAGTACCCCAGTTTGTGATAGCCCTTTTGAGTTTACCACCTACAAAGGCTGTATCGGCAGTTTCTCCAGAAGTTTCATTTATCGCCTGTGCTAAATCGCCATACAAGTCTTCCGAAAGATTCGGAGTTCCTGTCATAGCAATCAAACGAGCACCGGAACCCCAAGCATAAATGCCGTCCATCTGTCCGGCAGTCCCCGCGTCATCATCACGCGCAACCGACGTTTCAACGAACAAACCCCTATCCATATCAAGAGCAAGCTCTTTCTTTTTAAGAAAGGTCTGACGGTCATAAGCCGCCTGCTGTCCCTCTCCAGGTCTACCTATCCAGTCAAGAGAATCCTCGACAGAATACGGTATTGCCATGAATTGAACATAGTTACTGCGCTTAACCGTAGGCGTAACGTCACCAGCGGTAAACGTGGGCACATAACCACCGGCGCGCCTATTGGAAGCCGCCGACCTTAATGCCTGTGTAGTCCAACTATGAGTCAACGCGGTCGCCTGCTCCGTACCGCACCGAGTTAAAAACTGTGTCTGACTGTAACTTATTTCCTTTACCGAGTTAGCCAAATCCTCGAAAAGACTTATACCCGATACATTCGGGTTATGCCAAGTCTGTGACATATAAAATTCCTCCTTTTTATGGAGGACAATTAGAAACTAGTTTTTTTGAGAATCAAACTCTCTTTGACGACGGTCAAGCTCCGAAGAAAGAGCCATAGCGGATTTAGTGTCACCACTAACCGCCGCGTCCCTCAACTGTTCGGTTGTCCGCGTTTCACGCGGAACCCTTGAACCTTCCTCTGAAAATCCATCCCTCTCCGCTTTAAGACGTTTATTTTCATCTTCAAGCGTCTGGATTCTTATTCTTTCAGCCCTATCAGCAAATGCGGCTTTAGCTCTATCATGTGGTAGTAAATCAGGGTAACGAATCCTGTCCGTACCCTTAACTTTAAGAACATCGTTAAGCTCTTTTTTAAGCTGTTCAACAGGTATTTTACATTCTTCTGCCTTACGCTCAATAAACTCATTCATAAGAAGTTTGGAAGTTTCATGTGTTGATTCAGACACAGCTTCAATTTTCATCTTGGAAGTGTCCCGTGAAATCTTTTCACGATAACCGGCGAATTCCGGCTTCGTTTCAAGTTCACGCAACTGTGATTCTGCAATCTTCTTGTCATCATTAAGGTTATCAAGCCTGTCCTGTTCAGCTTTGCTTAACTGATTTACACGCGATTCAAGCTCTGCTTTTTCTGCTGTTACGGCTTCAAGTTTTTCAGAGGCTTCTTGAGCTTTACGGTCATACTCTGCCCGCAAATTCTCTCTGATTTGATTCTCCATTTCCTTTTGACCCGCAGGATTGGGATTGGCAGGAGGCGAACCTGCACCATCGTTCACGCCAGTTTTGTTTTCTTGTGTCATCTAATTACCCTCCGTTGTTTTTTTGACTTAATACTACCGTCAAAATCTGTTACCGTTTGAACCCTTTTACAAAAGATTCACCGACATATAAAAATTCCTTTGCCTTCTCTACTACTGTATACAATAAACTTTTATGATACCCGATTATTGTTTCGTTTATTGTCAAAAATCTGTTCAAGTATTCCAGCCTGTCAACAGCTTCATTATGCTTTTGCATATCCTCATCAGTTCTTATCTTCATTTTTTTGTAAGCGTCCATACGCCTGATTTCTTCCGCTTTCCATTCCAAAATTGCTTTTTTAAGCAATTTCCAATAATCGCCCCTCTGCCCTTCTTCGATTATGCCTATAATCCACTTGCGCTCGTCTTTATCATCCATTGGGGTTAATATCCATTTCAGCAGGGTTAGCCTGTTCTAGGGGCTGTTCTGCCCCTTCCTGACCCATCTGCGCCATCTGGTCGCGTAAAGCAAACATTCCAGCCATCCGCATCTTTTCTTCACGCTCCGCAACACCCATAATAAAAGCCCGTCTTAAAGCGTCCTCTATCAACTGCTTTTGGAACGGTTCAAGGTTTTTATACATCGGAGTTCGCTTATAAAGCATTAACTCAAAAGTGTAATCATCTGTATCTATTCCCGGCCTTACCTGTGTGTTGGAATTACCGGATATTACACGCTGTATAAACTCATCAACGTCAATAATTCTTGCATTTTTAGGACGTTTAACAATTTGAGAAAAATTCCGTATCCCAACAAGTTTTGCCATTTCGTTTGATACGTTGTATGTGTTTGCTTCGTTGTTTGCTACAATTCCAGAAGTCATTTGAGAATCAAGGAATCTCATTTTCTTATCATCTTCCTGCTCTTTATCAGCTTTCAGATAACCACTGAAAGTAAAGTTAAAATCAGCAAGTTTTCCGTTCTTTATCGGAAATAACTCATTTTCTGTATACCCTTCTGCTGAATACCCTATGACATCGGTAATTCTCTTCTTTTCAACAAACATCCAATTAAGCTCATAAGCAATCTGCGCCACTTCGTTTATCTGCCTTCCAAACCGCTTAAATATGCTTGAGAATCGCACATCAGCCCTTGCGGTGCGTATTTCTACCTCTCCGAGGGTTTTACCGCCAAAAGCGGAAGGCCGCCCCTGGGTGACATCTATAACGCCTGTCTTGCGTTCTGCCCATTCCCAAATTAAAGCACGTTCTTGCGCGTTGTTCCTGTCAACTGGCGGCTGTGGCTCCCAATCAATAGTATTTCCTTTCCCTTTGGGATATATCCCGCCTCTAACCCTCTGCATACGCCCACGCTGGAACGATTCGGTATCATCTATAAACATAGCCGGCATAGAAGCAATATCAGCAGAATCCGTAAATTGCTTGTCCGTATAATCAATCTTTTCCTGTTCAGGACGTATCTTTTCAGGTATTCCCATAGAATAAAATCTGTCTGAATATGGGTAACAATGAGCAACAGCGTAAGGCGTTTTCATCATCTTGTCTTTTTTGCGTATACGCTGAATTGTTCCGCCATTAGGGGACATCCAAACCTTGAGGTCAATCGGATTATAAGCGTTAGGCGGTACATATCCAAGCACATCAATTTCCGCTATATAATAATTATCCCTTTTAACTTTTGTATCTAAAGACATTCCCGAAGCTAAATCCATTGAAGAACGTAACTGGTCTGAATCTTTGAGTATCAATCCAGCTCCGGGCAATATCTCATCTGGCTTGCGATATATTTTCATAGCTTTACGCATTTGAATATCAAAATATGAAAGCGGGATTAAATGAATACAAATATCAGTTTCCCCACGCTGTACCCCTGTTGCGTCTATCGGAACAAAGAAATTTTCAAGGTCTATACTTCTAACCTTTATCGTGTTTGTCTTTACGTCAAACATCGTCTTATATATTCCCGTTCCCATCAGGAAAGTACGGAAAACATTTTTATCCGATTCTTGCTCAAGTTTAATCTCGTTTACCATCTGCCAATTTAAGTATTTAAGCAATATCCCTTCCGGCCTTAAATCTTCCACACCTACACCTTCACCAGCTAAAGGATTTTTGGGGTCTGCAAATAATCCTGATTGAACATTCGCCCACGCTGTATCAAGTAACGTCGGAGTCAATGGCGGTCTGAAAGCCGAAGCGTTCTCGTGCGGCCAGTGCTTCATAGCTTCCTCTTTAACCTGATAATAAGCTCTTATCGCATAATCTTTTTTATCTGTCCAGCCATAATCCTGTTTATCGGATATGCAATTAGAAAACTCCGAATATATGTATTTTCTCAACGCGTCTTCGTCAAGATTGGTTACATCATTACGGTCAACAGGCGGTAACGTATCAGACGGAGTTTGTTTTGATAAGTTCGGAGCTTGCTTGTTTAATTCTAATCCTGTGTTCGGGTCAACCATTCTATACTCCCCAGAAATTTACATTATTTCCAAATATCGGCACAAACCTATGAAACTCAAAACCATGTTCTGCATAAGATTTAAGCCTGTCAAAATCACGCATACAAATATTAAAGCATACCATTTGTTTGGTTATCTGCTTTAATCTCCGAGCAAAATCATCATCAAAAACAAAGTCCGGCACGGTGCAACCATCAAACAGGTCAACAACAATATAGTCAAACCTTGTCTTGATTAACGATTTCGCGCATGAATATACAAACTCTTTCGCGTCGCATATTACCATCTTGTATTCCGTGTATTCATAATCCTGCGGCACTAGGTCAACGCCTGTTATCTTAACACTAGAACCGTGAATCTTGCGAATTAAAGACGCAATCTGCCCTTTGCCATAACCCAGAATCAATACAGACTCTGGAACAAAGGGCGGTATACAATGACTATGATACGAATACCCCCATAAGAAATCTGCCGGAGAAAAAGAAACAATGTTGTCATTCTGCATCAGAAATTCAGCAGACGGACAGGTCTTTATCTGGTCTCTGATGTACTTTTCTCCAGCGTTGTATAGGTTATTCATTTGCTTTAATCCATTTCTGTATCGTCGGATATGACATTCTAACCCTATCAGCTATCTGCTTTATCGTTGCTCCGCCTTGCCTCATTTCTTTTATCGTCGCAACAACTTTATTTGTGAACTTTGTTTTGCGCTTATTATCTACTACCGGCAAGGTTTCTTTGGTTTCTTCTTGTTCATTTTCTGGTTTCTCCTCGTTTATTTCCTTTACTTCTTCGGTAAAGGATTTTTTATCAGATTGCAAGCCACCACATATCTTATCCGCCCATTCAACCAACCATTCCCGCGCCTCTATCGAATTGCGTATGACTTCCATTGTGAATAATTCATACCCGTTAGAATCACATATCACTACACGACCGTGATATTCTTTATGCGTTAGCGGATATTGTAATCCTTCGTCGTTCGGTGAAAACATTTAAACCTCCGTTGGTTTCCCTGCAATCATCTCTTTCCACTTGTGCCTATTGCAAAACCACATTTCCGTATGAAAGCCGACTGTCTGATGGTCAAGTCCTGAACATTTATTCTTAATACAATCAGCTCCAACATGGTTTTGCCTGTTACGCAATATCTGCTCAACGCTCGACGACATTGGTTAATTCACCAGGCATAGGCTGACTCACGTCAACGCTCGTTGTACGTTCAGGCATTTTCAAATTATCTAACTGCGAAACTGAAAACAGTTCACGCCAATTATGAGTTTCACAATATACGATTATGTTCCCCGTATCAGTTTCGGTCTTATGCATTTTTCCGTCACCACCACGACGGGAAGTTCCTGACATTATCTTTTGCTCTTTTATATCCTGACAGTCATCATCGAAACATTGTATAGCATTTTTATTCTTACGAAACTTTACCGTATCAAGAATTACATTCATACGCCGTCTTTTCATTTTGTCCATTTTATTCACTCTCCGTTATGCTGATATTAACTCGTTGCTTCTCTCTGCTAAAACTTGTTGCGGGCTTGGCGGGATATATGCACCGTTAACCCAACCATGATTGATATATTTTTTAGTGTGACTGTTAAAAGCGTTTGATATAGACATAGGAACCTCTTTTTGTATTCTCATGGCAAGAGCGTCTATGATGTCTACAATGCCATTAACAGGCACGCGGAAGC
>Ga0315293_10001185_pt1 | contig 25267 bp, 13 predicted proteins | sample YL17G13_20_MG_FD_203071 | JGI IMG/M metagenome (GOLD analysis project Ga0315293, IMG submission 203071) | Sediment microbial communities from Yellowstone Lake, YNP, Wyoming, USA - YL17G13_20 | ecosystem: Environmental > Aquatic > Freshwater > Lake > Sediment | place: USA: Wyoming | collected...
TCTTTAAAGGGAATTAATATGTCCTGATCTTCACATAATAATTCCCTTTAAAGAAGTTGATTGACCCATCGGCAGCATATCCCTGTGCTCCAAGATTCATAAACCTGAATGAAGGAGAACGTTCTGATGAATAGATCCCAAAAGCCAGAGTATTCCCGCTGTGCCTGTAGATCTCAAGTTTTATAACAGCTTTGGCTTTTTTATACTCTGCAACATGCAGATCGACAAATCCGTTTGCAAGATAATTGTCAGCAGCCCCGTTAATGAAATCCCAGAGGTTGTCAGGCAGATATACAGGATAATCGGTCCTTATTTTATAGCCATTCAGCTGGGGGAACACTATATCCTGAGAAAGGGACGCAGTTGAAATAAATCCAAATGCCAGAAAAAGCAAAATTCTGTTTCGCATGGGATTAAAATTTATTAAGTCAGAAAGTCAGCAGGAACATCCACGAGCCTCGAAATATCGGCTATTTTTTCCTGCACATTAAAACCCCTTGAACATTTCACATTGCATGAACCTCCGCAGCTTTTGCATGGATCTGAGCCATATCCGAGTTCTGCAAGAAGCGAATGGGCCTGAGAAGGATTGGAGTATCCGTAAGCATACATATATGCTCTCATAATATCGGGCACTGAGAGTCTCAACGGACAGGCAGGAATACATTCCTGGCAGCCTGAACAAAACAGACCGGGTTGTGCGCCGGCTATCAGCAAATCCTTTTTATCCTGGTCTGACAGGGCAATATCCGCTAGCAATTTTACATTAAGATCAAGCTGGTCAAATTGCGTCATTCCGGGAATTGTTGTATGAATATCGGGATTTGACAGAACCCACTTAATAGCGGCACCTGTATTCATCGGTTTTGTTCTCTCCCTGTCAAGGAAACCTCCTCCGGCAAGGGTTTTCATGGCTACAATGCCTATTCCAGCTCCGGCTGCCTTATGTACAGCAGCATCAAGCTCCTTTCTGTAGGCCTGCTGAAAATTGTAGGCAGTCAGGATAACATCCCACTCACCCCTGGATGCAGCAGCATCAATAACAATCGCCTCATTCCTGTGAGTTGAGAATCCTATAAACTTTACTTTACCGTCTTTTTTGAGCTTTTTCAAAGCATTAATAATGGGTTTAAATTCCAGGTATTCAGGATTGCTGATATCATGAACATAAAGTATATCAACATAATCCATCTGAAGCCGCGAAAGGCTCGTATTGAATTTAGAAAGGAAATCTTCAGCTGTAGTTTCGGCTGTTGGCAATCCTTCTTTTGACATCCCGGCTGATTTTACTTTTGTGGCGAGGTAAAAGGAATCCCTCGGATAGTTTTTAAGAATATCCCCCAGCATGGTTTCATTGTTACCATTCTGATATCCGTTTGCAGTATCAAAAAGCTTTATCCCTTTTTCATAGGCGTCTTTGCATAAACCAGGATTATCAGCACGCATAACTCCAAAAGAGATTACAGGAACCTTCATGCCTGTTTTGCCAAGGGTCCGGTAAATAATATTCTCATTAACGCTCTGAGAAACAGGCGGAATAACAGCTGGTGACAATGCTATACCTGCAGCTCCGGCTATCCCGGTTTTAAGAAACCCTCTCCTGTCTATATTTCTCATTTACTTTGCTTATTTCAATTTATTTCATTTCAGTTTTCTTATTCTTACTTCCGTATTTGTGCCTTTCATTAATCTGACAATTTCATCTGTATCTGTATCGCCATAATGATATGGGTATAATATTCCAGGTTTGAATGATTTTGCAGCATCAGCTACCATTGCCGGCGTCATAGTGTAAGGAAGGTTCATTGGCAGGAAAGCGACATCAATTCCTTTCAGCGCTTTCATTTCCGGCGTGTTTTCAGTATCACCGGCAATATAGAACTTCTTATCCCCTATTTTGACAATATAACCATTGCCGGTTCCTTTGGGATGGAAAGGCTGACCTTTGGCACGCTCATTAACAATGTTGTATGCCGGCACTGCTTCGACAGTTACATTTCCGGCAGTTTTAATGTCACCTGGCTTTATGACCTGGGCCCATGGAACCTTCGACGCAGAAGCGCTGTTGCAGAACATTACAGTAGTTTGTTTACGGAGAGCATTGATAAGCTCAGTGTCAAGGTGATCGTAATGTTCATGTGTGACCAGTATCAGGTCAGCCTTTGGAAGATTATCATATTTACCTGAACTTTTTACCGGGTCAATATGAATAACAAAATCATTAATCCTGAACATCAGAGAACCGTGTCCGATAAAGAACATTTCAACATCTCCCGCCGAAGTGCTGACCTTGTCAACTTCCGGCAGATTCTGGGAAAAAACCGGAGAAGTCATAGCAATAAATATTAAGGTTATAAGTATATTTTTCATTACCAGTTGATTAGATCTGATTGAGCTCACTTTTAAAAATCCGAATATACAAATATTTGTTTTATTAGGTGAACAATGCCTGATGTTTAAATGTTAAGAATACTTAATCCTTAGCTTTGTTGATATATCAGCTAATGGTGTTGATCAAATTTTATTTTGGTGTTTCTCAATGTATTGAAATTTTGAATATCTTTAGGCAGAATTTAGGTTACAGTGTTAATTAATTAACATTGATGTATTTAGGGAAAAGTAAGCTGACTAAAATATTATATGGCTTCCTGTTAATTTCGATCTCCGCTTCAGCGCAGACAGGAAAAAGTATCAAGTACCGGTTTAACGGTGATTTGCAGGAGAAAAATGTAATTACCGGAGATCGTTCTATCACAATAAACTACAGATTATCAGAGCTTACCATTGATAACTTAATCAATGATAACGGAACATTTTACAGGATAGCGGTTCCTGGTCATGCACGTACAAGCGATCCTGGAAAACCAGAGCTTCCGGTATTGAGCCGGCTTATAGCCATCCCCGAGGGGTCAGCATACAAGATAAGAATTTCAGAGGTGGAATCTTCCAGAATAAATCCTTCCATTAATGATTTTAAAGGGATCCTGTTTCCTTCCCAGCATGGAGAAACCAAGCAGAAAGATACTCAGAAACAGGGATTTGTTATTGACAGGGAATTATATTCAAGGCGCGACATTGTTAAAACCGACACTGTAAAGATCGAATCTATTGGAAAGATAAGGGGCAGGAATCTTTCAAGCCTGGTGATCTCGCCAGTCATGTATAACCCTGGTTCGAATTTCCTGGAAGTGATAACGTCGATGAAAATTGAAATAACATTTTCTGATGATATCAGAAATTATTCCAAATCTTCATCTTCCGAATCTGCCCTGTTCAATGAGACTTTTGACAAGGGGGTTCTTAATTTCTACCCCGGGGACCTTATAACAGGATATTCTGACCAGCCTGTGGAGATGATCATAGTGACTGACACGACCTACAGTAAATATCTTGAGCCATTTTACAGGTGGAAAAGACAAAAAGGATTCAAGCTTGATATACTTTACTATGGGGATGGGCTGGCCGGTAACAGTTTTGCCAAATTGAAAGAATCAATATCGAATATATATACGACGTCTTCTGCCGGCGGGCACGCCCCGGAATATTTGCTTATAATCGGAGATGCCCTGAAGATTCCCTATTTCGGTACAGGTTCAGACAACGTGACCGACATGTATTATGGTGAATTTGACGGTAACGGAGACTATCTGCCTGACATGTTCATTGGAAGAATTCCTGCAAAAGATACCACTTCGGCAAAGTCGGTTGTGCAAAAGATAATTGAATATGAAAAATTCCAGTTCGCCGACACCAATAAATTCTACAATAATGCCTTGACTTTTGCCGGGAAGGATGCCAGCTATGCAAATTACATGAACGGCCAGGTAAAATACGGCGTTACAAATTACCTTACACCTGCAAATAAGATCAAAGAGTTTCACTTTTACTATCCTGAAGGTTCTACAAAAAAGGATTCAGTGATAAAACTGATTTCAAAGGGTCTTTCGTTTATTAATTATACAGGTCACGGTTCATCAGCTGGCTGGCTGCATATTGACATAAAATCGCCGGATATAAAGAATTTAACCAACAGGAGCATGTATCCCTTTATAATCAGCAATGCATGCCGGACAGCACAATTCAACGATACGGCGTCATTTGGAAACAAAATGCTCCTTTCATCCGGGAAAGGGGCAATAGGTTTCATAGGCTGTACAAATGATTCTTACTGGGATGAAGATTTTAACTGGGCTGTCGGATCAGGTACTCCCAGCACCGATCCAAAATATACTGAAACAGGACTTGGCGCTCTTGACAGGTTATTTCATACTCACAATGAATTACCTTCCGACTGGTATATAACTATGGGTCAGGTCAATTATGCAGGGAATCTTGCTGTAAGCTCGACCACGTCACTCAGAAAGAAATATTACTGGGAAACATATGCTGTCCTGGGTGATCCCAGTGTCATCCCTGTGATTGGAACTCCTCAAAAATTCAATATTTCACTGCCCGACACCCTGCCAAACGGAATCAGGTCGTGGTCGATCTCAATAGATCCGTTTGCCTATATTGCCGTTTCTGATTTTGATACTCTCTGGGATGCTTCATTTGCAAGCCCTTCAGGATCTGTAGTTCTTGATTTTCCGGGTTTATCAAATGATTCCTGTCTTGTGGTAGTGACCGGTCAGAACAGGATACCCCTTATGAAAACCATCTATTTCTCGGATGTCAATAAAGAATTTATAAACCTCTCATCGTCAGGAATTAATGACATAGGAGAAGATAATAACGGCAAAGCCGATTTTGGTGAAACATTTTATCTGAAGCTGAAAGTCAGCAATCTGGGGCTGACCAGTGCCACAAACCTTACAGCAACCATTTCTTCAACCTCTCAATGGGTTAAAGTGGATAATTCCAGTGCATCAATCGGAACTCTACCCGGAAAATCAGAAGTAATTCTTGATAACGTCCTTCAGCTGACGCTTGATGACAATGTGCCTGATCTTGGCATTGTTACAGTTGACCTTACGCTGAAGGACAACAGGACCGAAAAGAAATACAAGATAGATATTAAGGTACATGCACCCAGGCTGGAGATAATCAACTGTATTATTGATGATTCAGTTTACGGCAATAACAACTTTGTTGCGGAGCCGGGTGAAAATTTCAGCCTCATTTTCCAGGTAAGGAATCTGGGAAGCAGCAATACATCGGGACAATTTATTATTACAAGCCATGAGGCCGAGCTTGAAATAATGGATCCCAACATCAAATCAGGACTGCTTCATTTCGGAGAGGTATCAGATATACCTGTGGCTGTAAAACTGTCTGCATCCGCTCAATATGGTGATTTTATCTCATTATTGTCGACACTTGACTGTTCCCCGTTTATTGTGAATAAAAACTTCATGTTCAGGGTCGGCAGAATAAGGGAGAGCTTTGAATCGTCAACATTCAAGGTGTTTCCATGGATAAATATGAGCAGTAAACCATGGACCATCAGCAGAACAAATTCCATTGATGGTGTTGTTTCAGCCCGGTCCGGGGCCATTAGCCACAACGCAACCTCCTCGTTAATAATGAGAACATATTTCCCCGAAGCAGATACCCTGAAATTTTACAGCAAAGTCTCCTCTGAACCAAATTATGATTATTTCCTTTTTAAGCTGAATGACACTGAAATAATGAGGAAATCGGGAGAAACAAACTGGGAAATTAAAAAGGTTGCAATACCGGCAGGACTGAACTCTATGGAATGGTCTTATAAGAAAGATAACTCTGTATCGCAGGGAGCTGACGGTGCATGGATAGACCTGATTGATTTCTCAGGTTCAGTCAGGGTCAATTATATACAGAAAGATATCGAAGTGGCACGTATTATAACTCCTGTGCAAAAGGAAGTTTACGGGCAGGAAGTGGTCTCGGTAAAAGTACTTAACGTCGGAAGAGATACCCTGAATGGGTTTAACCTTGCCTATTCATTAAATGAAAAGTTTCCTGTGGCCCAGCATTTTAAAACCGTGCTGATTCCTTTCAAGGATTCAGTTACTGTCGATTTTGACAGGAGAGCTGATATGGATATGAGCGGGATTTACAGCATTTCGGTTTTCGGATATGATAATAATGATGATTATCTTCTGAACGACACATTAATGATAAGTGTCGAGAATACTGAAATAGAAGAATCAGTAAATATGTTCCCAAATCCCTTTACTGATCAGCTGAATATCATAATTAACTCAAAATCAGACAGAACATTACGTATAAGTCTGACTAATGTCGCCGGGAAGCAGGTTTTTGCGACCGACAGGGAATTAACAGAGGGTGAAAACCAGATCTTCATTAATACTTATCAGCTAAGTCCGGCGCTTTACATTTTGAATATTCAGGGCACCAGTTTCTCAAAAGCTTATCCCCTGATAAAACTTAAACAATAGAAAATCATGAGTGAAATCATTCCCACACATGAACAGGCTTTGGCTCTCCTGAGGAAATACAATAAGTCTGAAAGTCTGTTAAGGCATGCCTATGCTGTTGAAGGTGTAATGAAGTATATGGCAAGAAAATCAGGTGAAGATGAAGAAATGTGGGGAATAATAGGATTAGTGCATGATCTTGATTATGAAATGTATCCGGAACAGCACTGCAAAATGACTGAAATGATTCTGAAAGAAAACAGGTGGCCGGAAGAGTACATAAGAGCCGTTATAAGCCATGGCTGGGAGCTCGCTTCAGATGTTGAGCCGGTGTCAAAGCTTGAAAAGACAATTTATGCTATCGATGAACTGACAGGACTGGTAGTTACCAGCGCGCTTGTCAGACCTTCTAAAAGTGTTCTTGACATGGAGGCACGGTCGGTCAGAAAGAAATGGAACGATAAAAGATTTGCGGCTGGAGTCGACAGGTCAGTGATCGAAAAAGGTGCAGCGATGCTCGGTGTCAGTCTTGATGAGCTGATAAATGATTGTATCATGGGCATGCGGGAAGTGGCGGAGGAAATCGGATTGAAAGGAAATCCGCCCCTGATCCCCTAAAGGGGACATTATAAAATGTACAGATTAAGCCCCCTTTAGGGGGTTGGGGGCAAAAACATGTAGAGACGTTGCATGCAACATCTCTACTTGTTTTATCCAAATTCAGGACATTTTTACATTTCCTTAATTTTAATATTTCTGTACCAGACTTCAAATCCATGGTCCTGGAGACCGATGTGACCCTCCTTAGCTGTATTCACAAACCAACTCCAATCTTTGAATTTGGAACTATCGCACATTTGCTTCCACTCTTCAGTACCAAGTGTGAATGTTACAACATTTACACCATTTTGCTTGAAAACTACTTTTCCCTGATTGACCATTATTCCAACCTGGTTCCATTCTCCGACTGGCTTTGCATTTTGTGGTACTGCAGGTATCATGTCGTAAAGTGAGCCTGCCTGCCTGTTGTTATTAACGCCCAGCTTTGCATCCGGATGATTCTCATTATCAAGGACCTGCATTTCAGGGGATGATTTATAAATTTCAACGCCAGGAATTTCCTGAACAAAAATGAAAATTCCGCTATTTCCTCCTTGTGAAAGTTTCCACTCGAGCGATAGCTCAAAATTCCCATACTTATTTACTGTAATAATATCGGTATTTGTCATCTCCCCTTTTCCTATGCCAAGGCAATGAAAGGTTCCATCAACCACCTCCCAGTTTTTTGAAGGAAAATCAGGCATATTATAACCTCTCCAGCCTGTGGTTGTCTTGCCGTCAAAAAGTCTCACCCACCCTTCACGTGCTTCTTTCTTTGCTTCCTTTTTGGCATCCGATCCACAGGACGTAATTCCAATTACTATAACTATTGATAAAAGAATGTTTAATAGTTTCATAATAATATTGGTTTATGTTAAAACAACTATGCAGGCATTGCAGGTAACGTAAAGCCTGCACGGTATGTATGTTTAATCATTTCTGAGGCGAACTCTCTGGCATTCAGAGTAAGATTTGGCCTTTTGAATTCAGGATTACCGTCAACGATTGTGAAATTATCTGATATGGTGAGTCTTACCTTATCATCTGCATTGATATTGGTGAATTCCATCTTTTCTCCGTTCCATTCGAGTTCTTTATTCAGTCCCTGGAGCCTGACAGCAAGAACACCCATAACAACCATTTCATTGAACGGACCTGCTTCAGAGAAGTTCGATTTAGTCTGAACCCTGGTTTCCGGACTCTCCTTACAAGCACGTACCCAATCCATTTCATGTCCACCCCTGGTTGCATTCGCAACTCTCCTTTCAGTAACAGGGGCAGCAGGCTTACGACCTGACAGCAGCCATGGATTAACACCGTAGCAGCCACAGATAATCTTATCTTTTGTTCCGTGGAAAATAACTCCGCCACCCTGGTCATTCATATTTTTCCCAGCCGGCCATCCTGCTGGTTTTGGTGGCTGCAATCCACCGTCATACCAGATAACCTCAACCTGCGGAAGTTTCATCTTGGCATTTTTCGGCGTAACTCTTTCAGGATAAACAAGGGTTACCATCTGAGCGTTCGGAGCACAATCTGTTAATAATAATGTTGAACTGCCCTGAGCTTTGATCGGATACTGAAGCTTCAGACCCTTAAATGCCGGGTGAAGAATATGGCAGGCCATGTCACCGAGAGCACCTGTTCCAAAGTCCCACCAGCCTCTCCAGTTCCATGGAGTATACAGACTGTTATAAGGACGCATTTTTGCCGGACCTATAAAGAGATCCCAGTTAAGTGTTTCGGGAACCCATTCTCCTTTGGGAACATTTAAACCCTGAGGCCAGATCGGACGATCGGTGAAGGCTTCAACTTTTCTTACCTCACCTATTTCTCCGTTCTGCAGCCATTCTATAATAAGGTCAACACCTTCGGCCGATGAACCCTGGTTTCCCATCTGTGTTGCAACTTTGTGTTTTGCAGCAAGTTTTGTAAGGAGTCTTGATTCATAAACAGTATGGGTAAGAGGCTTCTGAACATAAACATGCTTGCCCATTGTCATAGCATTTGATGCAACGATAGCATGGGAATGGTCAGCTGTCGCAACGATAACCGCATCGATCGATTTTCCCATCTCATCGTACATCTTACGCCAGTCCCAGTAGGCTTTGGCGTTTGGATTTGCTTCAATTACTTTTTTTGAATATCCCCAGTCAACATCGCAGAGAGCTATAATATTCTCCGTGGGGGAGACTGCCTTGAGGTTTGAATTCCCCATTCCGCCGATTCCAACAACAGCTATATTAAGCTTGTCGCTTGGAGCCCTGTGGCCTAATCCGCTTACAACGGAGCTCGGAAGTATTGTCAACCCTGCTGCAACAGCACCGGTTGCTCCAATAAATTCGCGGCGTGTAAATTGTTTTGAATTTTCTTTCATTGTCAGGTATTTTAAGTTTATTGTTAAGATTGGATTTATATGTAAAAATAATAAATTCTAAATGAAATCAATTAATAATTAGCATCAGTTGCCTGGTATGGGGTTCGGGGTGCGGGGTACGAGGAAGGCAACAACCTGTAACCTGCAACCTGCAACTCGCAATAAATTGCTTTAGAGCTCTCTTATCCATATATTCCTGAATGCAACCGGATTACCATGCTGCTGCAACTGTATGCTGCCGGCACCATGTTTCCTGATAAGATATTCCGGGATTCCGACAAACGTAGTCGGACCACGTAAAGCTACATTGTTCTGAATTAATATACCATTGTGAAATACTGTTGCCCTTGGCGGAGTAAAATAAGTAGTGCTGTCTTTGCCAAACAGGGGAGCAGTATACACGATATCGTAGGTCTGCCATTCTCCGGGCTTTCTGCTGGCATTTACCAGTGGAGCATATTGCTTGTAAAAAGCCCCGGCCTGGCCATTGCGATATGTGCGATTATGCCAGCTGTCCAGTATCTGCACTTCGTACAAATCCTGTAAATAAACGCCGCTGTTACCTCTGCCCTGGCTTGAACCTGTTATTTCTGAAGGTGTCTTCCATTCAACGTGCAACTGGAAATCATTAAAAACACGTTTAGTTTTTAATGAGCCGGAACCCTTTACCGAAACCATTGCACCATCTTTTATGATCCAGGTTGCGGGCTTTCCACCTGCACGGGAAGCTTCTTCCCATTCTTTATTAATATCCGTTCCGTCAAATAAGATGATTGCATCAGCGGGCGGATCACCAATTTTAGCTGCAGGTTGTACCATTGGAATTTCCGGATTCCAGATTTCTGTTTGAAAGTGAGTCATTCTTATGGTTGAATCCTCAGGTACACGCTGACTCTGTCCAGCTGTAGTTGTTTGTTGCCTGGTTGCAGTAGGTTGCTGCCTTTGTTCCTGTCCATGACATAAAAGACCAGGCAACAGCATTAATCCAAAAATCACTGATTTTTTCATTTGAGTAAAATTGTTTTGATTTATAACTTCGATTTACGATAAACACGTTTTGATAAGCAGGTTCTCTTTAAATAATTAAGAGGGTGTCTCAATACACCCTCTCAAAATTAATTACATTTTAAATAAAGCTACTATCCGGAGACAGTTTTAACTTTTTTTAATAACCAGGATTCTGCACAAGATTTGGATTTGCATCTTTCGCAGCTTGTGGAATAGGAAACAATAAACGAAACGAGGGAAGCGCATTAGGCCTCCAGCCGGGGATTGGATTCAAGAATTTACCAAAACGAATCAGATCTTGCCTGCCAAATCCTTCCCAGGCCAACTCCCACCTGCGTTCCAGACGGATATCCTCGAGTGTTACACTGGTTTTAAGTTTTGCAGGATCGGTAAAAACTCTTTTCCTGAGTTCATTCACCAGCCTGGTTGCTTCCGTATTATTTTGTACAAGCCTTACAAGGCATTCAGCTTTCATCAGATAGACGTCAGCAAGCCTGTAAATTGCAAAATCATTTTCCATTGCGGTAGCACCTTTCTTAAACTCCCACTTATTGCATCTTGCCCCGTCTTCCTGTTCTGTTTGTCCCCATCCATCAGCATCGATAGCGTATTTCATGGTGATATCAATAGTATGAATAAGTGGTCGCCCGTGCGCCGTTATAATGACCTGTCCGGTTGAAGGATCTATCATCGGGCCGATCAGAAAACTCCCAAGATACCGTTTGTCATCCGGATCAAATGATCTGACAAAATCCGCCATAGCGGCGATTCCATTATTTGCACCTCCAGGAATTCCCAAGGCTTTCGGATCCAGATAATGAAGGGTATATCCACGGACTCCTAATGAAGATGAGATACTGTTTACAGCTACTAAAATCGCTTCTTTGGAATTTTCATTATTGGCACTAAACTGACCTTTCCAATCAACTTCAAGAGAATAAGGAAGGGACATAACAACATTACAGGCGTCAATACACTCCTGCCATTTCGGACCACCGGCAGGATTCCATATCAGGGCGTTCAGATACATTTTAGCAAGCATTGTGTAAACAGCTCCCTTTGTATACTTCCCATAACTTGACGCACTTACATCTGACCTTATAAGATCTTTTATAGCATTGAGTTCAGACATAATAAATGTATAAACCTCTGCCCTTGTTTTTGTAGTTGGCTTCGATAAATCAGTGAAATCAGTTACAATTGGTACGTTCCCATAACAGTCAACCAGCTGCATATACCTGTGCGCCCTTGCAGCTCTGACCTGGCATAAATATGGCACTTTATCAGGAATAGCCGGACTATTTTCAATCAGATAAATAATCTGATTGAAATTTGTTATACGTGAATAACTGGTATTATACACACCGTTGATGGCGTTACCACTTAGTGGCCTCCAGGTCCCCATCGTCATTTCTTTAAATACACCTCCATCCCACCAGTCTCCACCTCTTCTGGTAGGAGTTACTGCCTCATCTGAGACATTATTTATACCATGTATTGCATTAAAATCCCTCAGACGTGTGTAAATCGGAGCAATTAATGAATTTATCTCTGCTTCCGTTGTCCCATATGAATCCATTGGTAATTGAGAATATACTTCTTCATCCAGATTTGTACATCTAACAGTCAATAATCCCATAAGCATGACCAATGCTAAGTATAGTGTTAACTTTTTCATAATAAATCAATTTTAAAGTTAAAAAGTTACATTTATGCCCAATATATAGGTCCTTGATTTCGGATAATACTCCCTTCCCTCCACGCCGGGATCAAGTCCGGACATTGGCACTTCAGGGTCAACTCCCTTATATTTGGTAATGGTGATCAAATTATGAGTCGTTGCATAAAATCTTATCCTGTTAATTCCCAGCATGTCTTTTGGTAATAATGAATAAGCAAGGGTCATGTTATCCAATCTTGCGAAAGATCCATCTTCAATATAAAAGCTGTTATAAAACGGACTCTGTTTTAATCCCATGGTTAAGGCAGTATGCAGCACATTGGCCCCTGGCAGCCACTGTAAATTAGCATATGACATTTTTGAAAAATTCAGGACATCATTGCCAAGTACTCCCCGGATAAAAAAGGATAACTCTAAATTCTTGTATGAAATATTATTACTAATGCCATAGGTCAATTGGGGTTGCGCTTTTCCGATGTAAGTATAGTCAGCAATAGTAAAACCAGCTATCCCGTCAATCATGTCGTTTATGATATACTTTCCGGCGTCATCGATTCCAAGACATTGCGGCCCAAAAAACTGACCTACCTGATATCCTTCCTGAATTATATGAGTCGTATTAGCCGAACCTCCTCTTACCCATGCGCTTCCTGTTTTGATAAATGATGTAGTAAACTCATCATTTGAAAGCGAAATTACTTTATTTTCGTTATGGGCAGCATTTACCGATATAGTCCATCTTAAATTGGTTTTCCGGATGACATCTCCCGTCAGTGTAAGTTCAAGCCCTTTGTTTTCCATGGATCCGACATTTGCTGCAATGGTTGAATACATATAAGGTGGCACGGGTACTGCATAATTATAAAGGAGGTCGTTTGTAACTTTTTTGTAATATTCAACTGTTCCATTAAGTCTGGCATCGAAAAGACTGAAATCAATTCCCACATTGAACATTGATGTCGACTCCCATTTCAGATTCGGATTTGGATTCTGGCTTACCCCGTAAGCCGTGTGCCACGCTCCGTTATCATAATACAATCCCGAGGAACCATACAGTGATAAAGACTGGTAAGGTGACAAACCACTCTGATTACCGGAGACACCATAACCCACGCGCAATTTTAATTCATCAAATACACCCTTAAGACTTTGCATAAATGGTTCATCGATCAATCTCCAGGCAGCAGACACTGATGGGAATGTACCCCATTTATTGTTAGGACCAAATTTAGATGAGCCATCACGGCGTACCGAAGCTGAAAGAATGTAACGATCAGCAAATGAATAATTTAATCTTCCAAAAAATGAGATTAATTTACTCATGTTTGCACTTGAGGATACATCACCGGTTAACAGTTGTTCTCCGGCGCTCAAGTTGTTAAAACCAAAAAGGTTTGTCACAAAAAACCGGTTTTGTGCAAAAGCTGACTGGTATTTATAATCTTCATAAGAATAACCTCCCAATAGATTTACATCATGCCTGCCAAACTTCCTGGTATAATTTACTGTTGTTTCAAGCAGATTTTTATCACTTGTGGAAGATGAGCGTGATGCTGTTCCATTAGATGCTCTTCCGGCACGGGTCCTTGAATCAAGGTAATCGCCGGCATCGTAGGCATTGCGTTCCTTGTAAAAATTTATTCCTGCAGTCAGACCGTTTATGATTTTCAGGCTTGCTTTTCCATTTACAAATAGCAGGCCTGTTTTTCGGGGAAACTTGTTGTATGTTATATTCCTGACTGGATTTCCCTGGTCATATTCATCAGAATCCCACCATGTTCCGTCTTCATATTTTACCGGAATGGTAGGCACCACATTATAAGCCAGGACAAAATCATATGTATAGGTAGACTGATAGTCCCTCTGGTTCAGACCACCAGATAACGTTATGTCCAACCGGTCTTTCAAAGCCTTTTGATTGACTGAAAACCTGGTATTAAGCCGTGTCTGGTAGTTGTCCTTCATGACTCCTTCCTGATCGAGATAAGAAACAGAGACCCTGTAACTATTATTTGCTCCTGCTCCTGAAACTGATAAATCGTGGTTTTGGCTGACTCCTGTTCTCATGATTTCATCAAACCAGCTGGTGTTGGCTCCCTTATCAAAAACGCTGATATTAACATTGTTATCTATAGCCCATTGCCTGTATTCATCGGCTGTCAGTACATCCGGCTTGTTGCTCACAATGTCAATAGCACCATACACATTATAATCTACTGTGGTTCTATTCTGGATTCCCTTTTTAGTGGTGATCAGAATTACCCCGCTGGCTGACCGTGAACCATAGATAGCTGCAGCTGAAGCATCCTTCAATACGCTGATTGATTCTATATCCTGGGGAGCAACTGAGTTCAGGCTCAATCCCGGAACTCCATCTATTACGACAAATGGTTCACTGCTTCCCGTTAATGACGAAGTACCCCTTAACCTCATGGATTGTTCAGCGGTAACATCACCGGTTGAAGTTGTGATGGTTAATCCGGCAACTTTACCCTGAATAAAATCAGCAGCGGTTCTTGTAAGACCGGCATTAAAGTTTTTTTCTGTAACATTGGTAACTGAGCTGGATATTGCCCTCCTTTGCTGGGTTCCATAACCAACAACCACTATTTCATCCAATGCAGTAGCGCTCTCAACGAACGTAATATTAACGGTGGTTTGGGTTCCAACAGTTACCTCCTGAGAAGTATAGCCAACGAATGAAAATACCAGAACGGAGTTGGATGATGCAACGGTAAGCGTAAATTTCCCGTCAACATCGGAAATTGCTCCGTTGAGCGTTCCTTTTTCAAGGATATTAACACCCGGAAGTGCCTGACCCGTGTTGTCAGTGATACGTCCGGTAACGGTTTTTTGCTGATCTTCAGCCATTAGTGCTGAAGAGAGCAGGACAGTTGTCCCAATCAATAAAAGCAATGTTGTGAGTCTCAAAACCGGTTTAGACCTTCTCAGTTTAAACAGGGTTGAGACAACAAATGCAAGTTTTTTTGTCATAAAGGTAAGTTTTTAGGTTATAAAAAATTCTTTAAGGCTATCAGACAAAATAGCAATAACAAATAAGAACAGGAACATTCCAAGTCCCGTGGAGCTGGAGTTTTTCATAGGCAGGCAGGTTAGTGGCAGGTTGTTAATTACGTCAGACAAGATATTAAAAAAAGATTAAGAAACAAATATTATGGCTCAGTTTCTGTAAAATATTATTTTTGAGAACAATTGTTATGTGTCAATAATGTCAATCATCCACTTCTACGATTCATCACACGTTTATAAATTATTACGCAAATTAAGCCCGGAAATGAAAAGATCGACTCTTCTTTTAATCATACTCTTTTTGATTTTTTCCTGTAAATCCAGAGAAAAAGAAAAAAATGAATTGTTTTCGTTGGTATCTCCTGCCATAACTAATGTTGATTTTGTAAACCAACTAACAGAAAACGAGCAATTCAATATCATACAATATCTATACTTCAATAACGGCGCAGGGGTTGCTGCCGGAGACATCAATAACGATGGGCTGGCAGACTTATATTTCACATCAAATCAAAATCCGAATAAATTATATCTTAACAAGGGGAATCTTAAATTTGAGGACATCACCGATGCAGCAGGAGTGGCAGGATCAGGCGATTGGAAGACCGGTGTTACAATGGCTGATGTGAATGGTGATGGTTTTTTGGATATTTATGTTTGCCTGGTAGGAAACTATAAAGTTGTTCATGGTAAAAATCAATTATTCATTAATAAGGGTGACCTTACTTTTAAAGATGAAGCATCAGAGTATGGACTTGATTTTCAGGGTTTTTCAACACAGGCAGCTTTTTTTGATTACGACATGGATGGGGATCTGGATATGTATCTTCTAAACCATTCGGTACATACTTCACGCAGCTATGGTGCTGTTTCTCTTCGCTTTGACCACGATTCGCTTGCAGGTGACAGGTTATATAGGAATGATGAGGTCGATGGGCGGCGGTTTTTTCATGATGTTACAACTCAGGCAGGTATTTACAACAGTCAGATTGGTTATGGTTTAGGAGTAAATATCAGTGACATTAACAACGATGGTTATCCGGATATTTATATAGATAATGATTTTCACGAAAATGACTATTTATATATTAATAATGGTAATGGTACTTTTTCAGAGCGATTGACAGAATTTATACAGCATACAAGCAGATCCTCAATGGGGAATGATATAGGCGATATAAACAATGATGGCCTTTTGGATATAATGGTTTTGGATATGCTCCCGGAGGAGGAAAAAATCCGGAAACAATCGGGAGGGGAAGATGATTATGAGCTATATAGGTTAAAGCTGGAATATGGTTATGGTTACCAGTTTGTACGAAATACGCTGCAATTGAATTTAGGTGGTGGGATGTTTAGTGAAATAGGGCGATTGGCAGGGGTATATGCCACTGACTGGAGTTGGTCCCCTTTGTTTTGTGATGTGGATAATGACGGATGGAAAGATCTTTTTATAACGAACGGGATTTATCGAAGAGCCAATGATCTGGATTATGTCAAGTTTTTAACGAAGAATAGCTTCTTTACTTTAGAGGAAAATAAAAATGCTCCGGATAAGGTATTGTATGACAAAATGCCACTGTATCCATACTTCAATTACATCTATAAAAACAATGGCAATCTCACATTTACAAATATGGCAAAAGAATGGGGATTTAACACCCGGTCCTATTCCAATGGTTCCGCTTACGCCGATCTGGATAATGATGGTGATCTGGATCTGATTGTTAATAATATCAATGAGCCGGCTTATATTTACAGGAACAACGCTTCAAGCCAGTACGATAACCATTTTTTATCGGTAGTATTAAAAGGTGAAGGATTGAACACCCGTGGCATAGGAACCCGAGCCACAGTATATTGTGTGGGTCAGAAGCAGGTCGCCGAGCAATTTCCTGCGAGAGGTTTTATGTCTTCAGTTTCAGATGTTTTACATTTTGGGATGGGATCGGCCGAAGTTGTCGACTCTATTCTTGTACGCTGGCCGGACCTGTCAGAGCAAATGATAAAAGATGTACCTGTTGATAAGGTTATCACATTGGAAATGAAAAATGCAGGTAAACCTGTGATAGGAAATGTAAAGGATAATGAAAATATGAAGTTGTTTTCCCAAACCCGGTTACCGGGTTTGGAGTACAGGCACCAGGAAGATCCTTACAACGATTTTAAACGTGAGCGTCTGATTCCACATAGTCTTTTAGCGGAAGGACCAGCCCTGACCGTTGGTGATTTAAATGGTGATGGAATGGAAGACTTGTTTGTCGGTGGAGCAAATGGGCAACCATCCGGGATCTTTATTCAGCAAAATGACGGAACTTTCAAGCCATTAATAGTGCCTGTTTTCATAAAGGACCTTTACTCCGAAGATGTAGATGCAGCGGCGTTTGATGCAGATGGAGACGGTGATCTTGATTTATACATTGTACGGGGAGGTAACTCAGTAACCGTTGGAAATCCTTTACTGGAGGACATGTTGCTTATAAACAACGGAAATGGGGAATTTAATGAGTGTGAAAAAGGATCATTGCCTTTTACGGCCAATAACGGCTCCTGCGTACGGCCATGCGACTTTGACAGTGATGGTGATCTGGATTTGTTTGTAGGTTCAAGATCTATACCCGGGATATATGGATTATCGCCCAATCAGTTATTACTTGAAAACGATGGACATGGCCATTTTAAGGATGTGACAGATAAAAGAATGAAACGACAAAAGAAGATTGGTATGGTGACTGATGCATGCTGGGTGGATTTCGACCAGGATGGTGATAAAGATCTGATCCTGGTTGGTGAATGGATGAAGGTCTGCATTTTGATGAATAATAAGGGATTTTTTACTGACGTGACCCGTAAATCCGGTATGGCGGAAACCTCAGGATGGTGGAATTGTATACGTGCTGCTGACGTTGACGGGGATGGTGATTTGGATTTAATTGGGGGTAATTTAGGACTGAATTCCATACTTAAGGCTTCAGTAAAGGAACCTGTCAAGATGTACCTGAATGATTTTGATGACAATGGATCGCTTGATCATGTAATCTGCACATATCAGGATGGCATCAGTTACCCCGTAGCCTCCCTGGATGAGATGATAAGTCAAATGCCTTTTTTGGGGAAAAAGTTCACAAGTTATTCTGATTTTGGAGGGAAAACAGCAAAAGATATTTTTGGTAAGAAAACATTGAACCATTCCATTTTAAAAAGTGCTGTTTTGTTTGAAAGTTGTCTTTTTCTCAACAATGGAGATGGAACTTTTGAAATAAATAAGCTTCCCATGATGGCTCAGTTTTCCCCGGTTCGCGATATTCTTGTTCGTGATCTCGATATGGACGGGAAGATGGACCTCGTCCTGGCTGGGAACGATTATACCGTAAGACCCTCGATGGGTCGCTATGATGCCAGTTATGGGTGGTGCCTGTTGGGAGATACAAATAACAGATATAATGCACTAATGCCCACTATGAGTGGACTTAAGATAACCGGCGATGCAAGAAAGATTCTCCCAATTAAGGTATCGGGAAAACAATATCTTATAGCTGCAGTAAATGACGGAGATCTGCAAATATTTGAATTTCTGAAGTAAGGCGATTCCCATTTGGAAAAGAAATGTCAGCAGTGCCGGCAGTTTAGATAATAAATTACTTTTGAATCATTTATCGCGAATGCCTCTGGAGCATAGGGTTTTAGGTGTTAGGAAAAACCTTAAAAACCCTGTTAAGAAGATTTTAAAATAAAATTAAAATAAAATTAAAAAATCATTAAAAATATTTTATATTTGGTAAGCCTTATTATTCTTGAAAAAATGCCGCTATTGGGTAGAATTTGACCTTTTATGAAATGTATTCCATACGATTATATTAATAAAGATTTACCAAAAATTAACTAACTTAATAATCTCAACTATGTCAACTTTGCAAAATTTTGCACTTTTTTGGAGGAGAAGTCTGCTTTCTCTTCTACTTTTTAGCATTGCGGTTACTTTAGCCTTTGCTCAACAAAGAACTATTAAAGGGAAAGTGACTTCTGAAACTGAGGGAGCACTTCCGGGGGTTAACATTGTAATTCAGGGAACCACAACGGGAATTACGACCGATATAAACGGGAATTTCACCCTTTCAGTTCCCGGCCCTGAAGCTGTGCTGGTTTTCTCGTTTATTGGCTATACTCCTATGCAAGTGACAGTAGGTAACCAGACTACTATCGACGTTGTTCTTGAACCTACAACAAGCACACTCACTGAAGTTGTGGTTATTGGTTATGGCACTCAGAGGAAAAGAGAGGTCACAAGTTCAATTGCCAGCGTGAAATCTGATGAGTTCAACCAGGGAAGTGTAAACAGTCCTGTGGCTTTGATCCAGGGTAAGGTTGCAGGTTTATCTATCAGTAAACCAGGTGGTAACCCAAACGGTGGTTATAACATACGATTGAGGGGACTAAGCACTATTGGAGCTAATACAGGACCTTTAGTGGTTGTTGATGGTGTGATTGGCGGATCTCTTGATAATGTGGATCCAAATGATATTGAATCAATAAACGTATTAAAGGATGGCTCTGCTGCAGCTATATATGGGACAAGGGGTTCGAGTGGTGTTATACTTGTTCAGACCAAAAAAGGAAGAAAGGGCACAGCTGTAATTGACTACAATGCTTATTTCAGTGCTGAAATGATTGCAAAGCATACTAATGTCATGAATGCAGCTGAATGGAGGGCAATGTCGAAAGAAACAGGTCTGGGAACGGACTTCGGAAATAATACTGACTGGTTTAAGGAAACAACTCAGACAGGTTATTCGCAGGTACATAACCTTTCTTTGTCGGGCGGGTCAGATAAAACTACTTACAGGGCTTCACTCAACTACCGTGATGCTGATGGTGTAATGCGCACTTCCGGATTTAAACAGCTTAACGGGAGAGTTAACATAACACAAAAAGCAATAAATGACAGGCTTACAGTTGATTTGAACCTGGGAGCTACAAATAAGACTGCAAATTACGGTTTTTCAGATGCTTTTAAGTTTGCCACAATTTTCAATCCAACAGCTCCGATAAAAAGTGATCTTCCGGCATATGCAAAATGGGACGGATATTTTAATCAGACTCTATTCGATTATTTTAACCCGGTACAGATCCTGGAGCAAAATAAAAATGATGGAGAAGATAAACTTCTTAATGTTTCATTAAAAGGAACCTATGAAATTATCAAAGGTCTGAAAATTGATGCTTTTTATTCCAGACAAAGCAGTACAACTTCAAGGAGTGTATATTATGACAAGAATAGTTTTTGGGTTGGATCCAACACACATGGAATGACTGACAAAAATGCAAATTTTGCCAATAGTCAGCTTTTTGAATCGACTTTAAATTATACTGGTGCAATAAGTCCTTCTGTTAATATTACCGCCCTGGGTGGATATTCTTACCAGGATTTTGTATATTCTGGTTTTAATGTTCATGGTGGCAATTATCTTACAGACTCGTTTACTTACAATAATCTTGGCGCCGCCCTTGATTTCAGTAATGGCATTGGAACCGCCGGCAGTTATAAAAACTCAAACAAACTGATCGCATTTTTCGGACGTGTCAATCTGGATTTCAAACAGTTGATTTTTATGACTGCAAGTGCAAGGTATGAAGGTTCGTCACGCTTTGGGGCAGACAATAAATGGGGATTGTTCCCTGCCATTGGTGCTGGCATAGACCTGGCCAAAGTGATTAAATTCGATCTTATTGACAACCTTAAAGTGCGTGCAAATTATGGTGTTACAGGAAACCAACCCAGAGAGAGTTATATTTCATTACTTCGTATGGGTCCTTCCGGCAATTTCTTCTATAATGGGAAATTTGGTCCTGCTTATCAACCGATCAGTAATGCTAATACGGATCTTAAATGGGAAAAGAAAGCTGAAATAGATCTTGGTTTTGATTTTTCATTACTCAAATCCAAGATTACAGGTTCATTTGACTTTTATACCAGAACCACCACCGATTTGTTATTCCAATATGAAGTACCGGTTCCGCCAAACCTCTATAGTACAGCCTGGGTGAATCTTGGCGAGATAAAAAGCAGCGGTCTGGAATTGTCGCTTGACTGGAATGTCGTTCAGAAAGGAGATTTCTCTTACAGTATAAGTTTTACTCCTTCTTATAATCTTGCGAACACATTGGTTTCACTCTCAGGCACATATAACGGAGCTGAGTTGAAATATGGAGTACGTGATATTGAGAACATGGGTTCACCAGGACAAAACCAGGTACCGTTGATCAGAGCAGAGGAAGGTAAGCCTATTGGTCAGATCCAGGCATATCAGTTCGTGGAAATTGACAAAAATGGTAACCTTGTCCTTAAAGATATTAATGGTGATGGGAAAATTAATCCCACTGACCGGGTAATTTGTGGAAACGGTTTACCAAAATTCCTATTTGGTTTTGGCAATAGCATTACTTATAAAAACATTGATTTTAATGTCTTTTTCCGGGGTGTATTCGGACATTACCTCATCAATTCTTTCCGTGCTTTCTATGAGGTGCCAAAGGTAATCGGATCATATAACCTGCCTAAGACGGCCACAGATATGAGAAACCCTGTTTCCAAAACACTTCTGAACAATTCTTCAGGTGTTTTTAACAGTAGTCATGTTGAAAAGGCTGATTTTGTTGCTCTTGATAACATGAGTCTGGGCTATTCCTTTAATATGTCAAAAAGTTCAGCATTTAGTAAAATAAGGATATACGCTGCTGGTAATAATTTATTCTATATTACCAAATATAAAGGTGTGGATCCAAACCCCAGATACGGGGATGATTCAGAAAATCTGAGTACCGAAGGTAGCTTCAGTGCTAATCCGCTTGCACCTGGTATCGACAGAAGAGCTTATTGGTCGAGGACCAGAATAGTGTCCATTGGTGCAAACATTGTTTTTTAACATTGAAAATGAAAAATATATGAAAACCAAAGAAAGAAATAAAATGAAAAAATCACTATTTCTCATTATAGGTTTGTATCTCGTGGCAGCTGTAAGTCAGTCATGTACCAAACTCGATGAAGAACTATTTAGTCAGGTTGCTCCTTCCAATTTCTTCAAGACAGAAGAAGAGTTTATATCGGCATTAGGCGCTGCATATACTCAGTTCGGAAATTATGCTGCAGATACGCCACAGCAACTGCAGGAGATGACGACGGATGAAATGACTGCACCAACACGTGGACAGGACTGGGACGATGGCGGCAACTGGAGAAGGCTGCATTTGCATTCATGGACCAAAGAAGATGGTGTAATGAGCAACGCATGGAATTTCGGATTTAATGGTGTAAATACTGCAAACCGGTTGATTTATCAATTCCAGACTCTGGTAACAGGCGGACAGGTTACTCAGGCTGTTGCTGATGCATATATTGCTGAACTACAGACAGTGAGAGGTTGGTTTTACTGGCAATTACTTGATATGTACGGAAATGTTCCGCTTGTAACTGATTTTGCCAAAGCAGTAGCAACGCCTAAAACTGAATCCAGAGCTAATGTGTACGCTTTTGTCGTTGGAGATCTCGAGGCAGCTGTTCCAAAACTTTCAAAAGCTGTTGACGGCACTACTTATGGACGTATGAATTACTGGGCAGGGAAAACTTTATTAGCCAAATTATACCTGAATGCAAAGGTTTATACAGGCACTGCGCAATATGACAAAGTGATTGCTGCATGCGATGAGGTGATCAACTCGGGTAAATATTCACTGGAAAGTAACTATTTTGCGAATTTCAATGTAAACAATTCCGGATCGAAAGAATTCATTTTTGCTATACCTTATGATAAGGTATTCTTCCAGGGATTTAATCTCGTTATGCAGACACTGAGTTATCTCAACCAGCAAACATATAACCTGGCTGCTCAGCCATGGAATGGTTTCTGTTCGCTGGAGGAATTTTACAATTCTTACGATAATGCAGATATACGAAAAGGCGAAGCTGGAACCCTTATAAAACCTGCAACCAAACGGGGCAACTTTATCGCAGGTTATCAGTACTCAAGTGCCGGAACAGTTTTACTGGACGATGGATTTGAGGCCCCAAATCTTACCCGTTTACCGGCTCCGCTACTTGGAGATCCCGATGGAAAACCTTTTAATTTCGGAAGTATAGGATCAACTCAACCGCAGATCAATGAACTCGGTCCTCAGGCATTGCGTCAGGCAGGTGTAAGAATCGGTAAATGGGAATTTGAAATGGGAGGATTGCAAAACATGAGCAACGATTATGCTGTATTCCGTTATGCAGATGTTCTTTTGATGAAAGCAGAAGCACTATGGCGTAAGAGCAATAATAATCCTACAGATGCTGCTGCATTAACACTTGTTAACCAGATCAGAAGCCGAGCCGGTGTGCCTGCTTTAACCACGTTGGATGGTAAGTTGAGTTTTGATCTGGCAGGTGCAGTTGTTCCTGGCGGAGAATTATTCAATGAAATGGGTCGTGAGTTGGCCTTTGAGAAAAGCAGACGACAGTCTATGATCCGTTGGGGAGTTTATACTGACGTTACAAAATGGGCTCTTCCACATTATAATGCTGGTGATGTTATTGTTTCCGGAGCACACACTAATCTGTTCCCGGTTCACAAAGATAAAATTGCTGCTAACCCAAATCTCACCCAGAACCCAGGTTATTAGAAATATTATTTAAACAAACTATTTATAGAGGGCAGGCATTTGTTAAATTTGTCTGCTCTCTTCTTTTAGAGATTGTTATTCAATACTATGAACATCTTTCTTGAACAATTAAATGGTTGCTCATAACTTTTCTTATTACCCACTACAAAACCTTTACAAGTTCAGAGGTTTCTTAGGATGCTTGTCATTGGTGATATTAGTACTTTTTTGCTCATGTAAACATGGACGTGATGATTTACATAACCCTTTATTTTCGCTTCTTGACCAAAAGCAAACTCATATTGGTTTTATTAACCAGCTGGAATATACTGAAGAATTAAACACTTATACATACAGAAATTTTTATAATGGTGCTGGAGTAGGTGTGGGAGACTTTAACAATGATGGTTTACCTGATATCTATTTTTGCGGTAACCTTGTGGAAAATAAACTATACATCAACAAAGGAAATTTTGTCTTTGAGGATGTCACTGAACGGGCAGGAGTGGCATGCCAGGGAGCATGGTCAACGGGAGTAAGCATTGCTGATGTTAACGGTGATGGATGGCTTGATATTTATGTATGCAAATCGGGTAATCCGAAAAGTGAACACAGGCACAATGAATTGTTTATAAATAACGGTGATCTGACATTTTCAGAAAAAGCTGCTGAGTACGGACTTGCAGATATGGGATTGTCGAACCATGCATCGTTTTTTGATTATGACCGCGACGGAGATCTGGATTGTTATCTTCTTAACAATTCCTTTCAATCGGTTAGTGAATATGATATCAAACCAGGGCAGCGGATGATTCGCGATACACTGGGAAGTAATAAATTATACCGGAATGATGACGGCCATTTTACTGATGTCAGTGAAAAAGCCGGTATATATGGGAGTAAGATTGGATTTGGACTTGGAGTGAGCGTCGGAGATGTGAACCATGATGGATGGATGGATATATATGTTTCGAATGATTTTTTTGAACGCGATTACCTTTATATTAATAATAAGAACGGCACATTTACAGAATCGCTCGAAGACCAGATTCGTGAGATAAGTGCTGGCGCCATGGGAGCAGATATAGCAGATATAAACAATGATACATGGCCTGAGATCTTTGCCACGGAGATGACTCCCCAGGGGAACACACGCCTAAAGACTAAAGCACTGTTTGACAGCTGGGAAACATACCTGAAGAAATTTACCAGTGGCTATTATCATCAGTTTGCAAGGAATGTGCTCCAGCTTAATAACAGGAACGGATCTTTCAGTGAAATAGGAAGGCTGAGCGGAGTAAGTGCAACCGACTGGAGTTGGGGCGCTTTGATTTTTGATCTTGACAATGATGGATGGAAAGATATTTTTGTTGCCAATGGAATCTATAAGGATTTACTTGACCGTGACTATCTCGATTTTTATTCAGATCCAACTGCCATGCGGTCTATGATAAAAACTGAGGAAAAAGCTATCCTGAGGATGATAGACATGATGCCATCTGTAAAGGTTCCGAATTATGCATTTCATAACAACAGGGACCTCACCTTTACAAACTTATCTGGATTATGGGGCCT
>Ga0315293_10001186_pt1 | contig 25265 bp, 24 predicted proteins | sample YL17G13_20_MG_FD_203071 | JGI IMG/M metagenome (GOLD analysis project Ga0315293, IMG submission 203071) | Sediment microbial communities from Yellowstone Lake, YNP, Wyoming, USA - YL17G13_20 | ecosystem: Environmental > Aquatic > Freshwater > Lake > Sediment | place: USA: Wyoming | collected...
CCATGTCAGGTTGTGTTCCATCGTCTCCCAGACCAGCTCTATACCGTCCCCGACTTTGATAAAATAGTGGGGTTTCTCTGCCTCTACGATTCTCAGCAGGGCGTGATACTTCTCATAGTTGGCTGTTGTACCGTTGTGGAGGTCAGAGCAAGCGATAATCCTCATCCTACTTATTCCCCCTTACTGAACAAATAAGCAGTTACGAAGCCTATGGCATTAGAGATTGCACCGGCCGCAAGATAGGCCAACTTCTCCAGTCCTGACGAATCGGCCTTCCATGCAAACAGGCAGACCACGAAGCCGAATATCACGAAGGCAAAAGGAACGATGATAAAAGCGACTCTTGTTGCACCTGGCTTCTTTTCCACGATGCCTCCCTCTACGTATGATGCCCGTTTAATCTCGAAACAAGTGTAATCAATTCCTGAAGTGCCTTCGTGTTTTCTTCACGAGTTTGGGTATCCCGTTCCAATAAGGTAGCCAACCGCTGTTCCATGCTTCCACAGAGTCCCGCATATCGTTCTTCGCTGGCCTTGCGGTCTATCCGATAAAGTGCGAATATGATAACCCCGAAAACAGCACCAATCCCCATACTGGCTACAGCGGATATGAAATCTGTGTTCATTCAATCGCCCTTTCTTGCTATGTGTCTTTCGGCGTTTTAACTTCCTTTGTCTCTGCCTCTATCTGCTCCTGTATCTCTTTGACAGCTCCGTCCAATCTCAACACCTCTTGCATCACCTGTTGGCGTTCGTCAGCCAGGGCATTAGCTTTATTGACCTGCTGCTGAAGCTGCGCCTGCTTTAGCTTGAGCCTCTCCTGTAAGTTCATATCCCTCCTTTTTTATTCCAGCTTTATAATTCTTTCTTCTAGTTTCATTATCTTATCTGCCAACTGATTTATTGCACCAAGAGCTAGGCCAATCCCAGCTCCCATGCTGATAAAACTCCCATCAGGTGAAGCAACTTCCTTGGGTATGATTCCCTTTTCAAGGTCTGCTATTAAAGCCAAGTCGTCTTTATCTGCAAAGGTAGTATGCGTCTTGTAGTAAAGTACATTTATATAGGCTGTCCCCCAGTAATCGCCTGAAGTTCCTAATGTGCCAGAATTAGCGACACCAGGCACTACAGTTGCTGTAGCGAGAACAATCGTGCAACTTCCATCGCCTGGCGAGATACATATCCCTACGTCAGATTCCAGCCTGAGATAACTACTATCCTGGTATAAGTCCCCCACAGTGGAACCAGATTTTAAAAAAAGCCACTTACCAGTAATCTCTACGCCGCTTGCGTTAAGTTTAACCGCCCCCGCCCCTGCATAAATAGCCCCATTTGACCCTACATAGCACTGTATCGTGCCTGTCTTTGTGGCTCTCGTGGTCAGGGCATTGTTTGTCCCATAGATATTGATTCCGTGCGCGGCGTCTATCTCAACCCCAGATTCGTCGTACCATGCCCCGCTAACCTGTGTGTATTGGTTTAGCTGAAGATACCCTGCCGACAGACAGCTGACACTAAGTAGCCCATACCCTCCCGTTACCACTTGATCTAGCAGCACCAATCCCGAGGCATTCAGTGAGGCGGTGTTGACCCTCGAATAGGTTGTGCCGTTGGGCAGGTCGTCCAGGTCTTTAGGAGTGCATACAACCCATGCCCCGCCTGAGTACCGCTTTATCCGGCTGGGTGTGGTGTTGGTGTCAATCCAGAGCTTTGTAGTGTCTCCGGGCGCTGTTGTGCCTCTTTCGATTTGCAATTCCTTTGTTGTGGGATTGTACCCTGCGCCATAATAAACCTGGTCATCTAACTTGAGTTGCCCACCGGTAAGGTGCAGTCCTTTAATCTTGGCGTAGACAGTCCCATCCACAATATCGTCAAGATATATGTCTTGCCCCTTTAAGGTCGTCCGTGCCAGGCTACTCCCCACATCGCTGTTGACCTCCAGGTCGGAGAGCAAACCCGCTACACTCAGCCACCCTCCGAAGCTGAACGTCATCCTGAAAGCGCCCTTGCGCCAATATCTTCTTATCGAGCCCAGATTCCCTACCCTGTTATCACCTTCCCGGGAGTCTGTGACCTTCACATAGTCGAATATCTCAGCCCCGCAGTTCATGGGCACCTCGGCAGACCCCATGTTGGCCTGCATCTGGTACTTGCTTATTACGGCAGTTGCTATGGCGGTTGCCTGAGCATTGCTGGCAAGGCTGGTCTGGATATAATTCCTCACCTCACGGAACGCTGTGATGCTATCTGCGTCCGTGTAATAGCCGGTGTACTGAGGGCTGTCAGCATCCCTGCTCTGCACTACGACATAGTTCGGTATCACCAGCGCCTTGCGGTACGCTTTGGCAAAGAAGACGTGGCCACCCTCCAGTGTGTACTCGTAATCATAGGTCGTGCCCGTAGTGGTCGGTGACATGATGTGGTACTTGCCGTCAGCCTGGAACCGCCCCACGCACTTGGTATAGTCCAACAAGCGTCTTATCGCAGCCATGCGGCTTCCGCCAATGTAGATTCTGAAAGAATCTTTGGGCTGGTAGACATCTATCAGCGAGTCCTCGCTGTCCCAGACCACATCATAGGCCGGACAGTGGTTATAGCAGGCCAGGGTCGCAGCCAGGATCTCTCCGATAAGGGTTTTAACTGTCTTGGTATCGCTGGACGTGGGAATATAGGAATCGTTGGCCCTGTCTTCAGCGAGGATATCTGAAAGCCCGATAGCGGTAAGGACACAGACTAGACTACCTTCCTGACTATTTAGCGTCTGACCTACTACATATAGTGGTGCGGCATCCGAGGTTTCCTCCCCCGCGGGAGTCCTCATGCCGTAGGACAGCACGAGTTTGTAGCCTTTGAGGTCTAGGGCGGTGAGAGCGCCATCCGAGTTATTGAGGACTATCTCCGCTTTCTGCTGATATGGTTGCTCGGTGTGGTCTAAATCCTTAATCTGTGTCAGGTCGTAGGTATAGGTCGTTGCCCCATGAGTCAGCGTAGCCTTCAGGACAGCAATATAGGAGTTTGCCTGCTGCCTGGCTGTCAGTGTACTCGTGAGTGTTCTCATCTACATCACCTTGACGCTAAATGGGTAATTGGTGTTCTTGGCGCTCCCTCCGGAGCCATCGGTCAGCTTTGCCAGCCCTTGCCATTCCCCGTGAGGGTCTTCTGGTAGAATGTTATAGGTGACCTGGTACGTCCCGGTCGCGGTCTTCGTCATCGCCTCTGCATTTAGTTTCTTTGCAGCCGCCGAGTCAGTAAGAGTGCAAACCACAGCCGTGCAATCCTCCAGGACTCCTGCATCGCTATACGAGTAGGCAAGAATCCGAATCGTGTCATCCTCGATAAAAACGCTAACAGGCTCTATCGACATTGCTCACCTCACTTCCACAGGATAATCTTCACATGGCGGTACTTAGCCACAATAACCCTGGCCAACCTGTTCTTAGAGACGGCAGCTATCCCCTGACGGTATTTGGTTGTAATCACTTCTCCGAGACGATTCCTTGCCGTGATAATCTGACCTGCACGGTACTTTACCGTGATAACGTAAAAGTCGTGAAATTTCCCATCCCAGTACCCAGGGATTCCCATAATCTGTTTCTGCTGTGGCAGATGTGGTATGTATTGGAAAAAACGTAATACGGCATAGAGCCTGGTATCCCGATTGCCCACAGGCGGGTTATCAGTTGGGGCTGACAAGGGCGCCCACTTTGTCGGCTGCCCTGGCGGCCTTTCCAGAACACCACGCAAAGCGGCATACAGCCTAGTTACGAGGTTACCAACGGGAGGCTGGTCAACTGAATCAGGAGTCTGCTTTATCGGTTGTTTGGGTGGCTGGTATGGTATGTCTATGAAAGAGCGTATCGCTGTGTATAGCCTGGTCGCCAGATTGCTGACAGGCGGAGGCTGGTCAACTGACTCTGGCGTCCCTTTCTTCGGCTGCGCAGACGGCCATTCCGCAGCGGCACGCAAGGAAGCGTAGAGCCGACTAGCCAAGCCGACAACAGGAGGCTGGTCAACTGACTCTGGCGTCTGCTTCGTTCTCTTTTGCTGCAGGAACTGTATGTCCCAGGCGGAGCGCAGGGCAGCATAGAGTCTGGTCGCCAGATTGCCAACAGGAGGCTGGTCAACTTGCTCAGTTCTTGGTAGCTTTGCCTGCCTCTGTTGTTGCGACGGTATGTCCCAGACGGAGCGTAAGGCAGCGTATAACCTAGTGACTAGGCTGCCAATAGGCGGATTGTCTACTGGAGGAACTGCCTCAGCCGAGGCAGGTGTGCGTTTTGTTGGCTGCCTCGGCTGAATAGATGGCAAGTCCAGAACAGTACGCAACAAGGCATATAGCCTGGTCGCTAGATTACCCACGGGCGGGGGGTCCACCGAGTCGGGTACTTTCTTTGTCGGTTGACTCGGGTGAGGAGGCGGTATTCTCCAAATGGGCATCCGAACTCCTAATAGATTTCTTCAAAATCTATTGTGACGTTCCACCCTGTTAGAGTGCCAGGGTCGGCTATGAATCGCACCACAAAGGCTACCGCACCTGTGACGAAGATTTTCTCCGACGGTGTTGGAATCCAGAGGTAGCCGTTCAGTGCGTTGAATGACGCAACTACCATGTCAACATACGTTGGCGTTGCGTCTGCCGAGCCAGTGATTCCGCACTTGCCAGCAGCGAGCGTTCCCGCTATTCCTGCGATAGCGGAGGCAGCGCCGCCGTACATCACTGGTGAGGGTGTAACGGTAGCAACGGTCAAGTTGCCACCAGTCCTCATGGACAGTGCAGCCCTCACCTGCGCTGATGTGGCGTTGGCATTTTGACTAATTTCCACCCTGTTGATTGCCAACACAGAGCCAGCCGCAGGCGGCGTGGCAACGGGGTAAATGCCCGCCAGGACATTGACCGCCGTTATCATTGTTGCGTTGGCCGAGACGATTTGGTACGTCCTTCCCATGCTTTTGACCTCCTTTTTTTATTTTTTTACTGCGCTATTGAGAGAGTATATGAGGATAATAAGAACCCTTTGGGAACCTTCCCCAATATACTCTATCATCCCATTCAACCCCATAAGGGACGTTTGATGGGCTTGAGAATGAGTTAGAAATGGTTGAACTGAAACCTGTATGAAGATAGATTTTGGCCACGTTCTGGTCAGCACTTAATATATTTGTGCTATCCCAGGAAAGTCCAGTAATTACAGTTGACGGGCTTGAGAATGAGTTGGAGATGGTTGAACTAAAGCCAGTGTGGAGATAGATTTTGCTCGAGATATAATCACAACTTAACGCATTTATACCATTCCATGAGACATTAGTGCAACCGTTTGATGGGCTTGAGAATGAGTTGGATACAGTGGACGAGAAACCTGTGTGGAGATAGATTTTGGCCGAGTTCTGGTCAGCACTTAATATATTTGTGCTATCCCAGGAAAGTCCACGAGGGGCGGTTGACGGGCCTGAGAATGAGTTAGAAATGGTTGAACTGAAACCTGTGTGAAGGTAGATTTTGGCCGAGTCAGCATCGGTACTCAGAACATTAGTTCCGTCCCAGGAGACCCCAGCTAGGCCAGTTGATGGGCTTGAGAATGAGTTAGAAATGGTCGAACTGAAACCTGTATGAAGGTAGATTTTATCCAAGCCGTCATCAGTGCTTAATACATTAGCCATAGTTCACCATCAGGTCGTTGACTTCCTTAATGTCCAGACTCTTGAAATGCTTGCACAACAGACCATAGTGGGTATAGAGTTTATAACCCAACTTCTGAGCCTGCTGTGAGAAGTAGAAGTCCTCGCTCAGAATCACCGTGCCATTGGCATGGTAAGTGAACGCAAACGGCCTATCCATCTTCTCATAGACCTCTCGTTTAACTAAGAACATCCCGCCTGTGATGACATCGGTTTCCTCAATCCCTTTGCCGAGATAAGGTCTATATTCTCCGTTCTCGGCGTATCTGTGTGCTACAGGCATGGGGAATCCTTGCCCCTTGTCATCTCTCTGCCACGCAAAGCACAACGGAGAGATAATGTCTTTGTCTGCATTTAGCAGTTCTCTCAAGGTGTTCGGAGGCGGCACTATGTCGTTATCAATAAACAGCAGGTAATCGTAATAATCCTCAAGGAAGTCTTTGACACAGGTGTTGCGGGCATTGTCTAAGGGAGACAACCCCATCGGCATATTGAGATGAATCGCTACCTCTGGATCGTGTGTCCACTCAAGTATCCTGATTGCCAGTTCAGGGTGAATCCAGCCGTTGTTCGGTACGGCGATATAGACTCGGGGCTTCTGGTTGAGTTCCTTTTTCCACTTGCGTTTGAACAGGGAAAACACACTTGAGGAATACTTCCGTGAGTAGGCCACGTCATTGTGGAACAACTCTCTATAAGAAGCAGAGCCGTAGTGATAGATAAACGATTTGCGGGCTATGACTGTTTTCCACCCGCCCAGCTTAATCCGCATACAGATGTCGTTATCCTCACCACCGCCCATCTTGAATTGCTCATCGAATAGACCTATCTGGGTAAGTGCCTCCCGACTAAAGAGCATACATACCCCAGATACCTCATCACACCAACTGTAGTCTAAGCCCTCTCTGTTGTGGTCAACATGCTGGAGTCCTTGCGTTTCTGAGTATGTAGGGGCTACCAGACCAACCTTCTCATCCTGCTTAAAAGCCTTTAGCATCTCAGTCGTCCAGTTTGGCGTGGCAACTGTGTCCAGGTTCAAGACCATGATATACTCGCCCTTGGCCTCTGCGATGCCTCTGTTGACAGTCTTGGGGAATCCTAGAGCCGTCTCGTTGTATAGTATCGTGGCCTTGTACTGCTTCAGGAAGTCGAACTCGCCCTTGCCTACGCCATCGCAGACCAGGATAAACTCGTACTTCTCAGGTGTGTAGGCGATTATGCTGTCAAGACAAACCCTGAGCAAGTCTGGCCTGAATCGGACAGGGATGATTATGCTAACTAAGCCTTCTTGCACAAAACCACCTTTATATCTGCTATTACATTCCAAAAGTGCCTCATGGCAAATTCCAAATCATCTTTGGGGAATCCCCTGAACTCCTCCTCTATGACATAGGACACATCTTCAAGAATGAAATCGGCGTGTATCGGGTAGTGCTCAAGGTTGTTATCCTTGAGGTACTTCTTTGTGTAATAGAGAAAGGTCGCCTCTGAGATTGTCCTTTTATGAGTGGGGTCTTGCCACGCTCTTACCGATGTATAGTAAGGGGCTACGAAGGTCACTTTCGCATTGGGTTTTAATATCCTGTAGACCTCATTCATAAACAAGACCAGGTCTGAGGTGTGCTCAATGTAGTGGGAACACCATATCTCGTCTATGGAGTTATCCTCAAAAGGCCACGGGTGCTTCTCTAGGTCATGGCACACATCTGCTTGCGTGCCGACCAGGGTGATGTCCACTCCTAGATAGCCTGGGCGTTTGTTGTTGCCGCAGGCTAAATCTAGTCTCTTAGCAAACACAGTTGTCAATATCGCACCCTCCTGAGATAAAGCTAAACTCTCCATTCTCTATCCCCTCCAATGACTTATCGTAGATATGGGTGTTGATAATATCTCCCTGCTGGAATGTACCCTTTAGCGGTTGTATTCTGAATTGATGAGCGATAAAGCTAAACCCCAACTCTCTCAGTATTGGGTAGGTTGAGGCGGTCATCTGGAATCCAGGTGCTCGGAAGCCGAACCGCTTGGGTAGATATGGCCTGAGAGCTTCCAGCCCTTTCAGGATATAGTCCCACTGGTTAGCCCTCTCGCACTCTGGCGGGTAGGTATGCTCCCAACCGTGCACACCCACCTCTACCCAGTACCTCAAGAGGTACTGACCTGCATCCTTGCCCATCACGAAGCAATTTACTTTCAAGTTTGGAACCTTCTCCCTTAGTCTTTCCAGCTTATAGAACTCTGCCTCATTCACGTCGTCACAAATCAGGAAGGTCACTTAATTCCCATCCTCGTTTTCACCTTGTCAATGAACCTCACCCTGTACTGTATTCCAGGCGTGGAGTCTGCGGGGTCGAGTGCCTTCAAGTCTGTGGAACTTAATGCGACACCTGCCTTTGCTTTTATTTCCATCGCCCTGACTATGCCCTCATCTGTGACTTCCGTATTGCGGGGGTCATGCTTGTCAACAAAAGTTCCCGCATCGAGCACAGTCAATTCCTCCACATCTTTCATGTCGGTAATCTTGTCCAGGTTCTTGTCTTCTATCAGGACGATAAGCCAGCATATTCCTGTTTCCAACTCGTCACAGTAAATATGCTCCAGGCAGCTAAACGTCAAAAAGCCCTCGGGGTAACTCATGTTCCCCTTTTCGTCTGCACGCACCCTGATTTTTAGCAGTTTCATGCTTTCTCCTTAGCTTCCAAGTTTAATCTGATTAGAATTGGTCGCTGTTCGCCTGTCTCTGCCTCGCCATCTTCTTGATGTCCGCCCTGAAGATACTTAGTTCGTTCATTGCCCACTGGAGCATCTGGCTAGCCACATTGCCCCCACCTTGATTGACCTCGTTGATATGCTCCCTGGCCTTAGATGCTGCCAGACTTGCGCATGTGCCGCGTATCAAGAGTTGTTCCAGGTTCGCCCCCAGGGTTGAGCTGCTGTTTGTGACGGCGTGCAGCTTGCGGCAATAGGCATAGGCGCTTTCGGCTATGCTCGGCTTTGTATCCCCTCCCAGCGTCAACGTGGTGCCCCACGTGGTGAAGGGAATGAACCCCCTCGGGTCACCCCCCACCGGATACTCTACTCGTTCCACGCTCATCAAGTCGGTGACAGTCGCCAGGGATATGTCCCGTGTCGCTGCAACAGTGGTGAGCGTTTCCTTTGTCTCATAGGGCACATGAGCCGAGATTTCCTCCAGGATTTGCTGAATGTGAACGTCTATCTCATCGTCCTCCCACTCAGGCGTCGTGCTAACGACAATTTCGTCCCGTAGCTTTTGCCTCACTATCTGCCTGATCGCCGCGATATATCTAGCCATAATCGTCCCCCCTTTCTAACGCAGTGGCTGCCCCGGGCTGGCTGCTGCAGCAGGTGGCTGGCTTCCCTGCACCTTTGCCCCGCAGTAGTCTGCCAGGGTCTTCTCATCCATTTCATTCGCCATCTTCGCGGCCTCGGCGCTGTAGGAAGGGTCGGTCTCGCCGCGCTTAATGGACAGGGCTATGCACATCAATTTGCGCTGGTTCTCACTCGTACTGGGCATTATCTACCTCCTACCATTACTGGATTTCTTACCTGATACCCCGGGAACGACTCCAAAAGGTCGTAATCTAACTCATCGGTGCGGCAGATCACCAGGCCATATCTATAGTCCGCATAGTCAAAATCCCTCTTGTGTCCTTTTGCGGTGACTTCCTTATCAAATTCTGTGTGGGGAAAAGGGCAAGCATAAACCCAGCCCATGTGCTCGGGCATCAAGTCATAGATTAAAGCCTGGGTTTCCTGTAGGCTTTCAAGGTTCTCTCCGGGCATCCCCACTATGAAACTGGCCTGCGTCTGCATTCCGTAACGATGTGTCAGGCTGAAGGCTCGCTTTATCTCCGGGACGGTGATGCCCTTCTTCATGTGATCAAGCAATCGCTGACTTCCCGATTCGACTCCGTAAAAGATATTCCAGACTCCGGCTCTTCTTGCCATTTCCAGGAAGGGTTCAGTCACAAGTTTCTCATTCACCCTGCAAGCCAACTTGAAGACCATCTTGTTGTTAAGGCGGCGCCGTATGATTTCCTCAAATATCCCGTTTGCCCATCCGTGATTGAGGTTAAAGGTGTCATCCTGAAAGAAGACCTCGGCTACCCCGAACCGCTTGTTCAGGTATGCAACCTCATCTACAACCAGAACCGGGTCTCGATACCTTACCCTGCGCCCCCAGAAGAGAGGCGTATTACAGAAAATACAGCCGAAGCCGCAGCCCCGTGAGCTCATCATCATCATGCTGGGTATTCCGCCTATGGGGAAGACGCCGCTGAATCTCACCGGGTTTATCAGGTCGTAATCAACCATGGGCAACTCATCAAGGCTATTGATTCTCCGGCTCGACCCCAGATACTCAAGCCATTGATTGTCGCCCTCTCCGATTACAACCTTGTCTGCTTCCCCGTCCCATACCACAGCATGAGGACCGCCCACGACTATGCGAATGTCTCGGCTCACCTCTCTGATCTGCTTTGTTACCTGTCGGGCAGACCGTACCTGGAAGGTGTTGACGGTGAGTCCCACTATGTCCGCTTTGAACTCCTTGACCTCGGCGGCCATATCAACCTTATCAATGTCCAAATGCAGGACCTTAACCTTGTGGCCTTCCTGTTCAGCCAGAGTGCCCAGGGTTAGCAAGGCGCGGCTTGGTGCCTCGCAGTAAGGGTGATGCCAATTCATTTCAGGTTGCACAAGTATTATGTTCATATCATCACCACGATATGAGACCGTCCCCTGAAGCTACAACGGAATACTTTATCCCCTGCACAACCTTATGGTCAGGGTCAATTCTGAAGTTGGAATTAGCCGGCGTGCTGAACAGGATTATCCCGTGATTCGCTACCCTCTTGGCCTCCGCTACAACCTGCCTCGGGTCCCGGGCATGTTCCAGCATCTCAGAGCACCATACAAATCCGAACTCCTTTGTCTTGAAGGGCAGGTTGTGCGCATCTCCCTGCACAACATCAGGCCCGGGCTTAATATCGAAGCCCACATATTCGCCCAGGTGTTCCAGCACCTTCTTATAGGGCTGAGTGATACCGCAACCCAGGTCAAGGACTTTCCGGGGCACACAAGACTGAGGCACAAATAGCAGACGCCATTGCTGTATCCCTTCAAGGTTCTTGGGCTGCTTCAATCGCTTCTCAATATCATCAAGCACCTTGGGCCAGTATTCGGCATATACCTTGTCGTCATCGTACTCAAGTGCCTTCTCCCTGGCCTTGGTTTTCTTGTCCTGGATAGAGCCATCTTTCCATGCCTGGTATGCCTGCTCTAATCGTTCAGCGACTTCCTCAGCATCGCATTCAAACTGCCACGAACCTTGCCCAGTCCAGACCTTTCTCAAGCCATTGATAAGCCATCCCCCGCCGACCAGCTCGGGTTGTGCCGTGCAGTTTGTGGTAATCACCGGCACTTCGCAGGCTTGAGCCTCAACCAGGGGGATACCAAACCCCTCGCCCTTGGAGGGCAGAAGGAAGACATCCATGACGTTATATGCCCTGGCGAGGACATCACGCGGTATGCCGATTATCATCTGGGCTAGGGAAGGAAAGAAAACAACCTCTTCCAGGTGTAGATTTTCTCTCAACTCCACCAGGTTTATGCCCCGTTCATCCCCGGGGTGAGTGTGGCAATAGTACCTGATCTCCCCCGGGTGCCTGTCTGCCAGTATCCTTGCAGCCTGAAAAGACGTAGACCAGTTCTTGCGTTCGGAGTGATTTGTGGCTACAGTTCCTATAACAAATTTGTCCTGCCACTTGTAGCGCTCCCGCCCAGTCTTTCGGGCTTCCGCATCGGGGCTAAACAGTTTGGTATTAACCGAGTGAGGAATGTAATAGCAGTCAATACCGCTTTTGGCGACCTCCATAACCCCATATTTAGACATGGCTATGGGCTTCACAATGCCCGGTGATTTCAGTGCCTTGATTATCAATGGCGGGCATGGGGTGTGGTCTACCGGGAACCAGGGACACCAGGGCAAAGTCGGGTCCATGTCGCCTAGTACCCACACATCCACGAGGGTTATCAGAAGGTCAGCCTGAAAATCCTTGAAGAAATCAGGGGCTAATTTAACGCCCCAGTCGTGTTTCGGATTCGGATAGATGGGCATACCAAACCAGTCGAGCTTCGAGCCATCGAGACCATAGAAGGCGAAGATACCCATATCATGCCCCATGCCTTGAAGACGGGCGCAGGCTGTCGCTGTCTGCATCCCATACCCCGTGGCTGCGAAGGGACTATTGGAAGACCATAAGATACGCATACACTCCTTTTTTTTATGAGGAGAGGGGAGTGGTGCGCCTCCCCTCTCTCTCAGTTTACCTGGCCTCAATAGGCTTAGTTGGTGCTATCAACGAACCTGGCCGCCAGTTTGGCATCAAGCGTCTTGACTCCACAGAGTAGGTCTATGGAAATCAAGTTCTGCTTGGTCATCATCGTGTAATCGTAAACTACACGAGCACTTAACCCCTTGTACTCCAGGACTGCCGCACCAGCTCCGCCGATGGGAGGAGCCAGGGGCGCAGTCACCAGGGCAAAGGCGTTCTTGTGGAACGCTAGGTTCGCCTTGTGCGTCTTGGTGAAGTTCACTACGGACGTGGTGGCAATCACCCGGTCTGCCACCGGCGTGAAGACCACCGTGATAGTCGCTGCGCTGGCAGTAGCGTTTGTGGTCACAACACCCCAGACTGGATAGCCGGTAATTTTGAAGCAGTCCCCTGCGAGAACTGTTCCACCGCTGGTTATCGCGTCAATGGTTGCTGTGCCATCGCCTACAGCCAGAGCGCCTTTCATAGCGCCTGTTACGTCAGCCATGTCCCCGCCGGTGTGGGTTTTGATGTTCTGATCCATATAGAAGTCCATGCCCATCACTCGCCCCATGTGAGCTTCCTTGATTGCATCAGTGCTACCCTTCTTGTCTGCGTGCAGGAAAGCGTCGAGCGAGACATAGGCTGCTTCAGTGGATGGATGCAGAACACATCTCCGGTCTTCCATCGGAGCCCCGTTGAGGTTGAGCACTTCTCTCAGGTGTGCTATATCGGCAGCAACGGCGGTAGATGTTACCGTGTAGAAATTCGGTATATCTACATATAGTGCTGCCAGATACGCATCGATAGCCTGCGCGTGTGCCCTCATCGCTGGCTGAATCAACTGCTCGCTGAAGTCCACTATAGTCAACGAGAGTTCCTGGGACGAGACGTTGAACGTAACATCCAGGTGCTTGTCCAGCACAACTGCCACGCTGCTCTCAGTCGCCGTGCTCAAGTTCACCGTGTTGGATACGGTCGTGGACGTGAACGTGGTCGGTTTCCGCACAATTACGGTAGAACCGATTTTCTTGTATTCCTTCGAGTAGTCTCGGTGCACCAATCCTGCCAAGACTAAGTTGTTTTCCAACACTATCAACGCCTCTTTAGCGATGATAGTTGGAGTTAAGTATGTTCCCATTTAGTCACCTGCCTTTTTTTTGCTTGTCGCGGTAAGTTTTGTACTCATCCATCGACATCTTTTCTAATTGTTCTTGGGTAGGTTCCCCACCACCTCCGACACTCAACCCGGAATCAGTAACCAGACCTTCGCCGGTCCTGTTCCCTTTGCTGGCTGCCAATCTCTCAGCCACCTTGTTGAAGCGGGCGGGGTCGGTGATCCCCAGGTCTTCCAATTCTTGCTCCAATGCTTCCACGCTGACCTTGTGGGATACCGCAGTCTCGGCAATCCTCGCGCCTACTGAGACCTTCGCAATCTCCCTCTCCATAGCAGTCAGAGTTACCTCTTTCTGCGTCAATGCCTGTTCCTTCTGAGCCAGGGCTTTAGTCTTCTTCTCAATGTCCTTTTGATTCTGATAGAGTTTCAACAGCCCCGGGTCGCCCTTGACCTTGGAGAGTTCGGCATCTTCGATTCTGGCCTTGACCGCTTCAAGTTCCTCAGCGAGAGAACCCTGTGCTTTTGAGAGATCATCCTTTTCACCGGAGAGCCTATCAATAAGCCTTTTCTGCTCGGCAATAGTCTTGTCCAGCGTGGAATGCCTCTCATTCACCAGTTTTTTGACCTGTTCCTCCGTGAATGTCTTTGGTGTTGAAGGCTCCTGTTTCTCGGCAGAAGACTGTCCCCCTTCGGGAAGAGCGTCCTGCTTTGTTTCCTGAGCATCCATGAATACCTACCTCCTGTTTTTTATTAATCAAAAAGGGCGGTTCCCTTGCGGGATTCCGCCCTCGTTGACGATTGTGGTATAATTAAGCTATGAAAATGTGGGCTGCAATCTTTGTCTGCGTTGCCTTGTTCCTGACTGTCTTGGGTCTATGGCTCTATCAGTCCTATCACTATGGTAATGGTGTCACAACTTGCCAACAGACTGACGATTACGAATGCTATCTCGACAGGGCTTGTGGTTATGTAATGGACTGCCATACTGTACAGCCCCCTATGCCATTCTGGGCTAGTTTCCTGCGAAGATGGTCTCCCCTTACTATAGTGGGTCTAGCGATTCTCTCCCTCATACTATGTGTCTATAAATTCGATTTGAATAACAAGTTCACTGGAAGCCGTTATGACCGATGGCCTCAACCCCCTGTTGACCAATAACCACATTCTAATCACACTAGCGGGGATGTCATATCACCGAATGGTTCGGATTTGGGCCAAGGGAAAGAGTCATTGATGGGATACTTATAAAAATACTCCCCTATATTGATGCCTTTCGGCACAGGAAGTTCAAGAGTCTTGGTTGATTCAATCGCCCCAGGGCCATGAATTCCTGAAAATTCAATCAAGTAGCCCGAAAGTTTAGCACACAACTTGACAGTTGTTTCTAGTCCAATCTTTTTTGCTAGTTCAATGAATTTGTCTGAAGATATGAGGTCTTTAAGGCTCAAATCCTGTTCGTTGTAGAACTCATCAAGGCGGCCATAAACTTCGTCAGCAATGCGATCAGGTTTTCCTACATACCAGTCATGATCTTCTGGGAAATAATAGGCTATTTCACCTTCTTTGGGCTGTCTCTGTAGGGGAGGAATCTGTTGCTCCTGAGAAGTTACATTACCCTCGCCAGGAACATCCGTTTCCGTTAATGACATCTTTTCCAGCGTCTGCGGCCCCTGTACCTCTATCCCCTTGCTCACCAACTTGCTCCACTTACCCACCAACTTGCCCCATACATCCAAAGCACGGTTCTCTATCCTGAACTCCACCCTGACCTTGCCCAGGGGAAGCGTGTTATATTCCTCGTAAAGTGCCCAGACAGCCTTTGTCGGCACCTTGCTGAAGTGTTCCTTGCTGTATGTTTCTTCGGATATCAACTTCGCGGCTTTCGCTGCCTCGAAGAAGTCCCCATGCTCCTGAAGATACCAGTCGTCCTCATAGTCTTTGAAATCAGTCTGTCTCCACTCCACAAAGGTGTCAACCTGTGCCTCGGGAAGTTCAGCTTTATAGGCGGTTATCCTGATTCGGTCAGCGTCATACTCAGGATTCGCAGCTAGATAACTCTGGCGTGCCTCATCTGTGGTCAAGGCGCTGTACTCCGCCTCCTGAGTCCTATCCTTGACCTGCAACTTCAGGACGTTGATGTTAGGCAGTTCGCCATTCTTGTCTGTTAAATCCCTCCCTGTCCAATTAAGGTACTTCTTATTCTTGGGGTCTAGGAGATAGAGTTTGGCCTCGGCTGTATTGCTAAAGCCTGCCCCATATTCGGCAGACATCTTGTTATACTCGAATTCAAATGGTGCTATCTCCTCAGGTGGCAAGCCCGTGATTCGGCTCAATGGTATCCCCAGTTCATCGGCCTCTTTGACCAGGATGTCGTAAGCCTCTTTAGTCTGGATGTTCTGCCTATAGCCCCAGAGCACCAGCAGGGCGTCAGCTTGAGGATTGTTTGTCAGGTAATCCGTTCTTGCTGTCTTCTCGTCTGAGGTAGCATAGGGCAGTTTCCAGTACTCATTCAGCAGGTCTTTATCGTCTGCCAGCCTCACAAAGGTGGGATTCAATCCCTCCCTCAGCTTTTTGTCTGAGTACATCTTCTTGATAAGCTGGTAAACATCCTCACCCCACGTATCTTTGAACTCCTGCACTGCAGCGTCTTTAGCGTCCCAGTCCCACTCCCCCTGTGCATCAAGGTAATCGCTGAACATCACGGCTTGATAGTCCTGCAAGGCCAAATCCATGTACTGAGAATCTTTACTGCCATCAGCTTGAGAAACTTCGAGTTCGTCATAAATGGCTTTGTAGACAGAAGACCTTTCAATCTGGCCTATGGAGATGCCGTACATCTGGCCCGCGTCACTCCACGACTCGCGCATGGCCTTTGTGTCTTTGTCTCCAGCCAGTAACTGCTTCCAGAGTTCATCGCCACGCGTATAATAGATAGTCTTGTCATCGGCCATATCGGCAGTCCAGCTTTTCCATAGGTCGCTGTCCCTCTTCTTGGAATCATCCAGGGCAAGGTTGTATTTGGCCGTCAGGTCGGGATAAAGCATCTTCAACTGTTCTTGCAATAGTTTGGGCAGGTTAGCCCACCCCAGAGTCCCGTTGTCTCTGGCCTCCAAGTATTTCGGCAGTTCCTCGGCAGAGGTATATTGAGCCATCATATCGTCGGTAATCCTGGCTATCAGGGGCTTGGCAGCATCGTAGAACTTAGTCCACAAGAAGTCGGGGTTCACCCTCAAGCCCAGAATTTGCCCGATAGGGGTTGCAATCTTGGCTAATGTCCCTTCGGGCACTTCGTATTGCTCCGCCAGCTTGGGGATAAGCGGGTTTATTCCCCCCTCCATCCAGATAGGCTCCATCAGACTCAGGACATACTTCCCGAACTGGGCGGGGGACTCAAGAGGATCACCCAAAAAATACGGATTCTTGCCCACCAAGGAAGATACTGCTCCCACCAACGGCGAGGACCTGTTATACCACCACTGAACGAGGGGGTTATCCCTGTCCAGAGCGAGGAAGTCAGTCCTTTTATTTCCTCCCGTCTCCTGTAAGGATTGGCCTATATTGCTTGCCAGTGAGGTCAGCCCATACCAGAATCCGCCAAACCCGAAGTTGTAATTCCCTATAGGCAAGGTCATAAATGTGCTTGAGGTCTTCCACGACCAGTCCCCTGTAATCGGGTCCTGCACGAATCCGAACCCTGCCAGCATCCTATCCATCGCCTGCTCATCGGTAGCACCTTCCAGCAGCGCCATGGAATAGACCGTAGCGCTGTAGAATGCCGCACCTGCCCCTAACATGCCTCCCAGCGCCTTCCGTGCCTCTGTCCCAGTCATACCGCCCCTGAATATATCGGCCAGTAGTGTCAAGCAACTCCTTGTGTAGTTAGGGGCAAACCAGGCGAAGGTCTGCTCTAACTGCCGGGCAGTAAGCGGCACCATGCCAGCCCGAGAATCAGCGAGTCCAGTCAGCCTATCCAGGAACTGAGCCAACTCAATCTCTTTCCCCTGTGCTATCGCCTTGGGTGACATGATCTTCCAGAACTCATTTCTGACAACCTCGCCTCCAGCGTAGAAAGATTGGTTTGCCCTCTCAAAAGGCTTGAGGGGAATTTTGGAAAGACCTTTCTCCGCTAACCCGCCCAGTCCTGTTCTTGCTTCCAGGGCAGAGAAGTAGTCTACCACCCTGGATGAACCTGTTGCGGCTATCCGCCCCATCTCCGAGTCTATGTCCTTGGCGATATACTTTGATAACGTCTCGGGGTCAAAGAAAGCCCTAATCGAGTACCCGTAGGCTTTGTACCACTCGCCAAGCATCTTCACCCCAGTCGCGGGGTCACTCAGCAGCGTGGCATGGGCTAACCCCCAGGAAGGCAGTCCCTGGATGCTCATGGCCGAGAAGTCCAGAGATGCCTTAGTCAGTCTTAACACGCCTGCAATATCGGCTGTTGCCTGAAGTTCTGGCCGCCCGGGTGTATAGCCAAAGAACTTATTGAAGGCGTCAATGGCCTCTTGGTCGTACTTCTTGCCGCCCGCGAACGCCTGTCTGATATAGCCTTCGGTAAGGGTAGGTTGTCTTGCCAGTTCAGTCTTAGCTGTAAGTTCGCCCCTGGTTTGATACCATGTGGGGTTGCGGCTGCCGATCGCTTGTTTAATATCTGCGCTTAAATCTCTTAGGGCAGAGGTGCGGTTCTGTCCGGTTAGAGCTAAAGCTGTTTCTAAACGCTCTCCCAAGGACCTGGTTACAGGAGTGCCACCGAAAGGAATCTCAACCCCTAATCTCTTGAGAGCATCGATGGTTTGACCCGGGATATTCTCTCCCCTTATCGCCTGATTAACTAAGGCCTGTGCCTTGCCCAAAGCCCCTGCTTCCGTCTTTATTGCCCCCCACTTTGCTACCAGGTCGGGGTATTGCCCGGCAACAATCTCTTTCACTGTTCTTGGCGCCATCCCCAGCTTCCCGAGCTGAGAACTCATCTCGGTCAGCGCCCTCTCGTCGCCTATCTTCCTGAATGCCTCCTGGATATAGGCGCTTGTAGAAGTCCTCATGGACTGGCCGTATCTATAACCCGCTGCTATGCCGTCCGCCATCGTCTCGAACTGGCGGTGCATCTCGTAGGCTGGCTTCCCGCCCAGGCTGGTAGACTTAATACCAGGTTGCCCCTTAACAGGGATGAACTTGCCTGTTTCCGTGTCGGTGTAGCCCTCAACTATCCTCTTGAGATAGTCCTCAGTAACTACTTTGGGGTCAACGCCCTCTTTAATCAATAAGGCTGTAACCTTCTGGTTGACCTCTTTTACCCGTTCAATATAGGTCAACCCCTGCTCTATCCCAGTCCAGTCATACATATCAGGCTTCTGGAAGATGTGCTCCAGCGTGCCGAACTGAGCAGCCGCCTCGGGTCCCGCCGCTTCAGCCGCCGCCTTGTATTCGGGTAGAATCCTTTTTGCCATCATCTCAGAATAGGCGTTGTCAGTGAAGCCAAAGAATCCCCTGTCGTCAGAGATCGGAGCGGCGAGTTCATTAACCTTGAGCGAAGCGGCGTCTACCCCCATTCTATCTATAGCGCCTTTGATTACAGCAGATTGCCCCATGGCATTCTCAACATCCTTGACGCCCTGCTCAATCAAAATCCTCTTGCCCAGTGAGACTTCAATCCCTGTTTTGATGGCCGGTACTTTAGCGGCAGTCTGCACCACGGTCCTCATCCAGTTGGGGGCCAGGAGTTCGGTTAGAAGTTTCTCATTGCTGGGCAGTTCCATCAGGGGAAGGAGGTGCCCGGAATCTTTGATGAGTTGGGCTACGGCAACGTCCCCTATCTCTTTGCCGACTGCTTCCAGGGCTTTGCCTGTGTACTTGGCTGCACCTTTTATAGGTGCAACTATCAGGATCTCTCCCACACCCTTCTCGATTGCCTGGACTCCCCCTGCTATCTTCATCAACGATTCGCCGATGATGGGAATCTTGCTGGTGAACTTTGCCGCAAGGCCGAAGGACCCGCCCACAGGAATAAGATAGACCGGGTTGAGGAAGCTGAGGGCGGTTGTAGTGAACTTTCCCCCGGGCAGGGTGGCCGCGAAGTCGTTCCATATATCGGGCACGTCCTCTGATACTAAAGCCCCCCAGAATCCGTACTTGTCCCGGTTCTCCTGAAGTTTCTTAGTAACAGCATCGTCCAGGGGGTCAACCTGCCCTACCATTCCCTGCCCCAACACTCCACTGACGAGATTTAGACTGGCCTGTGCCTGCATGACTGCCACTTCCCAGGGGCGATCAACATACTTGTTGAGAATACCAAGTGCATCCTTAAATGGCGCGAGAAGGTCGCCCCCTGAAACGGGCTTCAGTCCTCCCAACGGCATGGTGGTATCGCCCCAGTTATAGACACCTGATTCCTGTTGGGGGCCAAAACCAGAGTCTATAGGGCTTTTAGCAGAGGCAAGAGACAGGTTGCCGTAGATAGTATTTATGTCTTCGTCAGTTATGCCAGGTATCGCAGTCTTGACTACCTCATTACGCTGCACTCCGAGTTTGCCTGTCTCCTCCAGCCATGCTACCTTCTCCGTATCCGTTTTGAACATCCAGTCCTTTTGTGGGGCTGTCATGCCGGGGAATATCTGGCTCAACAGGGTTTCCGTGGCAGGTGTGTATCCGAAAGCCGCTATGTCCTTCAGAAAAGCATCTCGCGAGTTTGTGGCGTAATCTAGTACCTCTTCAATGCTTTTGTCAGGCCAGACCTCCATCGCCCTTGCCACAAGAGCCTGTTGGTCAAGGGTTGGTACTGTTGAGGGATTGAATATCTGATGAATCTGAGCATCGGTTATACCAGGGACAGTATACCTGAGCAGCACCTCGGTCTGCGGGTTCTGTCCCTCTGCTGCCAGCGCATTGGCGTACTCTTCCGGGTTCTCTTGTGCCCACTGAAGTATATTTGTCTTGTCCTTATCAGGAAGGGCACCAGCCACGAGCCCGGTAAGTTCATCTAGTTTATCTGATGCGGCTTGCCTTGCAGTTACCTCCGTGGGGGTGAGCCAGACGCCGGCCTCATCCTGGAAGAGCTGGCCTTCAGGCACTTCGGACTTGTCGGGTCCTATGTAGACGACACTGTACCCTTGCTCGCTCTTGTCCGGGGTAAGTTTGACAAACCATCCCTCCGGTATCTCTATGCCCTTTACCAGAGCCTGCTCAGGATTCAAGACTTCGGGCATAGTGAGGAAAGGATACTGAATAGTGCCAGGTTGACCAAGATACTCAGGCGTGATGGTAGGTGAAATTCCAGTCGCCTTCTTAGCCTCTATGCCCGACTGTTGCTCATAGGCTGCCATGGTGTATTGGATGCCATACTTGCCCACTTCTTTAAAAAAGGTCTGCCAGTCAGGGGCTTTGGCCTGTAGGCCGTACATGGTGAGGTTGCTGATCATACCCTGATAGGCTCGGGCTGTATCCCCTGGTTGGCCTGCGAATCCCTGAGCTAGGGCTTCTTGGAGGGGGAGATACTGAGAATTCCAGGCTTCTACACCGACTGGGGAAGGTTGTTTGGTGATGGGGTCTGGTGCAGCCACAGGTGCAGGAGCCGCTACTTCTTGGGGTACTGTTCCAGCCTTAAAGAAGGTGCCGCCACGTGCTACCTGCGCATCATATGTCGTTTTGAGATTAGCGATTGCTCCGTAGGGGTTAACATCGATTCTGCCTCGATATGCAGAAATAGTCTCCACATTCGGAGCATCCGCCATAACCTGAGTAAAGATGTCAGCGGCATCATTCCAGAATTGTGCATCACCAGGGAAACTGTTTTGAGCAATCCTGCGATAATAGTTCGCAATCTCTTGCACCGCTAGTTGAACATCAGTTAGTGTCTCGGTCGTCATCTATCCTTAAACTCCGCCTGTTGGGGGTTGATTCTGTGCCCCTCGATTCAACATCCTTTGCAGGGATTTCTGGCCGCTCACAGCCTTCGTGCCCTGTACTTGCTCTCCCCTGAGCTCCGCCATGATATTCGCTATCTCCTCGTCAGCCATTGCATGTGTCAATTTAGGCAGCTTTGCCACGTTGTGCCTCCAATAGTTGCTGATTGGGCTGCGGACCGCGACCTTGCCCGCCCTTCTGGGCAATCTTGGGATTTATAGGTTCTTGTGTCACTTCCGCAGGTGCTGGAATGTTCTGTGCTGCCGCGGGTAAGGCGGGTTGGAACTGAGTCTTCAACATCATCTTCAACCTCTCCAGCGTCAGCCACGCCTCAGCGTTCTTGCCCTCATCAATCAAGTCGTGCATCTGCCTGTAAAGGGCTATGGCCGGGTCTAGTTTCTCCGCCTGCTCAGACCGAATCTTCGTCATCTCGCCGCCCGGGTCCTTGAGCTTGATGATGTCCCGTCTCTTGCTGTCGTCGCTAATCATATTGCCCGCAGCAGCAGCCGTAGCGTAGTTTGCCATGTCCGCTTCAGGCGATGTGGCGAAGTACCGCTGCTTAATCGTGTAATCGCCTTCCAGACTGCTGGGCTGATATGACTTCTTGTGCCCCGTCTCACCAATCTTAAACGCCCTCTTGAGCATCTTGTACTGGCTAATCCACATCTCCATGTTTTGCTGCGCAGAGATGGCCAGGGCTTGCAAGATGGGTAGGGTGATCTGATTACGCTGCTCCATAAGCCTCCCCAACGCTATGTCAGGCAGAGGGAAGGCTAAGTTGCCATAGTCCACCTGTGTCATGCTGCCCTGTTGTTTCCTGGAATCAAGCACCTGCCAGGCCAACTGTATCGAGGCATCCACACCCACCTGATTAACAGGGAGATAGCCTCCGCCCTTTTCCACAGGAGTAATCACATCCGTGTCGGCCGGGTGTTCCTCTAGTTGCCTCGGCTTCTGACTCGCCTCCCCCTCATCGCTGGCATACTGCATACCCGGCCTGAGTACCTGCCGCCCCCTGGTCAGATAGATGGTCATGATCTGATTCAGGTAAGGGTAAACCGTCCGGGACAAGGACAACAGGCTCTCGCCCCGGTGTGACTTTGCATCCGAATCCCCTAGATGTAATCCGGTAGGGGCTTCGACAATAGTAAAGGGCGGGTATCCGTAGGGATTACGCTGTTGCTTTGCTTCTTCCCTCCCTATCCAAATGCGATTGACTTTCGAGTCCCAGAAGTCCCACACCGTCTCAGTAGCGGTTTGAATCTCTTTCTTATACTCAGCCTGAATCATGGCCTTAGAGCGAGTGGTCTTATTTGCCACCCACACATAGCCATCCATGCCCACTTCATAGGTTACAAACCGAGCATCGCAGGGCAATACATCGGGGATCAGGGTATCCCCCAGGGCTCGCAGACAGTTCCGGGTGATGACATAACCCCGCAGGGAGGCTTGCTCAACGCAAAAGCGGAATAGCGGTGTCCTCCCCAGCTTAATCAGCCTGCTGTCAATCTCGTATGCCATAGCAGCCAGGAAGTCCTCAACAAGCGTACTTTCCTTGTCAGACAGTTCCTCGCCCTCAACCTCAGTCTGGGGGTCAGCAGAAGAGAGTAAGCCCATGACGCGCCCCACGAAGATGGCCGGGTCGGGCAAGGTCACATTATCAACCCGTTTTAGCGCAACCCCGGTCTTCAGGGACTTCATCTGGAAAGCCTCCAGGAAAACCAGCGCCTTGTCTGCGTCCATGCGAGTAAAAAGCTCGCTGAACTCCTGCTCCTTTTCCTCGATGTCCTTTAATTCAATGTCCATCTCTTACCACCTTAAAATAGTGCCTGCGCTATCGTATTGCTCCGTACTGTCTCAGGTGTAAAATCAGAAAGAATATATCTCTCGGCGGCACATAAATGGTATCTCGCCTCGTCCTCAATGTCTTCTGTCGGCATCCCCCTGCTATCGAGCTTGCGACTGAAGGTTCTTTTCTCATCAAGATAATTTCGCAGGTCGTTGAACACCTCAATCTTGTTTAGCTGGTGCATCCCCTGTACTTTGAGTATCTGATATTCGACCTTGTTATTCTTGGGCTCAATGATATGCCAGCCGTGCGCGCTGTACCCTTGCCTGATCTCGTCCTCCTGGTGGCTGCCTCCCACACGCCTCACTACATTGTAGCCCGCGGTTATCTTCTCGAACTCCTGCACATGCTGGTGAATAGACCGCCCAGGCCCGGGGAGGTACTCATGGAATAGCCTGAACTGTCCGGTCGCAGGATTAAGAGCATAGAACAGAGCAGCGGGATTGGAGGCCCCGAAGTCGTGCCCTACATAGATTTCCCACGTTTTCGGTATAGGCGCTCTGTTAATCAGGCAGGCTCTCTCATCAAAAGCCTGATAGATAAGCCCCGCCGGCCTTTCAAACCTGCCGTCGTAGAGCATGGCAAAGCGCCAGGGGGGTAATCTCTGCCTCTCCTCTTCGTAACTTGCGATGGGATAACCAGGTCTGTCGATACTGCGCCACGTTCTGACACAATAGCCTGGCTGGTTGCGCTTATCCCAGACCTCAGTCAGCAGCCAGCCCAGGTTATAGGGCGTGGTTGCTATCAGTATCTGGCCTCTCATCATAGACACACGTTGCCGGGCGGTATCATAGGCCAGGAGCTTCATCTGCCCGCCCTCGTCAAGCACATAGCCTTTCACGGCAGCCCCCTGCATGGAGTCGGGGTTGTCAGCACTACCCAGATATATCTGGCCGAAGTCCGTCTTGAGTATCTTGTCGACGGCGTGATAATCCGGGTGGTGTCCTACCTGTCGGAAGTAGTCTATGAGCGAAGGTCTGTCAGGGTCGGAGCTGGTAAGCATAATCTTCGCCAGCATGTTAAACGTCGGCTCTGCGAGTCCCCAGGTGTTGCCGGGAAGTGCCTCCATGCGGGAATGCAACCACCAGTATGCGAGTATCGTTTTGCCTCCGCCCGTTCCGGATATGGCAGCCTGCACAGACGACTTGTAGTCAGTCAGGATGTCCGATTGCCCTGGCAGCAGCCTAATCTGTTTCACTTTTGCTGTCACCACTCATCATCTCCTTGGCTGTGCGCGTTGTTCCGTCCGAGCAAAAAAACAGAGAGGTTTCTACCGGGTCTCCCGGCTTTGAACCTTCAAGCCCCATCACCTGCCTCGGTTTGCCGAGTTGCCGGTCACACAGATAGATACAAGCCTGATGATTCCCAGCAAGGCAAAGTTCAGCGAGTTTCCTGAGAATCTTAACGGTATCGATGGCGTCAACTGCGTCGGCGATCATAGTTTTAGGTGTTTTTTTGCGGCCTGTCTTAGTCCCATCTTTCGAACGGTAACATGGATGACCTGGCGCAAAGCAGCCATTCTTTGCCCGTCCATTACCAGTTTCCTGACCATTCTCAGCCATTGTTTTAATCACACCCTTTTTAGTTCACTCCCCCCCACCCCCTACCCCCTCCCCCCCATGCCGCAACCACGTTTTAGGACAATATAACCGCCCCAGTAGTAAGCCGACCAGCCGGAGAGGATACAGAACTTGACCAGCTCGGGGAAGGTGCTAACTGATGGGCGGGCTACCCCCTCGCCAACAGAAGTAGGGTTGCCTGCGTTCTGGTCGAACTGGGCGAGCATGGCCTCTTCTTTCACTCGGGCTCGCTCTACGACTGCGCCTGCTTTACTGCTTCTCATTTCCGTGCCGGTGCCGGTGAAGTCATGTCTGGCCTCACCAGCACCAAATCAGAAAGGAGGGTGAAACGGAGAATCCCCTCAAGGGAGGGGATAACCAGGGGGAGAAGGCCCTGGTTGCAGTCAAATAAAAAGGCACTCTTTAAGCGCCCTCTGATACGATTCCGCTAGGATAAGTATAACACACCCTGTCAAGGACAAAAGCGACAAAAATGGCATTTTTTGAACCTGGCCTTGTCGCTGGTTATTTGGAGCTAGTTGTCATAATGAGGTTTCATTTTCTCCTCGCATCCTCTTTCATCCAATGGATAGCCCAATCGATTACCTGTGCAATATCCCGCTCTACCGTGCGCTCATGGCAGCCTAGCAGTTTACCGATCTCCTCATAGCTTTTGCCGTGAAACAGATAGAGCCGAGTCGCCTTGTGTTGGCGGTATCCCGACTCCTGGCTGGCCTCCGTCATGTAGAACAGCACTTCCAGCATATTGGTGAAGGCTGGGGTAAGTTCTGAACCTCCGCCTCGCGTCATGGACATGGTATCGGTTTGGTGTCCCAT
>Ga0315293_10001188_pt1 | contig 25235 bp, 20 predicted proteins | sample YL17G13_20_MG_FD_203071 | JGI IMG/M metagenome (GOLD analysis project Ga0315293, IMG submission 203071) | Sediment microbial communities from Yellowstone Lake, YNP, Wyoming, USA - YL17G13_20 | ecosystem: Environmental > Aquatic > Freshwater > Lake > Sediment | place: USA: Wyoming | collected...
ACCAAGGGCCGCATCCAGATCCTGCGCGGCGATTTCGTCGCCGATCCGCCGGAGCTAAAGAACGACGCGCCCGAGGTCACCAAGGAAGGGCCGGGCGAGAATGCCTTCCACCTCCGCGACTTCTTCGATTGCATGCGCTCGCGGAAGCATCCCAACGCCGACGTGGAAATCGGCCACCGCGCCACCACCGTCTGCCACCTGGTCAACATCGGCCGCGACCTGGGCCGCAAGCTGCGCTGGGATCCGAAAGCGGAGAAGTTCGTCGGCGACGACGAGGCCAACAAGCTGCTGTCGCGCCCCCGCCGCAATGGCTACGAACTCCCGAGGATTTAAATGGGACGCAGATGAACGCAGATACACGCAGATCTGCGTTCATCTGCGTTTATCTGCGTCCCATTATGCGAGGTCGATGGCGATGACTTCGTGATCGAGCACCGAGGGGACGGTCAAGTAAAGCGAGCCGCCGCGCTCTTCGGCCGCCGCCGTCTTCCCGGCAACCAGCAACTGCACCTTGCGCGGCTTGTTCCCTTCCGGCAGCCGTATCTTCACTTTCTGCGGTCCCACGGGGATCAACTCTCTCAGTGGTCCCTTCATCATCATGGAGTTGGTGAGGTTCACCAAATGGACGGTCATGGAGCGCTTCTGCCGCCACACGGTCACGTCCAGCACGCCTGGCCCGGTCACCGCTACCGGGCGTTCCTCGTTTGCGGCCCACTCCACCGCGTTCGCCAGCAGGCGCAGATGATCGACGTTCAGAACCTCCCAGAAGCTGCGGTCGATGTCCCAGGGGAAATAGACGATGCGGCTGCTGCCGGACTGGCGCAGGTAAACCTGGCGGTCGCCCGTTTCGCCTGTCCGCGGAAATACCTTTTCCATGGGCAGGTCGGGATATGAAGGGATCAACGTCACCGGCGAGTCAAACTGCAGAACGGGTTTGACCTGCACCCGCCAGACGCCGTTGATGATGCGCCCGGCGTCTTCCAGCCCGCGCAGGACCGGGTGGTAGCGGCCGCTCTTCGGGTCCGGGTGAAGGGCCAAGTAGGAGTTGTGCATCGGCCCTTCCATCGCTCCGGCCCAAGAAACGCCGAACAAATCCGCCAAGCCAAAGTCTTTTCGCCGGCTGCCTGATTCGTCATAGAGCGAGGTCTCGAAGGTGGCCAGCAGGCTGCCGCCGCGCCGCACGTACTCCCGCAACTGCGCGCATTGGGCGTCGGAAAGAGCGGCAATGTTGGGCAGCACCAGCAGCTTGAAGCGGTCCACGTGGGCGGCCTCGAGCAGGCCGTCGTGCGCCATTTCAAACGGGATGCGCGCCTCGACCAGCGCCTGGTAAATGCCCTGCTCGTGCTCCGCGAAGCGGCGCGGGCCTGAATCGTAATGCCGCTCCGTCTGCTCCGAAAAGACAACAGCGACGCGCGCCAGCGGCGCCTCATTTCTCAGGTAGGGCTCGGCGCGGTAGTGCCAGCCGTAAATCTTCTCCACCGTCGCCAGCCAGCGGCGGTCGTAAAGCGTTCCGGAGAACTTCGTGAACCAGGGACGCATGCCGTTGGCGGTGCCGTCGGCCACCCAGATGCGCACTTCGGCTTCGCTCTGCACCGAATCCTTCCAGCGGTATTGCTCCTCCAGGCCCACGCTGAAAATGCCGCCGATGGGCTTGCGGCCGAGAACGGCGCGGTAGCGCTTCACGTGCCGGCCATTCATCCAGGGCGGCGTGAGGCCCTGCCGGCCTTGCCGGTCGATGAACAGGATGTCGGCCATTTCGCCGGCGGTTTTCAAATCGGGATAGCCGTTGGGCACAAAACGGGCTTCCGGGTTGATGCCCCGGATCTCCCGGTCCCACAGGCGCGCCAGCTCGGCCAGCCGCGACCGCCGCCATTGCTCGTGCCGGCGCCAGGCCGGGGCGCGGCGCGACTCGCTGGCCGGCAGCTCCAGGCCCGTCGCTTCGCGGAAATTGCGCCGGCAGTGCTCGCAGTAGCACATGGCCTGCGGCGCCCAGCGGTTGGAGAAGATTCCATCCACGCGGTAGAGGGTCATGATCTCGCGGTGCACCGCGGTCATGAACTCAAAGTTGTAGGGGCCGAGCGCGCAGGTCACCCACATCTCGGGACTGGCCCAGTGGCGCCGCCGGCGCCCTTCGGCGTCCACCGCGATCCAGTCGGGATGCGCGTCGCACACATCCTGGTGGACGGCGTGCGGATCGGTGCGCGCCAGTACGCGCATGCCCAGCTTGCGGCACCCGGCCACAAGCTCCCCGAACGGGTCGCTGTCTTTCAGCCAGGCGCTGCGGTGGTGCAGCGGAATTTTTGTCGGGTAGTAGGCGACAATGCCGCCGGCGCTGAGAGTGGCGGCGTCGCTGTGGGTGCGCTTGAAGAAGTCGAGCCAGAACTGCGGGTCGAACCGGCCCGGGTCGTTTTCCACCAGCGTGAGCTGCGCCCAGCGCATGGGCTTGTCGAACCAGCCTTCGCCGGCGCTTTCCCCCGGATCGGCGGCATCCAACCGGGCATGCGCCGCTACGCCCGCGGCGCTCGCCATCTGCATCCACTGTCTTCTGGAAATCACGACGCCCCCTGGCGCCGGGCGCGATGTACGCCCCGGCGGGGGCTACGTTAGCACGATTTGAGGAATCCGGGGATCAGGCCGCCATGCTGACCCACTGCTCCTGACCGCGCAGCAGGCGCCGGATGATGGCCCGCTGCTGCTCGCTGAGATCCTCGAACTGCATGACAATCTGCCCGGGGGCTTTCGCCGCCACCCGGGCGTTCACAGCCAGGCGCTCGGCGAGGAACGGAACGGCGAATCTAAGCTCGACCTTGTAGCCGGGCGCAGCCTCGAGGCCTCCGCGCAGCACCATGCCTTCCTCGCCCAAGCTGAGGCTTTGCGCCAGCGACCGCGCTGTGGAGGAACGGCAGGTGACCGGGACCCGGAAATTCACCTTTCGAAACCGGGTGTCTTCCACGCCCTTGGCCGCGGCGACGAGATTGAGGATGGCCGCCGCCTGCTTGCGCTCCATCGGCTTCTCGACCATCACGCTCACGCCCGCCTCGAAGCTCGCGCGGCGGGTCCGCGAGTCATACTGGTCCGCCAGCAGCACGATAACCACGCGGCTGTTCAGGGCCGACTTCCGGGCCCGCCGAACCATCTCGAACCCCTGCATGACCGGCACGCAGTCATCGATAAACAGGGCATCGAACTTCTCCCGGTCCAGCCGCCGAAGGGCTTCGCGGCTTTCGATGCAGCCCTGCACTTCGCCGTCGAATTGCTGCAACAGCGATTCTGTTGCCTTCAAACTCATGATGTGGTTGTCAACCAGCAGGATCTTAAGCGCCATTGCCACACACCCGTGGTCCGGACACAGCCTTCCCAGTGACCGGCCGAAGTCGCTCCATAGTCGGACGAACAGGGGCGGTGGTGCACGTTTGTGCCCAGTTCCCACGGGCTTGTCAGGATTGAAAATACGGGGGAAAAGCGCGCTCGAACGCCGGGCGGTGAACCGGCGGTTCCCTCGTTCCACCGGCGGTTCCACCGGTGGCAACAACATTGAACAAAACAGAGACGATGGCCGATGCGTCCCAGTAAATCACCGGCAGCTCACCGCTGGGCATCTTCTCTGTCCTCCTGCAGGAACTTGCCGGCCAATTCTCCGGGCAGCGGAATGGGCCGCGGGACGCCCCTCCGCTTGCGGGACTTCTGGCGTTCTATAACGCCAAGATCCTCGAGCCTCTTAATCCGCTCGTGCAGGGGGAGGGATTCGACAGCCATGGGGACGAGTCTGCCGACGGGCCGGCCGCGCTGGGTCAGAATGACCTCGTGGTTTTCCTGGACCCTTCTCAGCAGCCTGCTCAGATTGATCTTGGCTTCACGAACCCCGACGCGCTCAGGATTAGCGTTCATCTGATCTCTCCGTAGTGGTCAATATAGTGCCATCGCCAATGTAACCATTATTGTCTCAACTCTGCCCTGAAAATTCCCGCGGCGGCGTCCCGCCGCAAGCACGTAGCGCCGGCGTCCCGCCGGTAATCGTCCTCCGGTCGCCGATCCGTTACCGGCGAGACGCCGGCGCTACATCCGGCGCGCGAGACGCGCGCTGGCCCTTTTCATTGTTTCTGGATAGTCGCCGCGGCGACCATGGGCGACTGCCCTGAAAATGTGGAGCGCCGCCGTCTCGGTGGCCCCGGGGCCGGCCGGAGGCCGGCGCTCCATAGGCCGCTTTTCATCGTTTCAGGGTCCCGGCACGCCGGGATGCGCGACTGTTGCTTCAACACTGCCGCAGGCCGCGGATTCACGCCGAAGGGCGGCCACGCAGGGCCGCCCCTACTTGGCGGCGCGGCGGTTGGCGCGCAGGCGGCTGAAATGCGCTTCCAAAAATTCCAGCCGCTTCCGCCGCTCGCTGTCCCACTGCCGCGCCTGGATCTTGTCGCCGAACTCCAGGTACTGCGGCTGCTTCAGATTCACCGCCGGCCAGGCGGGCAGGCCGCCGCCGTTGGGGTTGCCAGCCTTGGCGAACCGCACCCAGGCCGCCGACATGGCCTTGGCCAGCGAACGGTCTGTTGCCTCGAGCGGCTCGGGCAGCGATGGATCCGGCTTCATCTGAGAAAGGACACGATCGAGCGCGTTGAAAACGTAGGGAATCTCGGCCGCATGCACCACGCCCAGCCCGCGCTTGGCCAGCATGGGGCTGAGGCGCGTGAAGTAGTACTGGTAGCTCTTCAGGCCCCGGCGCGCCGCCGCCGTCAGCACCAGACGCGTCCCGTAGTGGAATGCGGTATCGCCCATCACGCGCGCCGCGGCCGCCTCCACTTCGGAATCCGAGGCCACCGGATAGAGAGAAAGCGCCTGCTCCACCGCTTCCTGAAACTGGCTCTTCAGGTAGTCGCGATACCCCGCCACGGTCCTGGTGGATCCCAGTTCTCGCGTGAAAGCGTTCCTGACGAAAGACGTGCCTTCGTCGGCGTTGCTCCCGGCCATGACCGGCACGCGATGGAAACGCCCGGACTCAAACAGCGCGCCCGGATCGTCAGGAACCACCCAGCCGTCCACGGCCCTGGTGTTTTCCCAGTTGTTCCACTTCTTCATCAGCTCTTCCGGGGAAGCAGCGCGGAGCTTGGAAATGTCGGCGCCCAGTTTTTCTCCGGCCTGCTCCAGCGGCGGCCGGCCATACCACGCTTCCCTGGTGTGCGGCAGGGCGGTAGCGATGGCCGCGCTTTCGGCGATGGCGCGATGGAACAAGCCCTTGGCCAGGGGCGAAACCAGCAGCAGGCAAACGCTGGTTCCCCCGGCCGACTCGCCGAAAATGGTCACGTTCTTGGGATTGCCGCCGAACGCCGCGATGTTGCGCGCGACCCAGCCCAGCGCCGCGATCTGGTCCAGCAGCGCGTAATTGCCCGACGAGCCCTGCGGGGATTCCTTGGCCAGCGCGGGGTGGGCGAAAAAGCCGAGAGCGCCCAGCCGGTAATTGATGGTGACCACCACCACACCCTGCCGCGCCAGCGCTTCGCCGTCATAGATGCTGCCGGCGCCGGTGACGAACGCGCCCCCGTGAATCCAGAACATGACCGGCAGCTTCGCTTTCCCATCTTTGGCCGGTGTCCAGATGTTCAGCGTGAGGCAGTCCTCGCTGAGCTTCGGAAGCTTCCCGGTCTGCATGCAGGCCGCGCCGAACTCGGTGGCCTGGCGCACGCCCGGCCAGGGCGCGGCGGGTTGCGGCGGCTTCCAGCGCAGCTCGCCGACCGGCGGCGCGGCGTACGGGATGCCCTTGAACACCCGGATGTCGGCGCCCGTGCCGGCCACCAGCCCGCTCTCGGTGCGCACCGTGTTTTCCGCCGGAAACGTGGAAACCGCGAGGAAGCAGAGCAGAAGAAAGCAGCACAGGAAACGGCAGAAAAAGCGATCTATCAGCGTGCGCATGATTACACCTCCGGCGCAAACTGTACGCCAGGCAGGCTCGGAGTTCAACACTTGATGGGCGGGTTCAACGGTGGTTGCACCGCCGCCGATGGTTGCCGGGACAGCCGCTCCCGGCGGCAGTCTTCCGGGAGGCTAACGGCTCGGGCGCTCAGCCGCGGCGCGCTTTGGGCCGTCGCCTGCAAGCGCCCTGTCGGGCGACTGGGTTGCATGCATGTACATATTGATGTACATTAACGTCATGTCCCATAGGTACTCCATCGCTGAAGCCAGATCCAGCCTCTCCACCATCATTGACCAAGCGGAGGCCGGACTGGAAATCGAGCTGACCCGCCGCGGCAAGCCCGTCGCGGTCGTCGTCTCCTTTCGGGAATTCGAGCGCCTGCGGGCTGACCGGCCTCGCTTCGGTGACGTCTACAGGAGCTTCCTCAAGAAGCACTCGCTCGGCCAGGTCGGCCTGGAAGATGACTTCGCTGCGTCCGCTCGGGAGAAGGGCGTGGGACGCGAGGTTTCGCTGTGACGCTTCGGTATCTTCTGGACACGAGCATCGTATCCTCTCCGGCCTCCAAGACCCCCAATCCGGAGATCGTCAGGCGGCTCGACGAGCACGGCCATGAGTGCGCAATCGCGGCGCCGGTGTGGCACGAGCTCACCTACGGCTACCGTCGGCTGCCCAGAGGGAAGCGCCGAGCCGCTCTTGAAACCTATCTCCATGACGTCGTACAGGCATCATTTCCGATCCTTCCGTACGACGAGGTCGCGGCGGCGTGGCACGGTCGCGAGCGAGCACGTCTCGAGGCTCTTGGCCGACCCGCGCCATACGCGGATGGGCAGATCGCTGCCATCGCTCACGCCAACGGACTGGTACTCGTCACCGTCAACGCCAGGGATTTCACCCGGTTCAAAGGGCTCGAGGTAGAGAACTGGTCCAAGCGGGACCCTCGGAGTTGACGGACGCGAACGAAAGAACTCCTAAGGCGGGACCAAATCTGCCAAATCTGAGGCCGATCCTGCAAGAACCGATCTCATATGCCCCCTCGGGCCGTGTCGTGCAAGCCCCGGATGGCCCCTCCCTGCGGGCATTCCCGCTTGCCGGCATTCCCGCTTGCCGGCATTCCCGCCTGTGGGCATTCCCGGTCTCGCAGGGCGTTTATGAGATCGGCTCAAGTTTCAGAGACTTGCTTTGGCGGCGATGCCCGGCTGCTGGATGGGCGAGTTCAACGGTGGCTGCCCCCCGCCGATGGTTGTCGCGAATAGCCGTTCTTGGCGGTGATCGTTCAGGAGCTAACGGCGCCCATCACCCACGTAGTGTGGAGCGCAGCGCAGCGCAGCACCACGTCAGTGCCCATGGGCTGGTTGAAAGGCCTATTTGCGTCCGCCCAATACTTCACCAAACAACGAATCCTTGAGAGCCGCACCCTCTGGTACAGCAAACTGAAAAGTCTTGGCGTCCATTTCGGGAAACGAGATTTCCCTATGAACCTCCCTAGAAAGGCCCTTCAACTGGGCCGCCTTCAGCGCATCCCCTGAGGTCTTCATCATCTCTCTCATCTTCTGCTTACTCTCTTCCGTAACTTTCAGCCCCATACCCCTGATCGCTCCCTCAAGCTCCTCGTCAGTCATTTCACGCATTGCCACGCCTCCTTCTGGAGGTTCAAGAGAACGATAGTACTTCAGGATGAGATTCCTTGACTTTGAAATCCAGAAGGCTTCCTCCTTTGAGATCGATGAGGCCCCGCGAATAACATAGCAATCTTCTTCTCCGACTTTCTCGGTCTTCTCCATCTTGGGGTCTTTCAGCCTGGAGAACGGAACCGGCCGCCACTTGAATACCGACAGGAAGAGTGAGGGTATTGTGAAGGCAGCGCCATTGGAAATCCCTGTTGCACTGGCCAAGGCCAGTTCGTCACTGCCCATTTTGGAGTATGCATTCATCATTCCCATGTAAAGATATGGCTGCGTCCCGTCGCTCCACACGGCGCCAGAGCGAGCCATGCCCGGCATCGGCGTGTCCTTTTGAGTCCAGGAAATAAGGTACAGATTGGGTTTCTTGAGCAGGATTGAAAATGAGGTTTCCATGTTCATCTTCATTGCACCACTGTCGATGTCTGACGTGATGATTCCTTCTGCCTTGTAGGTCTGCATTGATTCGTACGTGGCCTTGACCTTTTCGAATATCTTGCTTGGGGTCAGATCCTCCGCAAAGACATTCGTTGTCATCACGACTATGCCGACAGCAACCGCAATCAGTCTTGCCCTCGTCATGACGGTCTCCGTTCTTGATGTCCAACAATAAGTAGAGTGACCCGCATAAGATGCGGGACTTCGATTTCCTGGCCGTATAACACGCCGTTGATTCACCTCATCGGGCCGCTACAAGCCCTCTAGCTCCAGCCGCTTCCATCCCATACAATGATTCATCATGGCGTCTTATGCGGATCGGCCTAGAAACCTCTGCGATGGCCCCATAATCCATCAACCGGGCTGCGAACTCCGGCCGGGCGGCGATTAGTGGTTCGTCTATGTGATGCCGCCCTTACTCGCCGGTCTTGGTGTTCTTCCACCGGTTTTCCTGAACCCGCTGCACCCTAAGAATGGATTCTTCCGGGATCTCCATTTTGGCCTCCCGGTTCCAGGCCACTATACACCCAATGGGTCTCAAAGGAATGCCGAAACGCGTGGGTGTCGAGCGACGATCCGCGGCGGAATTCTTCATGACGCCCCGCTCCGACAAACTTCTGGGGCTGAAGACCAAAAATACTCCAACCCGAACGCCCGGTCAAACCTGCGAGTCAACGGGGTGTAATCCGCGGAATCCGCGGATTCCCGGCCCCCGTTACTATCTGGGCACTTGACAGGCGTGGTATGATATATCTAAGGGGAATAGCAAACAGAATGTGTCAATAGCCAAAAGGTGAAATGGGCAGGGGGCGGCGCGGGGACGCCGTTCTCCATCTTTGACAATTTGAGGCTCCCGAACGCAGCAAGTGCTTTGTTTTCAACAGATGCTCCTGTTACTGACGGGGATCGCGAAGGCGGACCAATGTTTTCAGTGACTTGCGCCCGCTTCACCTGTTCTTCACCTGTTTTAGCAGGTGATCGCCAGCGCAAGGCACTCAGCGGACCACCAGGCGGGCGCGCCGCTCGGCGGCGCGGATGTGGGCGATGGAACCGGAGTTGAACTGCAGAAAATCGGCCTCGATCCCGTCGCTGAAAATCACCCCGCCGGTGGGCATCAGCGACTCCATGAGCAGCTCCACGCCCGGGTCCAGCATGCCGGCCACCAGGCCGGCTCTCGAATGCCTGCTGGCGAACGGCTCGCGCACCACGAAGACCAGGCGCGGATCTTCCCAGGCCAACTGGATGGCGGCCCCGCGGCGTCCGCCGGCCAGCTCCGCAACACCGCCGGCCATGTTGAACACCGAGGAAAGCCATCCCGTGGACCCGGCGCCGGTCGAGACCAGGACCCCGCTGGAGGACTGGGGCTCGGACTTCTCTCCCAGGCCGATGCGGTAGCGCGCCGAAACGTGGGACCGCACGCCGATGAACAGGTCGTTGAAGGCCAGCAGGCGCTGCCCGTCGTTCAGCAGCGCCTCGGCCATGGTGACTTCGCGCACCCGGGCCGCGCCTTCCAGCACCCGCTCGGCGGCCGCCCGGGTTTGTTCCGGGGAAAAGGGCAGCAGGACGCCGTCGAAGCGCTCCGGGTCGGGGTTCACGCCGATGACGGGCTGTCCGCCAACATATTTTGCGGTATTGGCCACCAGGCCGTCCTGGCCCAGCGTGAGGACCAGGTCCTTCTCGGTGAACAAAAAGGTGGCCAGGAACCCGCGATCGACGAACTGGACCTTCGGGCCCAGGTCGAGCGAGTGGCGCAGGGTGTCGAGCGAGCGGCGGTAGGCGGCGTCCTCGCGCGCGTAGTCGGAGAAATCGCCTCCCGCGTGCTCGACGTAGAACTTGGCCTGGGCGCGGGTGTTGAAGCGCGCCACCAGCTCTTCCAGCCGCGTCTTGCGGGTGACCACGACCAGCTTCTCGTACACGCCTTATTCTTCCTTCTTCCGCGGCAACAATGCCCGGAGCAGGTCGGGCGTGATGTTGAGTTCGCCGATCTTCTGGGCATTCTGCGCCAGTTCGTGAAAGGCCATGGACATCAGCACGCCGGGGTCGGCGGCGCCGGCGGAAACGGCCATGAGGGTACGCCAGTCCATGTCGCGCACCGGCTTGAGGGTGGCTTCCAGGGCGTGGGCGCGCGACTCGGCTTCCTTGCGGTCGTTTTCGATGCGCTGGTCGATGAGCGTGACGCGCTGTTTCTCGACCGCGATCTCGGCGGCCATCTGGGTCTCGCGGATCTGCCGCCGCTTCTCCTCCACCGCGATCTCGGTGTTCAGCTCGCTTTCCTTGATGCGGCGTTCCTGCTCGACGGCGGCGTTGCGGCGGGCGTAGATGGCCTCGTCGGCGCGGCCCTGCAGCGCTTCGCGCGCTTCCGCTTCCAGGGCCCGGGCCATCTCCGGCGTGGGCTTGATGGAGAGGATCCCGAAGCCCATAATCTCGACGCCCAGCATGGCCACCGAGTCGGAGGCCCGCAGGCCGGCCAGCACCTCCGGCACCATGGCATCGGAGCTGGTCAACACCTGGCGCAGCGGCGCCCGTTGCGTGAAGGTGCGGGTCAGGATCTGCGTGGCCTGCACCAGCCTCTGTTTCAGCACGTCGGGATCGTCGCAGATGAACTTCCCGCCGGCGTCCACGGTGAAGTTCAGCAGCCCGGCCAGCCGCTTGGGATCGGTTACGCGGTAGGTGAGCTGCCCCTGGATGGTGACCTCCTGGTAGTCGGAGGTCAGTTCCTGGAAAACGAACGGCACGTCGGCGCTGGCCGCCGGCAGCGCCACGATCGAGGAGGTGGCGGAGTAGTAGAAAAACGAGAGGCCCGCGCCCTCCCGCTTGATCTTGCCGTTCTTGTAATGGAGAAGGTAGGTGCTGGGTGGCACCTTCATGAATCGGATGCCGAGCATTGCCGGATAAACCTCCTTGCGTTTGAACCACAGGCCCCGGTTTCCGCGCAGTATACCATCCGCGGGCCGATGAACGCCGGGAATGGGACACAGATCAACACTGATGAACACGGATCATCCCGCAGGGCGGGACGGAACCGATCCACGGATTACGCGGATTTTCGCAGATTGATAGCCCGCGAACCTGAGGTTGGGAATCCGCGGGAATCCGCGGAATCCGCGGATTGGGTGCCGGCTCCGCGGGTCAGTGTTTATCCGTGGATCAGTTGCGGACCACAACCCTGGCGATGGCCATGTTGTCAACGCGGTCGTAGACGCGGACGGCAATGGTGTGCTCGCCGGAGCCCGCCTCGATCGGGAAGTCGTAGTCTTCCTCGAGCGAGTCCGACAGCCGCGTGGTGGTCAGCATGGGCTTCCAGTCGGCGCCATCCAGCGAGTACTCGGCGCGCTTGATGGGGGAAGCGGCATCGGCGGCGTGGAACACGATGCGCTGCCGGTATCCCTCGTTCACCGCTTTCAGCGCGCCGATCGCCGGCGGGGTGTTGTCCACCAGGAAAGGCCCGGCCTCGCGCTCGTCGGTGAGGGCTTCGGTTTCCACGTTGGAAGGCGCATCGGAGGCCACCACCTTCACGTAATAAACGCCGTCCGGGAAGGCGGTGGAATCCCAGGCGTAAAACTTGTCCGCCAGCTTGTCTTTCAGCAGCTTCCAGTTCTTTTCATCCCTGGCGCGGAAGTAGACGGCATAGGACAGCGTGTCGTCGTTGTCGTCGTGGGCGGCCCAGCGGACGCCCTGCCAGCCCTTTTGGGCCTGCAGGTTGGCCGACAGCTCGATGCGGGGCGGTTGCGGGGGCTGTGCCGGGCGCGGCTGCAGGAGCGGGGGAAGCGTCAGCATCTGGGGCTGCGCGACGGGCGGCACAATGCCCGTTGGCTGGAAGCGATAGCCGCCCGGCGTCAGCTCGACGGCGTCGATGACCGGCGGCAGGTTGCGCGGCAGATAGGCGATCTCGACCGTGTCCAGCCACGGCGTCTTGTCACCGTCGGTCGAGGTCAGCACCGCTTTCCATTGGATGAAGCGGCCGCCGGGGCTGGTGCTGTGGTCGCCCGGCGCGCGATAGGCGGCCGACCAGGGGCTCCAATTGTTATCCGGGGAGTCCATGTTGCCGGAACGGGTATAGAGGGCCACGACGGCGCCGGGGCCGGCTTCGGCGCGCCAGAAGATGCGCCCCCAGCGCGCGAAAACGCGGGCATCGAAGGCCTCGGATTCATACCAGCCTTCCGGCTCGTAAGCCGTGCCGATTTCCAGCAGCCTGCCGGAATTGCTGGTGGCGGCCAGCACCGTGCCACTGCGGCGGCGCAGCAGCGCGGTCACCTGTGTGGCCTGCGCCTTCACCAGGCTCAGGAAGCTGTCGTCCTCCCGAATCTCGGTGATCTTGCCCTTGTTGCCGCTGCCGGCCAGCAGGCCGCCGCTGGCGGGCCTGAGCGCCAGGGCATAGACCACCTCCTCGCGCGACGCCCAGATGCGCCGGGGAGCGCCATCGGGATAAATGCGGTACACCTCGCTGCCCCCGGCTACCGGAGGCGGGGCGGGCGGCGGCGCGCCGGGCATGGCCACCACCGGAGCGGGCGGAGGCGGCTGGGCCGCGCCGGCCGTCGGCGGGCGCGGCGGCTTGTCTCCCACGGCGGCCGCGTAAATGCTGCCGTCCGGGGCCACTTCCACCGCCGTCACTTCTTTCTTGGCGGCCTGGTAGAGAACGAATCCCCGGCCTTCCGGCGTCACCCGGAAGATGAGGCCGCCCGGGTCGCTGCCCACGATGATGTTGCCGGAGCGGTCCAGGGCCATGGAGCGGGCGTGCGTCTCCGAAGTGCTGTAGAACAGCTTGCCCTCGCCCTTGCGATCCACCCGGTAGATTTCGCCCTTGTCGCCGGTGGCCACCAGCAGCCCGCCGGCCTTGTCGAGCGCCAGCGCCCAGACGTATTTGGCCTTGGGCTCGAAAAACACCGCGCTCTTGCCGTCGCGCGTGATTTTGTAGATCTTGGGATCGGGCGAGGTGGCCGCGAACACGGTGTCGTCGGCGTCGACGGCCAGGGCATGGACTTCCAACTCCTTGCCCTGGAAAAAAGTCTCGACCTTGGCCTCCTGCTTCGCCGAGCCGGCCGGAGGGATGCGCAGGATCTTGGCCGGCGAGCCGCCGCCCACGTAGATGTTGCCGCGGCTGTCTTCCGCCAGCGCCCAGATGTATGTCAACTGCGGGTCGGCGAGCTGGCGCAGGCGCGGGGCCAGCAGCAACTTGCCCTCGCTGCTCAGGGAGAGCTTCTGGACGGCGCCCTTGTCGAAATCCTCGAATCCCTTCTGTTCCCACACGCGGGTGGTGCTGTCGGCCAGCAGGAAAGCGCTTGCGGCGAGCAGAAAACCAAGAATAGCGATTTTGTTCATCATTGCCATGCGAGTTGTCAGTTTTCAGTTTCTCTGCGGTCACTGAGAACTGAGAACTGACAACCCTTATTTCACCGTCACTGTAACTGTTTGCATGCCAAACACCACGTGATCGAGCGCCATCGACTGCTGCTCGACGAAGGACTCAGCCTGGAGGGTCATCCGCCCCGGGGTCTTGATGGGATCGATCACGTTGGCAAACGAGGACGGGATGCTGGGCATCACCTTGTCCTCGATGACGGCGGTGGGAACCGACTGCACCAGGCTGACGTACAGGCGGCCGTTGGCCTGCTCGCGATTCAAGGCGGCGATGAGCTGGCTGAGGCCGGCGGCGCGCGCGGCATTGTTCAGGCGGTTGACGAACTCGGCGTCGCTGAGGGCGATGCGCAGGTCGCCGCGCGCCGCATTGGGCGGAATCTTCACCGCCACGTCCTTGAACAGGCGGTCGCCGCGGTAGGGCCGCAGCGCCACCCGCAGGTTCAGCGTTTCGCCCGGCCGCACCTCGATCCTGTCGGGCCAGACCTGCTCGATCACGGCCGTGCGGCGCTCGGCGACGATCTCCAGCTCCATTTGCACCGAGGAGACCTCGACCGGCTCGAAGGGGTTATTGAAAATCCGCGAGAAGCGGTCGGCGATCCACAGGGACGGAGTCAAGGGGTTGGGCGCCGCCGCCGGCCCTTCCGGCGACGCGAACACGTTCTCCAGCCGGACCTCGGGGAGGCCGCGCAGCCGGATGGCGCCGCGCACTTTGTACATGGCGTCGTCGCCGTATTCGTTCACGCCCAGCAGCGAATTCAGCAAGGCCAGCGAGAGAAGCGTGGGCGTGTAGCGCGGATGCTGGAAAACCTCGAAATGATAAGTGTGGGCCCGGCGGCCGGCGCGCACCGTGGCCTCAACGGGCACCATGGGCGGCCGCTCGCCCAGCACCCCGAGGAGGCCCGAGTGACGGTCCTGCCGCAACGTCCCGACAATCTCGCCGGTGTTGGTGATCTTGAAGGGCGCCAGCGGCGAACCGAGCACCGTAATCACTTCCGAGGCCGCCATGGGCATGGCCATCCGGCCGAGGTTCAACAGGGGATGGCCGAAGGCCAGCACGCGGCGGCCGTCGTTGTAGGTGACGGTTCCGGTGCCGGCAATCGAAAGATCGCCGGTCAGCAGCACGGCGGCCACGGCCGAGCCGGGCGCCAGGGCCTGCCGATTCCCTGGCCGGGCGCCGCCCTGCTGCGCCCGCGCTCCGCCGCCGGCGCCGCCCTGCACCGGCGTCACCCCCATCTGGCGGAAAACATCAGCGAACTGCCTGAGCGCCGCCTCATGAAAGCCGCTAAAAACCAGGGGCGTGTCGATGGGCGCCAGGAACAGTTCCGGCCCCGGCGCGCCGGCCGACGCGGGCGTCCCGAGCAGCGCCTGGAGGTCGGCGGAGAGGGACACCGTTCGGCCCGGCGCCGGCCCCGGCCCCCGGCTCTGGTCCAGCTCGCTGATTTCCATCATCGATTCGGCCGGGGTGATTCCCGCGACCGGCTCGTTGGTGAATATGCCGACGCGCAGCGAGATGGCCCCCAGCAGCTTGCCGCCGATGTAGACGGGGCTGCCGCTCATGCCGGAGGCCACGCCGATATTCTTCAGCTTGTCGCCCAGGCGGGCCAGGATCACGTCCTGTCGCGGGCCCCAGGCGTTCTTCATGACCCCCACGATCTCCACCGGGAAGGCCTCGACCTGGTCCCCGAGGAACACGCTGTAGCCGGTGGCCTTCATGCCCGGCCGCAGGTCTTTCACCGGGAAGATGTCCACCGCGCCGGGGGCAGGCGGGGCCGGCTGCGCAGCCGCCAGAGCGGCGGCAGACACGAAAAGCAAGACACGGATTACCTGCCTGCACATGGGCGTTGCTCTCCTGCTCCCTCAACCATGCCGTTGGGAGAAGCGGGCCGCGGGAGGATGTCGGAATTCTTTTAGCACTGGAGCGGCGCCGCGGGCAAGCGCATTCTTCAAGTGCGGAATGCGGAGTGTGGAGTGCGGAGTGGGAGGCCGCCGCCACTCCGCATTTCGCATTCCGCACTTTCTTCACTTGCCGGTTCTCGCCGCTTGCGTGTAATCTAGAAGGGCGTCTGGGCGGAATCAGCGGTCAAACAGGCCATCCGTAGGGTGAGAGGCGGGCCGGTCTCAGCCAACTGCGGAAGTTGAATCACCGGAGCGCGGCCGCCGTCTAACAAAAGGCCATGAACCTTCTGTTCCTGTATCCGGAGTTCCCGCACACCTTCTGGAGTTTCAAGCACGCGCTGAAATTCGAGGGGAAACGCTCGGCCTATCCGCCGCTGGGGCTGCTGACCATCGCCCCGCTGTTTCCCGCCGGTTGGGAGCGCCGCCTGATCGACTTGAACGTGGAACGGCTGCGCGACCGCGATCTGGAATGGGCCGACGCCGTGCTGATCAGCGGCATGCTGATCCAGCGGCCTTCGCTGGAGCAGGTGGCCCGGCGCTGCCGGGAGCGCGGGCTGCCGGTCATCGTGGGGGGCCCCATCACCAGCGGGGCGGATTTGACGGGGCTGGCCGATTCGGCGGTGCGCGGCGAAGCCGAAGACCTGATCCCGCAACTGGCCGCCGACCTGGAAGCCGGGCGGCTGCAGCCGGCCTACGGGGGCCCGGAGCGGCCCTCGATGAGCCAGTCGCCGCCGCCCGACTGGAGCCTGGTGCGGCAGCGCAAGTACAGCTCCATGGCGCTGCAGTATTCCCGGGGCTGCCCGTTCAACTGCGAGTTCTGCGACATCATCGAGATCTACGGCCGCCGCCCCCGCACCAAGAGCCCCGAACAGGTCGTCGTCGAGCTGGAGGCGCTGCGGGCCGCCGGCTGGCGCGGCTCCGTCTTCATCGTGGATGACAACTTCATCGGCAACAAGCGCGAAGTGAAGCAACTGCTGCCCCGCCTCATTCAGTGGAACCACGCCCGCGGCCGCCCCTTCCACTACTTTACGCAGGCCTCGCTGAACCTGGCCGAGGATGACGAACTGCTCGGTCTCATGCGGGACGCCAACTTCATCAAGGTGTTTCTGGGCATCGAGACGCCGGCGGAGGCCAGCCTGCACGCATCGCAGAAGCACCAGAACACGCACCGGGACCTGCTCGACAGCGTGCGCCGGATTCAGAGCTACGGGCTGGAAGTGATGGGCGGCTTCATCCTGGGCTTCGACAACGACCCGCCCAGCATCTTCGAGGAGCAGCTTCGGTTTATCCGGGAAAGCGCGATTCCGGTGGCCATGGTCGGCCTGCTGACGGCCCTGCCCGGCACGCAGTTATACCGCCGCCTGCTGAAGGAAGGGCGGCTGCTGCTGGAGAGCACCGGCAATAATACGCACGACGCGCTGAATTTCATTCCGCGCATGAACACGGAAACGCTGGTTGAGGGGTATAAAGCGCTGTTGAAGTCGCTCTACGCGCCGGAGGAGTATTACCGGCGCGTGCTGCGCTTCCTGGAGCACCGCGGGCCGAGCGCGGCCCGCAGTATTCACAAGTTCTCCGACTACATGGCGGTGGCGAAATCGCTGCTGTGGCAGGGCCTGCTCGATCGTTCCCGCTTCGCCTATTGGCGCTTCCTGGCCAAGACGCTGCTGCACCATCGCCGCAGCTTCGACACCGCCATGGCCCTGGCCATCATGGGCTACCACCTGCGGCGCATCACCGAATCATACTGCGAAAGCTGACCGGCTGGCGGCTCAGGCTGTCCGTCGGCCCGGTCTGTCCGTCCGCCGTCAGCCCGCCGCGCTCGGCGGTTATGATGGGCGCACACCCCCAGCACCGGCTCGACGAACTACTTCCCGACAAATGGGCCGCTGCCCAGGCTGCCCCGAAATCCTGATCAGTCACCTCAGTTTAATCAGACGTGCGAGCGCAACGGCTCATGTCAAGATGGGTTGGCAGGACGGGTACGGAGTTGATATGTCGGATTGGTAGGTCATTTCCTTGGACCCGCCGGGAGACTAGCAGGCGGTGCCTCGACTGCTGCCATCTTGCCGCGCATTTTCTGAAAGACGTCGAGGATCACGGGAATAGTCTTCTGAGGGTTGCCAGATTTACCGCTAACGCTCGCGTACTTAAGATTGTCGGTCGCAGTGCCGTCAATGAGCTCAGCAGACAGGCGGCATCCGATGTGGCCGGTAGCACTGCTTACGGGAATGGCAGCCTTGAGCGACGATTGTCTCTCTTTTATGAGCGACATAATCGCTTGGTTGTCGAGCCCGCTGTCTTTAGCACGCCTGAGGATTAGCTCAACCGCCGCAAGCTCCTCCAGGAAGCAGCGCCGCCGGCCCCGGAGTTCCGCAACCCAGTCCGGATCCCCATACGTGCTGTCGTCGGCGAAGATCACCGCCTTGAGCTCTGGCTGGCAGGTATGCGCGCCCAGGTCGCAGCCACCCTCGAAGCTGCGGCTTTGGCGGCTTGCTATGGGTGCATACGTGGGGTCGTTGGTGCTGGGATCGAAGGTGATCACGGCGCTTCCGGTGGCTCGCCCGGTTGCTGAACGGTGCCAGCTCTGAATAATGAGCCCCGTGATCGGGGATGAGTAGTTGTTCGTGACGATGGCCATCGGCCGCGGCTGCGCCGAGTACTCGATGCTGGCCTTTTCGCCCGGCTTCTGTGGCGCCGCGCCGCTGCCGGGAGCGGTCGATGCAACGGCGGACAGCGCGAGGATGACGCCGCCGGCCACCGAGAACCTTCCTAGGGGTATGCGGGATCGCATGTCTTCCTCCTTAACGGGTCAGTGCCGTAAGCGCCTAATGCTGGTCACGGGCAGCCTATTGAGTAAACTGGTGTTTCCACCCGACTCACGGTCACGACGTCCTCACACCGGCCCTCTTGCGGCGGGTCGCAGGGGTCGTAATGATCGGATTTGGAAACCATCGTCCAATGAAATCTGGCCTGGCCGCCAATCATGGGGTCGGTGGCAAATTCCTTGTCTCCTATGAGAGGGAAGGTATCATGGTGCGTTCCGTTGCAGTCGGTATAGGCTTGAACCCACATGCCGTACCCGTACCCATCACCAAACCTGCCGGTGTAAGTTTTCCCGTCGCGCCCCGTGGCCTGGGCGATAAGGTGCCAACCCCTGGTTCCGGCCGGGTCCTCGAGGAACAGGGTGCTCGCGTCAGCTACGGACACGCAGTCGGAAACGGTTCCCCCGCCACCGCCGCCGCCGCCACCGCCCGGCGCGCAGGGATCGTAGAACTGTGGCCGCGGCCCCGCGCGGGCTGCGGCCAGGGGCGCGGCGCGCTCGGTTGCCAGCGTGCCCGAGACGGCACATCCCAGTCCGGCGAGGTACGTTGTGCTTACACCCATGATCATCGCCGATGATGAGGAGGAACTGGTGGCCGTCAAGAAGTCGGGATTGCAGGTCGGCACAGAGTTCCCAACCCCACAAGCCCCGATCGCTGTAACCCCCAGCTCGTCCACTTTGGACGCGGAGCGCGCCCGCGCGGTTCCGCCTGCGCCATCCAAAACATCCGAACGACCCACTATAGCAAACAATTCGCCCGGATAACGGCACGCGAATCCTTCCCGCCTCACCGCACTCGTGGTTGGCCTTGCGGATGCATCCCCACGCCTGGATGCGTTGCCTCCGCGCGCCGCAACCGGGGCGAAACTCGTCACCGCTCCCTGGCGCTGCGCATGCAGCCGCAGCGACGCGGACCGCTCCTCAGCGTACTCAAGCAGTGCCGCCCGATTCTCCGACGCCGCCTGCGCCAGCAGGGCCGTCAACGCCTTGCGAGCCGCCATCCGGCCGGCGACCGTCGCCGCATCTCCCCGCTCGTCCGATGCCGCCCCCAAACCCCGGAGGATCTCCGCCCTCTCCGCGTCGCGCCCCGCCGGAGAGGCGCGCCGCGATGAGCCTCCGCGCATCACCAGTGCCCACCGCTCCCACTCGGTCGCATACGCCAGCCGGTGCCGGAACATCGAAGCGATCACAGTTTCGTCGCCCGCCGCCGTGCGGTCTTCCAAAATCACCGCGTTGACCTCCGTCGTCAGCTCGCCGAAGGTCTCTTTCAGCCGATATGATCCGGGCATACGTGGAGGCAGCCAACGGGTGGGAAGCAAACACGCGAACGGCAACCGCAGGCATCGAACGCCCCTCCCGCACCCTCATCGTTCGGCTCTCACCAGCGCAGCTTTGGATGCCCGCTGTTCGCAGCCCGCCATGTGGATCTTCTTCCTGCCCCGAACTGCCCCCCGGACTGCGCAAGGACGATTTCAGCCGTTTGGTTGTTTTGCTCTCCGCTTCCAGGGTGGACCGCCCGGCCACCGTTCCCGTCGCGGCAGCTTCTGAGGCGGCGTCGGCTGCCATTCACGGATCGCCTCGCAACGCGGACCGTATTCGATCCCTTAACGCTTCGTTGCTGGTCTGGCCAGCCAGGCGCGATAGTGCATCCCGGGCTAGGTCGCGGCTGTCTTCGTCTTTGCTCTTGAGCGTTGAGATCAGAACTTCCGCAGCGGCGGGAGTTCCAATCCGCTCAAGCGACACAAGGAGGAGGTATTGAGAGTGGAACAGGGCGTCTGCACTCAGCATCCTCGCGACATAGGGGACCGCGACCGGATCCTCAATGTAACTGAACGCACGAGCCAGCTCCAGTTGTTCGTGTCCCTTCGCCTGAAGGATACGTTGGACCAGGTCGCTGCACACAACGTGCAACGCCTTGTCATCGCGCGGCTCGATTCTGATGAGAAGGGTGCTGGGCGATCCGCCATCTACGCGCGCAAAGACCCTGTATGTACCGGGCTCTCTGAATGGAAACCACTCGTTCAGCAGCACCTGCTGTCGGTAGGTCTCACCAGGCGCAACAGCAACCCCGCCGGTGGAGCCGGCGCCGGGGTCCGGGAGGCGCAAGTCATCGTGCTGGCTACCATCCGGACTGATCACGTCGAACACAAGGTGACCTTTTCGGTTCTTACCAAGGTCGACCCTGATTTCTCGGCCTTCGCTGTTTTCGACGCTGACCTCCACGAAGATTGGCTCGTAGAGCGCGAAACTCTCCTTGGCGGCTCGGAAGGCTGTCAAAGGTGCCCCGGCGACGCTGTCCGGGCACGAGGCCAGAGCCCAGCATATAAGAGCAGTGGATGCAGTCGTACGCATTCAGATCCTCCCATCAGGGGAGCGGATTGATGCTAGCCGACCCCTGATTCTCCGTAATGGTGAATTTCCACGAACCATTCGGATTCTGGCTGACCGATCTAGTGATGTAGAAGGGTCCTGCAATCGTAACCCAGTTACCGCCGTTCACGCAAGGACATGCGTAGCGGTAGATTTGTGTTGCGGTGAACGTAACGTCGGAGTAAGGCGTGCGGAAAGTGCCCGGGGTGGAATGATTATCGAAGGCGACGCCGCCGGTGGGAGTCCAGTTGATGACGGTTGGGTTGTTTGGAGACACCTCTGGAAGTGGCGGGGGAAGGGGAGTAAAGGGGTAGTCTACCCTCTCGCCCATCGTGCATGAGCTTAGATCAGCGAGATTGCCGGTACTGGAGCCCCAGCCGAAGTCGAAGTGCAGCGTGCCCCCTCCGATGTCTGTTCCCTGGCTCAATTGGAAGCTGGACGGGTGGGCACACACGGGTGGCGGCGGGGGTGGTGGCGGGGGGAGGCAGGCGGGGTCGTTGCTGCAAATATTTGGATTGTACAGGCAGCGGTTGCCGCAGCACACCGGATCGTCGCAACAGGGGTCGTAGGCGCAGATGTAGGGATTCCAGGCGCACGCGCTGCAACAGCCGTTGCCGATGAACAGCGGTTTGAAACGCGCAGCAACCAATTCTTCGCGAGGCATGTTCACAAGCGTGGCGGTTTGGCTCCCCGAGATCGCGCATCCCAGTCCCGCAAGGTACGTAGCGCTTACCCCCATGATCGTCGCCGAGGATGGCGAGGAACTCGTGGTCGTGAAAAACTCCGGATTGCACGTGGGCACATAATTCCCGACCCCACAGGCGCACGTCGCGGTAGCCGCGAGCTCGCCCACCTTGGAGGCTGAGCGCGCCTGCGCGGTTCCTCCCCCTGCGTCGAGTACGTCCGAATACCCCCCTACATTCAACAGTTGGCCAGGATAGCGGCACGAGCATCCTTCCCTCCTCACCTCGCCCGTGCTCGGCTTTACCAATGCATTCCCGCGGCCTGCCGCGAGGGGGGCGAAGCTGGCCACCGCCCCTTCGCGCCGCGCGTGCAACCGAAGCAACGCGGCCCGCTCCTCAACGTACTCCAGCAGCGAGGCCCGGTTCTCCGGCGGCGCCTGCGCCAGCAGGGTGCGCAGCGCCTTACGAGCAGCCACTCGGCCCGCCACCGTCGCCGCATCCCCCCGCTCGTTCGACTCCGCCTTCAAACCACGCAGCATGTCCGCTCTTTCGGTGTCGCGCCCCGCCGGAATTCGGGGACCCGGAATTCGGGGGAATCCGGGGACGGAAATTCGGGAATTCGGGCACGGAATTCGGGGAGTCCGGGGCAGACAGGACGTTTCCATTGAGCGGTGTCCCGATTCACCTTTCTTGGAGATGTCGCTCCCGCCCGTGAAGATACTCTACCTGTTTGGCCCTGATGATGCTTGGGTTGTACCAAATGCGGTGACCGGGAAACCTCGCTTCAAATGCCGCCTCAAAGGCAATCGGGGAACGTTCGATGTAATCAGCGGGGATCTCGAAGAGCGATTGAGGCGGAACACCAACGTGCAGAGATACGAAGGACCGATTGTTGTGAGCGCCGTCCGGATAGTCCTCCGTCTGCTCTAGCGCCAAGCAGTCGAACTGCGGCGCCACCCATGTGACCCTCCGCAATCCTGATCTTTCGTCAGTCCTTTCCACTCGGACGGCGTCCAATCCCAGTATTTGGCGTCGCTGCCCAGGGCTGATAGCCTGCCGCCACAACTGCTCCTTGACGCCGGTCGCTTCGCATCCGTTCTCTGCTGCCCAAAGGCGGTGCAGGTGCTCGTCCGTCAAGTAGAACGTCATCACTGATTTTATGAACGGGTCGGCCATCATCACGTATTTCCTGGCCGGGACATCGAGAAGCTCGATAAGCACACCGGTCTCGCCCTTGCCGTCCGGGCTGTAGACAGACCGGTGATACGCCCATGATCCGTCAGCGCGGTGGGCGACGGTCACCTCGCTCGCACCGAAAGTCAATCCTGACTTGGAGAATTCCTGTTCGCGCACGTGGGCGACAAAATTAGTCAGCTTTAGAGAAGTTGCCGACAGGTTCGAAGGAGATTTCGATTGAGGTTTAGCGGTGTAGCCCACACCCAGGCTGGAAGCCAAAAGCAGGGCAAGCACAAAGCCTCTTCTCGGGCGTTGCATCTCGTCAGTCCCTCCTTCCATGGATCGCAGGGAGTCCTGCTAGCTAGAGCACTGCACGAAGCAGATCGAAGTGTCGCGCGCCTTTGCGGCGTCGACGCCCATGCAGTTCTTCACCACCCCTGGCGGCGTACTTCCGCATCTGCTACATGTTTCCGTGCGACAGTACTCGGCGTGGGGAATCCAGCCATTCGGCCCCCGCTCGCACCAGCATTCATTCTCCACATGCCATTCGGCATTCGAGCCGGGGGCGAAAAAATTCGTGGCATTCGGGCACGGAATTCGGGGGAGTCCGGGGCAGACGCGACGTTTCCGCTGAGTGTGTCCCGATCACCTTTCCCGGAGATGTTTCTCCTGCCCACGGAGATATTCCGCCTGTTTGGCCCTCACGAAGCGCGGGTCGTTCCACACGCGGTAGCCGGGGAACCTCGCCCTATATGCTGCCTCATACGCAATCGGGGAATGCTCGAGGTAATCGGGCGGGATCTCGAAGAGCGATTGGGGCGGAGGGCCAACATGTAGGGATACGTAGGAACGATTGTTGTGAGCCCCGCTTGAAAAGTCTGCCGCCTTTTCCAGCACCAGGCAGTCGAGCTGCGGCGCGACCCAGGTGATCTTGCGTAGCCCTAAGGTTTCATCCCTTTTTTCGACGCGGATAGCGTCCTGTCCCAATATTTGGCGCCGAGAGGTCAGACCCGGGCGCCACAACTGTTCCTTGACTTCGGCCGCCTCGCACCCGTTCTCTGCTGCCCAGAGCTCCCGCAGTTCTTCGTCCTCCAAGTAGAATGTCATCACTGATTTAATGAAAGAGTTGGCCCAAATGTATTTCCTGGCTGGGACGTCGAGAACCTCGATGAAGACGCCGGTCTCCCCTTTCCCATCGGGGCTGTAGATGGCGCGGTGTTTCGCCCATGATCCATCACCTCGGTGGGCAATGGTCACGTCCTGGACACCGAAAGTCCATCCGGTGTCGGAGAAGCTCTGGTCGCGCACGTGAGCGACGAAGTTGGTCAGCCTCAAAGGGGTTGCCGCGACGTCGAACTGAGATTTCGATAGGGAACTGGCGGTGTAGCCCACCCCCATACTGACAACCAAAGCCAGCGCAAGCAAAAAGCCAATTCTAGGCCGCTGCATCTCCTCAGTACCTCCTTCCGCCGAGCCCGCACTCAGGTTCGCTAGCGTCAAGGGCAATCCATATAGCACAGCACGGCTTGCTGCGCATATGCGGCGTCTTCGCCCATACAGTTACTTTTCGTCCCTGACGGAGTACCTCGACATCCGCTACATGTGTCGGTGCGACAGAATGCGCGATGGGGTATCCACCCGTTCGGCCCCAGCTCACACCAGCATTCGTTGAGCATTCTCGGCTCACCTCTCGATAGCGTGGGCTTCCAAGTGGCATTCACGCCTGTGCAGACTCTGCACGCCGCCGGGGGTTCGTCACCGCCACCACCACCGCCGCCACCACCGCCGCCACCGCCACAGGGCTGCTGGGCGATCGACCGGCCCGCCAAGAAACCCAGAACCACGATCGTCACCACTTCGGCGACCAACCCGACTCTCTTCATGTTACCTCTTCTCCTTCGCGTTACGCCAGCCCTTACGCCGGATTGGCTGCCTCAGCTCCAGCCCTCATCGGGGTCTTCGCAGATTCCCTCGCACCAGGTTTCGCAGTACAACTCGCAATCATCGCAACAGACGTCGCCCTGGCCAGAAAGCTCGCAGGAGCCCTGACACGAGGATTGACAAGTGCTTTCGCAGGCGACTTCGCAGCCGGTCTCGCAGTACACTTCGCACGTCGACTCACAGGTCTCGCAGGATGATTCACAGGAAATCTCGCATCCGTACTCGCAGGTCGCCTCGCACTCTTGACAGTTCAATTCGCAGGCTGACTGACATCCGGTCTGGCATGGATCTCCGACGCATGCCTGGCAGGACAGCTCGCAGGCGCTTTGACACGACGACTCACATTCATCCTGGCACGACAACTGGCAGGGTTCTTGGCATGCTACCTCGCAAGGTTCCTGGCATGTTAATTCGCAGAAAGGTTCGCGGCAGGCGGAACAAGCTCGCGACGCGGGCGACAGAAATCTGGCAGCGTCTTCTGTCGCCCGCTTCGCGGGCTTGTTCTCCCCTCTTTTGCTACCCACAGCTTGGTCGCCGCGGCGACTGGGCTACCAAACTGTCGCCCGCTTCGCGGGCTCAAGCGGAGACGATTTCATTGATATCCTCACATCTACGTCGAGCACCCGCTGCCGGTTGCCGCGGTCACTGGAACTCCGCTTTCTGGGCCGGCGGGCGCAGTCCGGCCGCGATAGCTTTCTCGCGCAGCCGCTCGCCGGCAGGCACCGGTGAATCGAAAAACAACACGTGCATGAGTTTCGGGTAGGCGCTCAGCGCCACGGTCGCCTGCTCCCACTGCGCCGGATGCCGGGCCTTCAGAGCCGACGCCTGATCGAGGCAAATGGCAAGATAGGCGGCGCGGGCGCGTTCCTCGGCCGATGCCCCGCGGACTATGCCGCGCTCAATACCGGCACGCAGGCCGGCTTTCAGCTCCCGGTCGCGGGTTGCCGCGTCCACCAGCGGCTCGATATTGG
>Ga0315293_10001190_pt1 | contig 25220 bp, 4 predicted proteins | sample YL17G13_20_MG_FD_203071 | JGI IMG/M metagenome (GOLD analysis project Ga0315293, IMG submission 203071) | Sediment microbial communities from Yellowstone Lake, YNP, Wyoming, USA - YL17G13_20 | ecosystem: Environmental > Aquatic > Freshwater > Lake > Sediment | place: USA: Wyoming | collected...
TCCCGCCTACCAGGGACGCGGCCGACCTCGCACCTGGCCGCGCGATCTCCCGCGTCCGGAAGCCGCCTCGCGGGTCGCCCAGAACCTTCCTGAAACGGCCTGGTGCGAGGTAGTTTGGCGGCAAGGTACCAAGGGCCCGTTACGAAGCCGGTTCGCCGCGATTCGGGTGCGGCCGTCGCACGGCCACGTCCGTGGGAAGCTGACCGAACCCATGCGGTGGCTGATCATCGAGTGGCCACCGGAGGCGGACCAGCCAACGAAATTCTGGCTTTCCAACCTTCCCGAGGAGACATCGCTCCGCGACCTGGTCTACTGGGCGAAGATCCGCTGGTGGGTCGAGCAAAACTACCAGCAACTCAAGGACGACATCGGGTTGGACCACTTCGAGGGCCGCTCCTGGGTAGGCTGGCACCATCACGTCACGCTGTCGATGATCGCCTTCGACTTCTTGGTCCTTGAGGGCTTCCGCCTTAAAAAAAACTTCTGGGTGGACCCTCCGACGTGCCAAACGGGAACTTCAGCATGTGCTGATGAGCCGGCTTGGCTTCTGCCCACTGTGCCACCAGAAGGTGGCGCTGGATGATACTTGACGGAGCAGTACTAGGGTACAGGACTTCCACTCAAGGCCCTAGATCCTGGCTTCATGACTAAGACCAAGGAGTTCAGAGATAGCAGCCCGAAGCAGATCATGCTGCTTCCACCGTCCCTGAGTGACTGGCTGGCCTGTTGGACCCGGAACCCTTCGGACGCGGCCACGTCACAGCCGGCCCTCCGGGTCCCGGGTCCTTCCGCCTATGGGTTTGCTCCCGCAATCGCGGTGGTTTGAGTCGGCCTCAAGCAGAGAATGGGCGAGCCCGTCCTCGGGTCCACCACGGAGTACACCCGCACGTAGTAGCGACCTCCCACGACGTATTCAAAACCGGCGTCCTCAAGAACGCTCCGGGTGACCTCCAGGACCGCTCCGGCCGTCCCGGACGCCCCCGCGTCCATGGTGGCCACGAGGATGTAATCTCCCTTCGAGTATAGGCTGACGAGGACACGATACTCGTTCGGCGCGATACCGCTGGACGGGGCGGCCCAGGTAAGCGTGAAGCCGCCCGGGACCGTGGCGCTCTTCAGCCGGGTGGGCGGGGAAGGCGGTACCGGCCCGCAGATGGCGGAGGCCCTGGCCGGCCTCGTGTTCTCCACCGGGGCACCGGTGAGCGGGTGCGAAACGTAGGCGTAGACCAGGAAGCCGTATCGCAGGCCTTCACCAAAGCCAAACCCGGTGCCGTCGAAGTCCTCGGGAACCACGTCACATCCGAGCGTCGTGCCTTCTGCCGCTTCAACGTCACGCACGAAGATCGGAAGGCCGGTCGGATTCTCGACCCGTACGGTGTACCCGTCGGGTCGGATCAACCCAACCGGCGGGGACCACGCCAGGCGCACCCCTTCTTTCGCCGTGGTCGCCTTTAGCGTGCTCGGCGCGCCGGGCGGTAGGGGACCAGCCACACCGGAGGCAGTGTTGGACCAAGCCGAGGTGGTTCGGTCGCCCTGCTCAGGACCGATAAACGCTCTGACCTTGAGCTTGACCCTTCCCCCGCCGACGAGCGTGAAGCCGTCTCCGAACCCCTCGAGGCCGTCGAAATCCGCCTGGGTGACCGTGCAACCAGGTCCGGCGCCTTCCTCTTTGCCCCCCCAGTCGGTAACATCCTTGACCTTCTGGAAGAGGTTGCCGCCTCCAACGGTCATCCATACTTCATAACCATCGGGCGGCACAGTCGGGCTGGACCGGACCCCGGAAGCGCTTCCCGCCGACCACGAGAGGGCCAGACCCTCGGGGGTAGTCACCGCGTTGAGGCCTCTTGGGACCGCAACGGATGTGGCCGTCTCGACTCGGACGACAAGCGGAGTCGGCAAAGACACTCTATTCCCGTCGATGTCCTGGGCCACGATGTCGTACCTGACCCCTGGAGGCGTTACGACCGAACGGGGGATCACGGCAGCATAGAGCCCGTCGTCTCCGAGAACCATGGGGGCGGACCGGTATCCCAACTCGCTGCCTTCAGTCTTGTAGAGGAGGACGGCTACACTCACGCCGGTATCGTCCGTGATCGAGGCCGAGATTGTGATGTCCACGCCAGGCTTCGCGGTGGTGACAGGCACACAGGTGATCGTCGGCGCCGTTCCGTTCACCCGGAAGGCGATGCCGGCCGTCACCGGGGGGTTGCCGGCGGTATCCTGCGCGCTTATTGAGGCCGAATGGCTTCCCACGCTGAGGGGGGAGAGCACAGGATAGGCGAAGCGACCGGTCTTGAGATCGTAGTAGGCGGAAAGGTTGTCCGCGTCTACCAAGACCACGCCCTCCAACCTGAAGGTGAAGCTTGCCGGATCGATACCGCTCAGACCGTCCGAGACGATCGCGCTGATGGTCGGGGTGGTGGTTCCGTCCGAAGCCTTGAAATCACTGATCGCCGGGCCTACGGCATCGAAGGCCAGGATATACTGTCCGGGCTTGGTAATGGTCCCCGTCACTCTCTTTCCCGGTTGGTCGACAACGCTCGATTGATGGATGTAGAAGCCTGAGGACCCGTCCCACCGGTATAGGGCCAGGCCCTCGGCATCGGCTGCCTCCAGGCCGGCGCCGGCCAGGAGTTCGTCCGTGTAACCGAGGCTCAACTGGAGGGGCTTGGCAGTGAAGTCCTCCACGGGAGTTCCGTTTTCGTCCTTGACGTTGATGATGTAAACCTCGCCGACGGTGACGGCCACCACGGAGCCGATCCCCATCCCCGCTCCTGATGAGCTCTCGGACCCGCTCTCCGCGCCAAGCGTCCCTTCCGTTCCAGTCTCCGTTCCGCCGGGTGTCCGCGGAAGAGCCAGGATGCGGTAGCTCGCCTGGAGCGGAGTCAGTTCCGACACGTAGCCGGTTACGCCGGTCCAGTCGCCGCGTAGAGTGGCGCGTCCCTGGGCGACTCCATCGGTGAGGCTTCCGGATATCGTGCTAATCGCGTCTTTGATGGCTTGCAGGATGGCGTCGGCGAAGACCCGAAGGGAATCGCCGATGTCCTTCCGGCGAGACGAGACAACGCCGTCATATTGGTACCGCTGGGTCTCGAGAAACCCTGTCCCTGATGACACCTGCCCCAATCTTTCAGTGTAACTCAACTCGTGTACACCCCGGAACTCGATACCCAGACCGAGGCTGAGACCGACTCCAAGACCTAGGCCGAAAGGCACACTGATCGTCTTAGTATCTTGGCGGTCAACTGCCCAGCCGTGCACCCCACGACTACCGAGGGCAGCCGCGTACATCTGGTCGTAGGTGCTTATGTCGAGATAGAGATCGTTCTCGGCCATGATTGCCTTTCCGGCAGGCAGGTTCGCGGTGATGTCAGACAAGCCGGTGGGGTCAGTGATGTCCAGGACGAAACCATGGGTCGTGGTCGCCGACGGACCGAACAAGCTCTCTCCTGCCGTAAGGTCCTTCCTTATCTCCAGTCTCTTGACCGTACCACTCTTCTTCTCCATCGTGATCGATTGAGTGCCTTCCGCGCTGCCCTCCCAGGCAGGGAAGAACGAGAGGTCGGCGTCAGGCGTCCCTTTCCGGCGGAAGTCGCCACCATACTTCTGAGCCAACGTCAGTTTGAGGAACGATGCATGCTCCGATGCGGTCAGGCCGAGAGTAGAGAGGTGCGTCCCATCGGTTCGGTCCTCGCTCTTCTGGCTGAAAAGGACTTCCTGGCCCAGATCGGCGAGGCTGAACTCGGCCTTGCTGCCTGGCACAAAGCCGAGCGGGTTCGTGATGGCGACTTCGGCCCCACCGGTCCACCAACCGCCTACTGCGGTCTCGCTCGTGACTCCAGCCTTATAGGCCCCGAGGTTGGTCAGGCGCTCGATAATGAGCCTGAGAATCCGGTCTGTCCCCACCGCCGGTTGCGGCTTCCACGCCAGTCCCGTCTCAAGGAGGAACCCAGCGGCCGCCAAGACTTGAGCGCCGTGATCGGGTCGGGAGTAGTTCATGAAGTCCGGGAACGCATAGTCGGCACCATTGCGCAGCTCCGCCTTGCCTCCTGCCGAGGAACCCACGCTCAGCACGGGGCGCTTCTTGACCCCCCACGCACTCCCGAAGAAGCCTGCCGAGACGCTGACTTCGGCGGACCCGGACACCGCGCTGGATAGTCCAACGTTGTTGACCGTTCCGACCATGTCATAGCTGAGAGCAACGCTCGACGTCAGGCCCCCTCCGATGCCGGCCTGGACAGTCCGGAACCGCACGGGACCGAGGCGGGCGGACGGGCCTCCGAAGCTAGCCGACAAGTCCACCCCGGCCAGGAGTGACCACTCCTCACTGAACCGGCGGTCGGACACCGTTACCGCAAAGGACGGAGGGTTCTGGACGTTGGCCAGCGGCGTCCCGGCACCATCTATTACCTCCAGCGACAGCGCTGCGCTGGCGTAGAGCCAATCCGTCTCCACCCGAGCGATACCGTAGCCATCGGTGACTGCCGTGAGGGTGGGACCGAGGCCCCGGTACCGGTAACGGAACATGGAGTTGGCGAAGGGGCTCCCGGTGGCGGTCGTGACCCGGTAGTAGCGGAAAGCCTTGCCGCCCTCCATGACGGTCGACGCGGTCGAATCGGATGTCGGGAAGAACGGCGAGAAGGCGAGGCCGGTAGGGATCGCCGGCGGGACACCCACGGAAATGGTTTGGCTCGAACAGGTCGTTGTTCCGCCGTTCGCGTCGCGGACGGTGACCCGGGCCACATACTGACCGGAAGAGGAGTAGACGTGGACAGACGTCGGCCCCGTCGTGACCGCGTCCACCGAACCGTCACTATCGAAGTCCCACTTGTACTCTAGGGCGATGACGGGAACCGTGGCCGTGAATGTCACCATGAGGGGGGCAAGGCCCTGGCTCGGGGATGCCGTGAGGTTCGCCACACCGGGCGCCACGCAGGACTGGCTGTTGGACGGCGGGCCGACCTCGACATCGTTCTTGGCCCGGATATAGTAGGTGTAAGTCTGACCGGCCACCAGCCCGGTGATGTTCCAGAATGTCGTTCCTGGTCCGGTGATGAAGATGAGGGTGCCGGCTCGGTAAACCTCGTATCCGGTGGCGGCCGGGACGGCGCTCCACTCAAGCCAGATGCCCGGCGTCGACGTCCCGTACACTCTGGGGTCGGGTGGAGCGAACGTCGGCGCAACGAGACTCACGTAAGGAGTGCGGAAGTAGAGGGTGGTCGACACGGGACTCCAGCCCACGGAATTGTAGGCCTGCATGTTCCAGCGGTAGGTCTTCCCGGACTGGAGGACGCCTGCCGGCACAGGGCACGAGGTGCTAGTCAAGGTCGTGGGGTTGAAGACGATGTCGACCTCTCGGTAGGGATAGGCCGCTATGGCCAGGGCGTAGCCCCCGCTCGAGCCCTGCCAAGTCAGAGTCGGAGTGAGAGTGGCAATCTGGGGTCCAGGACTCGTGGGTTCTCCAGGTGAGGTCGGAACCGGCGCCGGCGGTGTGACGCCCGGCGTAGGCGCCACACAGGTAAGGCTGTTTGAGGGACCACTCACCTGGGTGTCGTTCTTCGCCTTGACGTAATAGGTATAGGCGCGGCCGGCTGTCAGGTTGGCGCAATTCCAGAAGGTCGTCCCGGGCGCCGTCACAGTGTATATGAGCGTGCCGTCCCGCCAGACCTCACAGCATGTCGCGCCCATGGCGGCGGTCCACTCCAGGAATATGCCCGGCGAGGATCCGGCGAGCTTCTGGGTGGTCGAAAGGAGCGTTGGAGGCTGGAGCGTTGGAGGCTGAGTCTGGAAGTACAGAGTCGACGAGACCGGGCTCCAGCCCGCAGAATTGCCGGCCTGCATGTTCCAGCGATAGCTTCTTCCGGGCAGCAGGTACCCACTCGGGACCACATGGGAGGCTCCGGTGAGATTCGTAGCGCTGTTGTAGATGACGTAGTCGGGGCCGTACGGGTATTGGGAGATGGCCAGGGAGTAGACCGTGGCCCCGGCCGATGACGACCAACTCAGGGTCGGGGTCAGGGTGCCGATCGTCGAACCCGGCGCCGACGACGAGCCCGGGGAGGTCGGCACCGGGGCCGGCGGGGTCGGCACTGTGGTCTGGAAGTAGAGCGAGCTCGAGACCGGGCTCCAGCCCGCAGAATTGCCGGCCTGCATGTTCCACCGGTACTGCCCCCCGGCCGTCAGGACCCCGGAGGGCACCGGGAACGACGTGACGGTAAGGGTGCCGGGGTTGTAGATCACGTTGGCCGAGCCGTACGGAGCCACGGAGATGGCCAGGGCGTAGACCGTGGCCCCGGCCGATGACGACCAACTCAGGGTCGGGGTCAGGGTGCCGATCGTCGAACCCGGCGCCGACGACGAGCCCGGGGAGGTCGGCACCGGGGCCGGCGGCACGGCGAGGGGGCCGACCGCCAGGCTCGTCCGTTGCGAGATTCCGTCTGGCGCTTTCGCTGTAGCCGCCTCTGCTCGAAATCCGCCTACGGGGGTCAGGTTCGCTGCCATCAAAGCAAGCAGAACTACGGAGACGATGACACGCCACTGTGTCGAGAACACGCTCTTCTTGCGGGGCACAACCCTCATCCTGTCCACTCTCCCTCGCCATAGGGGCACTGCTCGGTTACGTAGTATGGCAATGGGCCGTGGGCTTCCATAGGATTCTAGGATTCCCCTCTATTACCTGCTAGGTGCGACTATGCCCGGGCCGGCCTTTCGCCGGACGGGAAGTGACCCCTAACCCCTGGGGGGAGGAAGAGAGCACCGCCCCCACCCCCTAGCCCTTTCTCTTCGAGCAGGGTTCGGCTGTCGGCAGGGCGGTAGAGCTGGCGCGCCGAAGTTGTCCCAGACGAGCGTGAGGCGACGGTCCCGGAGGTGTTGAAGTGCGTAAGTTCCTGGTGTTGGCTGTCGCTTTGTGTCTGGTGGCGGCAACGGCCACCACGGCCTTGGGGGCTGGCGGTAAGACCTCCCCAGAGGCCAGCGTGCCGGAGGTCGTACGGGCCCCCTTCATCGGCGACGCCGACGGTAACCGCATCTCGGACGACCTTGATCTCATCCTTAGAGCCCAGCCCTCCGCGCTGGCTAGCGCGGAGAAGACCTACTCGGTCGTGGTCCTCCTTGTCGAAGCTCCCTCTGACAGCCAGCTCGCGGTCTTAAAGACGGGGGCCGGCTCTTTCGCCACCAAAGCCGTCTGGACCCAGGCCGTTAATGGTTTCGCGGCCGACCTCACCTCCGGGCAGATTGCCTTCCTGGCGAAGAGCCCTTCGGTGCAGCGCATCGATAACGACCGCCCTGTCCGGGCCCTCCTGGACACGGCCACCCAGTGGGCGGGCGTGCGGCAGGCCCGGACCGACTTCGGGGTCGACGGTAACCGCGACGGCTCCGCCACGACCTACAGCAAGACCGACGTGGCCATCTGCGTCATCGACACCGGCATCGACGCCTCGCACGTGGACCTCGACGGCGGCAAGGTCATCGGGTGGAAGGACTACGTCAACGGACAGTCCAACCCTTACGACGACAACGGACACGGCAGCCACTGCTCCGGCATCGCCGTCGGCAGCGGGGACGGGAACTCGGCCTACAGGGGAGTGGCCCCCGGGGCCGCCCTGGTTGGGGTCAAGGTCCTCGACGGCACCGGCTCCGGCTACACCAGCGCGGTCATCGACGGCGTCAACTGGATGATAGCCAACAAGGCCACCTACGGCATTCGCATCGGGAGCATGAGCCTCGGCTCCGCTGGCCCCTCCGACGGGACCGATTCCCTCTCCGTGGCCGTGAACAACGCCGTCGCCAACGGCATCATCATGTGCGTGGCGGCTGGCAACGAGGGGCCCGTCGTCGGGACGGTCGGATGCCCTGGGGCGGCCGCCTCGGCCATCACGGTCGGCGCCGCCGTGGACCCGGGCGAGTACGGCTGGGCCCTGGCCGACTTGTCCAGCCGCGGGCCGACGGCCGACGGTCGCACCAAACCCGACATCTGCGCTCCGGGCTGCGCCATCACCTCGGTCGCCGCCAACTCAGGCAACCTGTACACCACCATGAGCGGCACTTCGATGGCCACCCCCTTCTGCGCCGGTGTCGTGGCCCTGCTGCTCGACGCCAACTACGCCCTCAACGACACCCAGGTGAAAGACATCCTCTTCGCCCCCGCCAACGTGAGAGACTTCGGCCCCGCTGGCAAGGACACCGACTTCGGCTGGGGCATCAACCTGGCCCACAACGCGGTGAGGCAGGCCGCCGGCGGGAGCGCCACCTGGAGCGACGGCCTGGCCGTCGCCTACAACAGCGGTTCGCTGGGGGGCACCGGCGCCGTCAACTACATCGACTTCGACGTGGCCGACGCCACGAAGCCCATCGGCATCACCTTCATCATCGACGGCTGGACCGCGTATGGTCCGGACTTCGACATCTATCTCGCCGACCCGAGCGGCTTGGATGTCGACTACTCCTGGGGCGCGGGGCGGCAGGAGACCATCCTCTACCAGCCATCGGTCAGCGGGCGCTTCACGCTGCGCGCCGTCTCCTACGCCGGTGCCGGGAGCTACTGGGTCAGCACGAGCTACGCCCCGGCCATTGTCCCGGGTCTCGTCATCGCCGAGACCGGCGGCTCCACGGCTGTCACGGAGGGCGGCGCGACCGACACGTACACGGTGGCGCTTCGCGCCCAGCCGTCGGGCCCGGTGATCGTGACGGCGACCGCGAACAGCCAGGTCACCGTGAACGGCCTGGGCTCGGCCACCCTCGGCTTCACCCCGACCGACTGGAACGTGCCGAAAACAGTGACCGTGCGGGCGGTAGACGACGCGCTGGTGGAGGGCCCCCACTACGGGAAGGTGACGCATACGGCCTCGGGCGGGGGCTACGACCCTATGGCCTTGGTTGAGCTCACCGTGAATGTGACCGACAACGACGCTCTGGCGGCGCCAAGGATCCTGACGGCGGCGACCAGCGCGAACGGCGTGCGCCTGGGCTGGCAGCCGCCCTTTGGGGCCACCCTCCCGACCGTCTACGAGGTCTACATCAAGACCACCTCCACCGGGGCGGCGACCAAGGTGAAGGAAGTCACGACCTGGCCGGGGACTACCCCGAACTGCGAGGTGACAGCCGGGGATTGCGCGGCGGGGGGGTTCGCGTTCACCGCCGGCCAAACGTACTACTTCCACGTCAAGGCCTACATGGACCTGGTCCTCGGGGGCAGGGTCGTCTCCCCGGTCTCGAACACCGCCTCGGCCGTGGCCGGCCCCATCCCACCGCTCGCCCCGCGGAGCCTGACGGGGGCCACGACGGCGACCGGGGTGAGACTCGGCTGGCTGCCGGCCACGACCGGCTGCGTGCCCCAGGGCTACCAGGTCTTCATCGCCCCGACCACGACCGGGCCGTTCACCCTGGTGAAGGAAGTGACGAGTTGGACGGGGACCGCGCCGAACTGCGGGGTCACGCAGATCGACTTCGCCGACAGCTCGGGCGGGTACACCTTCACCCTCGCCGGCGGGAAGCGATACGCCTTCCAGGTCCGGAGCTTCATCCTGCCGTCGGTGGGCGGGACGCTCCTCTCGAAGGCGTCGAACACGGCGACGGTGACGGCGGGGCCGCTGCCGCCGCTGGCCCCCACGGGGCTTGCCGCCAGGACGACACTCCTCGGAGTGGGGCTCGGCTGGAGGCCGCCGCTTCCGACGGTCACGGCCCCGACCCCGCCGACGGGATACTCGGTCTACATCGCGGTCACATCGATTGGGCCGTGGACCTTCGTGAAGGACGTCACGACCTGGACGGGCGACCTGCCCAACACCGAGGTGACCGGGGCGGACCTGGACGGGACGGGGTTCACCATGACCGGGGGGCTGCGCTACGCCTTCCGGGTCTTCTCCTTCCTCACCCACCCGCTGACCGCCCAGAAGGTGTCAAGCCTCATGGGTGCGACGACGATGGGCGTCGCGGGACCGCTGCCGCCGCTCGCCCCGACCTCCCTGCGCGGGGACGACGGGGGCCGACGGCTTCGGCCTGACGTGGCTCGCGCCCCTGACCGGGGTGACGCCTCAGGGGTATGAGGTGTGGCTGGCGACGACCTCCATGGGGCCCTTCAGCCTCGTGAAGGACGTGACGACCTGGGAGGGCGCCACGCCGAACGTCCAGGTGACCTCGGCGGAGATAGCCGCCGGCGGTCTGGCCTACACCCCCGGGGCCCGCTATAGCGTGAAGCTCTACGCCTACGCCCTGCACCCGGTGACTTCGGTGAAGCTCGTCTCGGCCCGCTGGGCCTCGTCCACGGTGACGGCCGGTCCGCTGCCGCCGCAGGCGCCGACGAGCCTGGTAGGCACGACCGCGCTACCCGCCTCAGGCGGTGGGGTGAACCTCACCTGGAAGCCGCCGCTCACGGGCGCGGTCCCAGCCGGCTACGCCGTGCACATCGCTGCTGTCTCGACCGGGCCCTACACCTTCGTGAGGAACGTGACCTCCTGGCCCGGGACCTACCCGAGCACGCAGGTCACGGCCGGGGACTGCGCGGGGGTGGGCTTCACGATGACCGCCGGGGTCCGCTACTACTTCCGGGTCTACTCCTTCATCTACCACCCGGTGACCCTGGCTGAGATCCCGTCCCCGCGCTTCGGCGTCACCAGCGCCATCGCGGGGGCGCAGCCGTAGACGGGCAGGGTAGCCGAAGTCCGCTGCTCGGAGGCGCGGCAGTGTAAGGTAGGTGCGCCACGCGCAGACCAAGAGGGGGTACCCCTGAGGGGTGCCCCCTCTCACCGCTCCCTGCCCTCGCCGACAGCCCCACATCCTGGGAGGGTTGGCATCCTTCCTACCGTGATGGCAGGCCCTACCACCAATGGGCGAGAAGACAAACAGACCCTACACCAAACCCCTGTTTGGAGGCGCCAGGAATGAAGCAGCGAGTCTGGGGAGCGTTTCTGATCGTGGTCCTCGTGGCGGCCTTGGCCGGCGGTCCTGTGGGCGCGGCTGCGGCCGGGTCTAGCGGCCCGTGGGCTGCCCTCGTCGGGCCGGCCTTCGCCCGGTTTGTCCCCGGGACCGCCGAATGGGACCTTCGATTCGGAGTCGTCGGCGACGGGTGGGGAACGGCTCAGCCGAAGCTGGTTGCGGTCAAGGCGGTTGTCGACGGCCGCGCCTGCGGCCCACTTCAGACGGCCTTCACCCGCGGGTCCTGGGTCGTGGCCTCCGGCCGGCTGACACTGGCCGAGGTGGACGAGGTCACCGCGACGCGACTCGCCGACGCCCAGGGCATTCCGCCGACCTCCGCCAGCCTACCCCGGCTTGAGGACCGGGCCGCCAAGCTAACCGAATTGCTGGGTCGGGCCGAGCCGGGCACCCTCAGCTTGAGGGGCATGGAATCCCTCCCGACCGGGAGCCACACCCTGAAGCTGAACCTCACCTATGATGTCGGTGGGAAGACGGTTGTCCTCACCACCGAGACCGTGGTCCTCTTAGCCGCTCTTCCGCCGTCGGACGGCTGGTATGCAGCCGACCTGCACATGCACTCGAAGTACTCTCAGACACTGACCGAGCCGGAGACCATCGCCAGCGTGGCCGACCTCCGGGGCAACCTGACCAGCCGTGGCTACAGCATCGGCTATGTTACCGATCACGCCGGCACCCTTCGGAGAGACAACGCTTTCGACAGCTTGGCAGGCCCGTACCCCTCGGACTGCCGCTCCGCCAGCACGGCCACGACCTGGATGTTCCCGGGCGTGGAGGTGGGAGTGACCCCCAACGGCCACACTCTGGCCTATGGACTGATCGATACGAGTGGCCTGCCTGACGACTCCCTGGCCGCCCAAACCGCTCTCGATACCATCGTCGGCGGCAGCCCCATCGCCTCGGCGGAGATCGCCCATCCCACCCATTTCAGCTACCCGTGGGTGACCACGGAGGCCGTTCACTACCAGGGTATCGAGGTCATGTCCGGCAACGAGCCCTCCTTCGGTGTCGGCAGTGCGCCCGTGCAGTTCTGGCTTGCCCAGTGCAATCGGCTGCGGACGAGCTATCCTTCGTTCCTACCCTCGGTGCGGACCGGCAGTGACTTCCATTTCGACGACCCCTTCGACCTACTCCCCGGTGATTGGCAGGACTACGTCACCTACATCCAGCTCCCCACTGACTACGGCTGGGCCACGGCTAGCTGGGACGACCGCTGGGGCGCCGTGAGCCAGGCCCTCAAGAACGGCCGCACCGTGGTCAGCCGCAAGGGTTCTCTGGCCTACCTCACCCTCGATGGGAGCCCCGTCGGGAGCTTCCTGCCGCGCGTCGCCGGGAGCCAGATGACCTTCGACATCACCCTCCGTCCGGTGGATACGGGTGCCTACACCCTGACCCTCTATCGCGACGACTGCGCCGAGGCGATCTGGACTTCGGCGTTCTGCCCGCTTGTTGCGGGGGCTCCGCTCGAGTTCTCCGTGGACTACACCTTCCCCGGCGGCAGCCACTACTACTGGCTCTACGTTGAGGGATCGGACTACTGCTACGCCACCCCCATCTACGTGGCTGACGAGCGAAACGAGAGCATCACCGTGAACCCGGACTCGCTGACGATGGAGCGCGGAGAGTGCCTGCAGCTTGTGGCCACGGCTTCCTACGGGACCGAGCGGGATGTCACAAGTCTCGCCAGTTGGACCTCGAGCGACCCGTCGGTGTGCGCAGTCCTGGGCGGGGTTGTGCGGGGAGGCCTGCCCGGGCAGGCGGTCATTAGCGCCGACTTCGGGACGGCCCACAGTGAGTGTCTGGTTACGGTGAATCCCAGTGACCCGCAGGGGTTGACGTTCCAGGTAGCGACCGAATACCCCGCAGGCTGGCTCCCCCGGCGGGTCGCGTGCGGGGACTTCAACATGGACGGCTGCACCGACCTCGCGGTGACAGGTACAACATGCGAGGGATCAGTCGGAGTCGGCGTTTTTCTCGGGCGATCAGGGGGCGGTTTCAGCCAAGTCATATGTCGCACCATCCATGGACTGACAGGCGGAATTGCTGCGGCGGACTTCAACAACGATGGGCGGCTCGATCTCGTGGTAGATGTAGATGGTGGGACTGCAGTCCTGATGGGTAACGGCGATGGGTCCGTTCAGCCAGCGGTGCTGGCCACGAGTGAGCGGGGCACCGGTTTCCTGCCCGTAGATCTCAACGAGGACGGCTGTATGGACTTGGTCCTGACCGCACACCTGAGCCACCAGGACCCCTCTTACCGGGACATCCTGGTACTCCTGGGCAATGGCGACGGCACATTCCGGGAGCCGATGACCTACCTGGCAGAAGACCACGCAGAACTGAGCTTTACGATTGTCGCAGCCGACTTCTCCGGCGATGGACATGTGGACCTTGCCGCGTCAGGCGAGGACGGTCTCTACATCATCTACGGCAGCGGAGACGGCGCCCTATCGCTCTTCAAGAAACAACCCATCTCCGGCGACTACGTCGGTGTCTATTGGGCGGGCGACCTTAATGGGGACGGAATCCCCGACCTTGTGGCCGGCTTCAACGGCGCAATCGCCGTCCTCAGCGGGCTCAGGGGCGGGGGCTTCGTGCGTACCGCAGGGAGCAGGGTTGATATCGGGTACGAGCAGGTCGTCGCTGCCGACTTCGACCGGGATGCCCAGACTGAGCTAGCCTCAGCTCCCGGAGACGGAAGCATCCTGGACTTGCGGCCGGACGGGGCGCTGTGGGTGGTTGCGCGACTGGCTGCCCCGCAGCCAGAGTATGGGGCGCGCATGTTCTTTGCGGGTGATTTCGATGGGGATGGTCTGGTCGACCTAGGCTACTCATCTCGCTCCAGGTACTTGCGCATCTCCCTCGGCCTAGGAAACGGCCGTTTCAGGGCAGCCCCGAGCTGCGGGCTTATTGGCTGGTCCTACGCAATTGAGGGAGTATGCCGAGTCCCCACGAGCATGATCATCACGGACATACAGGGCGATGGGCTTGCAGACCTTGTCGTAGGCAACCCCGGCTTCGATGGTCCGCCCTCGGTCTCGGTCCTTCTCGGGAAGACCTGGGGGACGTTCGAGCCTGAGCGCGAGTACGCTACACCCGGCTATCAGGGCTATGCTCCCAGGGTGATTGTCGCGGACTTCAACGGCGACTCCATAGCGGACATGGCAGCCGCCGACACTCTGGCTAGCGTTTCGGTAAGGCTTGGCTGTGGCGACGGCAGCTTCGGCCCAGAAGTGGAATACGTTGTCGGCCCTTCACCGGGAGACGTGGTGACCGGGGATTTCGACGCTGACGGCAACGCAGACCTTGCTGTGGCCATCGGCGGCAGCGACTCAATTGCCATCCTACTCGGCGCCGGGGACGGGTCCTTCGAGGGGCCGACCTACTGCCCTTTGGACCACACCTCGTGGCCAGTAAGCCATCATCTCCTGGCCGGGGATTTCAACAGCGACGGGAAGACAGACCTGCTGGAGGCCGGGCTATTCGATTCAGACAACATCCACCCGCTCCTGAGCAACGGCGACGGTACGTTCCGGCCTGCCCCAATCTGCTACCCGGGCAGCGGTTTTGCGGTCATTGTGGCGACCGACTTCAACCAGGATGGTAATCTTGACTTCGTGATGTCATCGTACAGTCTCCTGGTCTTGCTGGGGAACGGCGATGGCACGTTCCGAGAGTCGGCCCGAGTTGGCTTCGAGGGTCTGCCATACTACTACGGCCCGAACTCCAGATACCTTGGACCGCTCGCCGTCGCCGACTTCAACGGCGACGGATGGCTCGACCTGGCGGCGGTTTCGCTCAGCGGAGATACGTGGGGTACGCACATCATTCCGGGAAGGGGCGACGGGACATTCAACACCGCGGAAAGGGTCCTGATCACCTACGTCGGATCAGCTCTCGCCGGAGGTGATTTCACCGGCGACGACCTGCCCGACCTAGCCATCGCAGGAGACCATCGCGTGTACACGTTCGCCAACTTGAGTATCCCCCGACCGGGCCTTCGCTTAAGAGAGGCCGGCGGCCAAACCACCATAGCCGAAGGCGGAGGCAGCGCCACGTACACCGCGACCCTGGCGTCCAGGCCAACGAAGGACGTCACGGTAACCCTCGGAGGCGACGGACGGGTGACCGCCACGAACGCCACGGGCGGAGCCGAACTCGTCTTCGGCCCGGCCACTTGGAACATTCCCCGGACCGTCACCGTGACCGCGACCGACGACGCGGTCGTGGAGGGCCCGCACTCCGGCGCCATCACGCACACGGCCTCCGGCGACGGGTACGATGGTCTGGCCCCGGTGGTTTTGAGCGTAAGCATCACCGACAACGATGCTCCTACGATCATCATCACCGAGACGGGCAACTCGACCGCGGTCCTCGAGGGCCCGCCCGGCGCGGAGGGGACGACGGACACCTACAGCGTATGCCTGGGGGCCCAGCCTTCCGGGACGGTCACGGTCACGGCCGCGCCCGACGAAGGGGTCGTTGTGGACAACGGCTTCGGCGGGAACACCCTGGTCTTCACCCCGGCAGACTGGAGCATCCCCCAGACCCTCACGGTCAGGGCGGTCGATGACGCTGTCGTGGAGGGGCCGCATTCAGGCCGCATCGTCCACACCGCCTCCGGCGGGGCCTACGATCCCGCGCCGGCCGTCGAGGTGGATGTGGCCATTGTGGACGACGACCTGCCCACCATCGTCATCAGCGAGACCGGGGGCTCCACTACCGTGACCGAGGGTGGCGCGTCCGACACTTATGGTGTTTCCCTGGGGGCCCAGCCCTCAGGACCGGTGACCATCACAGCGACCCCAGACAGCCAGGTGACCGTCGACAATGGCCGGGGCGGGAACATCCTGACCTTCAGCACCGCCAACTGGAGCGTCCCCCAGAGCCTGACGGTCCGGGCGGTGGACGACCTAGTCGTGGAGAGCCTGCACGTCGGGAGGATCACCCACAGCGCCTCCGGCGGGGCCTACGACCTGGCCGCGGCCGTCGAACTTGCGGCGGTCATCACCGACAACGACGCTCTGGCGGCGCCAAGGACCCTGACGGCGGCGACAAGCGCCAACGGCGTGCGCCTGACCTGGCAGCCGCCCCTCGGGGCCACCGTCCCGACCGGCTACGAGGTCTACATCAAGACCACCTCCACCGGGGCGGCGACCAAGGTGAAGGATGTCACGACCTGGCCGGGGACTACCCCGAACTGCGAAGTCACGGCCCTAGACTTCTTGGGCACTGGCTTTGCCTTTGCTTCCGGCCGCACTTACTACTTCCACCTTAAAGCCTACGTGGACTCCGCTCTCGGCCCGCGGGTCGTCTCCCCGGTCTCCAACACCACCTTCACCGTGGCCGGCCCCATCCCGCCGCTTCCCCCGCGGAGCCTGACGGGGGCGGCGACGGCGACCGGGCTGAAGCTCGGCTGGCTGCCGGCCCTGACCGGCTGCGCGCCCCAGGGCTACCAGGTCTTCATCGCCCCGACCTCGACCGGGCCGTTCACCCTGGTCAAGGAAGTGACGAGCTGGGACGGCGTCTCGCCCAACTGCGAGGTCACCCAGCTGGACTTCGCCGACGGCTCGGGCGGGTACACCTTCACCCTTACCGGTGGGAAGAGATACGCCTTCCAGGTCCGGGGCTTCATCCTGCCGTCGGTGGGCGGGAAACCGACCTCCGGCCCGTCGAACACGGCCACGGTGACGGCCGGGCCGTTGCCGCCGGGAGCCCCCACGGGGCTTGCCGCCAGGACGACCCTCCTCGGAGTGGGACTCGGCTGGAGGCCGCCGCTTCCGACGGTCACGGCCCCGACCCCGCCGACGGGATACTCGGTCTACATCGCGGTCACATCGATTGGGCCGTGGACCTTCGTGAAGGACGTCACGACCTGGACGGGCGAGCTCCCCAACACCGAGGTGACCGGGCCGGACCTGGACGGGACGGGGTTCACCATGACCGGGGGGCTGCGCTACGCCTTCCGGGTCTTCTCCTTCCTCACCCACCCGCTGACCGCCCAGAAGGTGTCAAGCCTCATGGGCGCGACGACGATGGGCGTCGCGGGACCGCTGCCGCCGCTCGCCCCGACCTCCCTCCGCGGCACGACGGGGGCCGACGGCTTCGGCCTGACGTGGCTCGCGCCCCTGACCGGGGTGACGCCCCAGGGGTATGAGGTGTGGCTGGCCACGACCTCCATGGGGCCCTTCAGCCTCGTGAAGGACGTGACGACCTGGGAGGGCGCCACGCCGAACGTCCAGGTGACCTCGGCGGAGATAGCCGCCGGCGGTCTGGCCTACACCCCCGGGGCCCGCTATAGCGTGAAGCTCTACGCCTACGCCCTGCACCCGGTGACTTCGGTGAAGCTCGTCTCGGCCCGCTGGGCCTCGTCCACGGTGACGGCCGGTCCGCTGCCGCCGCAGGCGCCGACGAGCCTGGTAGGCACGACCGCGCTACCCGCCTCAGGCGGTGGGGTGAACCTCACCTGGAAGCCGCCGCTCACGGGCGCGGTCCCAGCCGGCTACGCCGTGCACATCGCTGCTGTCTCGACCGGGCCCTACACCTTCGTGAGGAACGTGACCTCCTGGCCCGGGACCTACCCGAGCACGCAGGTCACGGCCGGGGACTGCGCGGGGGTGGGCTTCACGATGACCGCCGGGGTCCGCTACTACTTCCGGGTCTACTCCTTCATCTACCACCCGGTGACCCTGGCTGAGATCCCGTCCCCGCGCTTCGGCGTCACCAGCGCCATCGCGGGGGCGCAGCCGTAGACGGGCAGGGTAGCCGAAGTCCGCTGCTCGGAGGCGCGGCAGTGTAAGGTAGGTGCGCCACGCGCAGACCAAGAGGGGGTACCCCTGAGGGGTGCCCCCTCTCACCGCTCCCTGCCCTCGCCGACAGCCCCACATCCTGGGAGGGTTGGCATCCTTCCTACCGTGATGGCAGGCCCTACCACCAATGGGCGAGAAGACAAACAGACCCTACACCAAACCCCTGTTTGGAGGCGCCAGGAATGAAGCAGCGAGTCTGGGGAGCGTTTCTGATCGTGGTCCTCGTGGCGGCCTTGGCCGGCGGTCCTGTGGGCGCGGCTGCGGCCGGGTCTAGCGGCCCGTGGGCTGCCCTCGTCGGGCCGGCCTTCGCCCGGTTTGTCCCCGGGACCGCCGAATGGGACCTTCGATTCGGAGTCGTCGGCGACGGGTGGGGAACGGCTCAGCCGAAGCTGGTTGCGGTCAAGGCGGTTGTCGACGGCCGCGCCTGCGGCCCACTTCAGACGGCCTTCACCCGCGGGTCCTGGGTCGTGGCCTCCGGCCGGCTGACACTGGCCGAGGTGGACGAGGTCACCGCGACGCGACTCGCCGACGCCCAGGGCATTCCGCCGACCTCCGCCAGCCTACCCCGGCTTGAGGACCGGGCCGCCAAGCTAACCGAATTGCTGGGTCGGGCCGAGCCGGGCACCCTCAGCTTGAGGGGCATGGAATCCCTCCCGACCGGGAGCCACACCCTGAAGCTGAACCTCACCTATGATGTCGGTGGGAAGACGGTTGTCCTCACCACCGAGACCGTGGTCCTCTTAGCCGCTCTTCCGCCGTCGGACGGCTGGTATGCAGCCGACCTGCACATGCACTCGAAGTACTCTCAGACACTGACCGAGCCGGAGACCATCGCCAGCGTGGCCGACCTCCGGGGCAACCTGACCAGCCGTGGCTACAGCATCGGCTATGTTACCGATCACGCCGGCACCCTTCGGAGAGACAACGCTTTCGACAGCTTGGCAGGCCCGTACCCCTCGGACTGCCGCTCCGCCAGCACGGCCACGACCTGGATGTTCCCGGGCGTGGAGGTGGGAGTGACCCCCAACGGCCACACTCTGGCCTATGGACTGATCGATACGAGTGGCCTGCCTGACGACTCCCTGGCCGCCCAAACCGCTCTCGATACCATCGTCGGCGGCAGCCCCATCGCCTCGGCGGAGATCGCCCATCCCACCCATTTCAGCTACCCGTGGGTGACCACGGAGGCCGTTCACTACCAGGGTATCGAGGTCATGTCCGGCAACGAGCCCTCCTTCGGTGTCGGCAGTGCGCCCGTGCAGTTCTGGCTTGCCCAGTGCAATCGGCTGCGGACGAGCTATCCTTCGTTCCTACCCTCGGTGCGGACCGGCAGTGACTTCCATTTCGACGACCCCTTCGACCTACTCCCCGGTGATTGGCAGGACTACGTCACCTACATCCAGCTCCCCACTGACTACGGCTGGGCCACGGCTAGCTGGGACGACCGCTGGGGCGCCGTGAGCCAGGCCCTCAAGAACGGCCGCACCGTGGTCAGCCGCAAGGGTTCTCTGGCCTACCTCACCCTCGATGGGAGCCCCGTCGGGAGCTTCCTGCCGCGCGTCGCCGGGAGCCAGATGACCTTCGACATCACCCTCCGTCCGGTGGATACGGGTGCCTACACCCTGACCCTCTATCGCGACGACTGCGCCGAGGCGATCTGGACTTCGGCGTTCTGCCCGCTTGTTGCGGGGGCTCCGCTCGAGTTCTCCGTGGACTACACCTTCCCCGGCGGCAGCCACTACTACTGGCTCTACGTTGAGGGATCGGACTACTGCTACGCCACCCCCATCTACGTGGCTGACGAGCGAAACGAGAGCATCACCGTGAACCCGGACTCGCTGACGATGGAGCGCGGAGAGTGCCTGCAGCTTGTGGCCACGGCTTCCTACGGGACCGAGCGGGATGTCACAAGTCTCGCCAGTTGGACCTCGAGCGACCCGTCGGTGTGCGCAGTCCTGGGCGGGGTTGTGCGGGGAGGCCTGCCCGGGCAGGCGGTCATTAGCGCCGACTTCGGGACGGCCCACAGTGAGTGTCTGGTTACGGTGAATCCCAGTGACCCGCAGGGGTTGACGTTCCAGGTAGCGACCGAATACCCCGCAGGCTGGCTCCCCCGGCGGGTCGCGTGCGGGGACTTCAACATGGACGGCTGCACCGACCTCGCGGTGACAGGTACAACATGCGAGGGATCAGTCGGAGTCGGCGTTTTTCTCGGGCGATCAGGGGGCGGTTTCAGCCAAGTCATATGTCGCACCATCCATGGACTGACAGGCGGAATTGCTGCGGCGGACTTCAACAACGATGGGCGGCTCGATCTCGTGGTAGATGTAGATGGTGGGACTGCAGTCCTGATGGGTAACGGCGATGGGTCCGTTCAGCCAGCGGTGCTGGCCACGAGTGAGCGGGGCACCGGTTTCCTGCCCGTAGATCTCAACGAGGACGGCTGTATGGACTTGGTCCTGACCGCACACCTGAGCCACCAGGACCCCTCTTACCGGGACATCCTGGTACTCCTGGGCAATGGCGACGGCACATTCCGGGAGCCGATGACCTACCTGGCAGAAGACCACGCAGAACTGAGCTTTACGATTGTCGCAGCCGACTTCTCCGGCGATGGACATGTGGACCTTGCCGCGTCAGGCGAGGACGGTCTCTACATCATCTACGGCAGCGGAGACGGCGCCCTATCGCTCTTCAAGAAACAACCCATCTCCGGCGACTACGTCGGTGTCTATTGGGCGGGCGACCTTAATGGGGACGGAATCCCCGACCTTGTGGCCGGCTTCAACGGCGCAATCGCCGTCCTCAGCGGGCTCAGGGGCGGGGGCTTCGTGCGTACCGCAGGGAGCAGGGTTGATATCGGGTACGAGCAGGTCGTCGCTGCCGACTTCGACCGGGATGCCCAGACTGAGCTAGCCTCAGCTCCCGGAGACGGAAGCATCCTGGACTTGCGGCCGGACGGGGCGCTGTGGGTGGTTGCGCGACTGGCTGCCCCGCAGCCAGAGTATGGGGCGCGCATGTTCTTTGCGGGTGATTTCGATGGGGATGGTCTGGTCGACCTAGGCTACTCATCTCGCTCCAGGTACTTGCGCATCTCCCTCGGCCTAGGAAACGGCCGTTTCAGGGCAGCCCCGAGCTGCGGGCTTATTGGCTGGTCCTACGCAATTGAGGGAGTATGCCGAGTCCCCACGAGCATGATCATCACGGACATACAGGGCGATGGGCTTGCAGACCTTGTCGTAGGCAACCCCGGCTTCGATGGTCCGCCCTCGGTCTCGGTCCTTCTCGGGAAGACCTGGGGGACGTTCGAGCCTGAGCGCGAGTACGCTACACCCGGCTATCAGGGCTATGCTCCCAGGGTGATTGTCGCGGACTTCAACGGCGACTCCATAGCGGACATGGCAGCCGCCGACACTCTGGCTAGCGTTTCGGTAAGGCTTGGCTGTGGCGACGGCAGCTTCGGCCCAGAAGTGGAATACGTTGTCGGCCCTTCACCGGGAGACGTGGTGACCGGGGATTTCGACGCTGACGGCAACGCAGACCTTGCTGTGGCCATCGGCGGCAGCGACTCAATTGCCATCCTACTCGGCGCCGGGGACGGGTCCTTCGAGGGGCCGACCTACTGCCCTTTGGACCACACCTCGTGGCCAGTAAGCCATCATCTCCTGGCCGGGGATTTCAACAGCGACGGGAAGACAGACCTGCTGGAGGCCGGGCTATTCGATTCAGACAACATCCACCCGCTCCTGAGCAACGGCGACGGTACGTTCCGGCCTGCCCCAATCTGCTACCCGGGCAGCGGTTTTGCGGTCATTGTGGCGACCGACTTCAACCAGGATGGTAATCTTGACTTCGTGATGTCATCGTACAGTCTCCTGGTCTTGCTGGGGAACGGCGATGGCACGTTCCGAGAGTCGGCCCGAGTTGGCTTCGAGGGTCTGCCATACTACTACGGCCCGAACTCCAGATACCTTGGACCGCTCGCCGTCGCCGACTTCAACGGCGACGGATGGCTCGACCTGGCGGCGGTTTCGCTCAGCGGAGATACGTGGGGTACGCACATCATTCCGGGAAGGGGCGACGGGACATTCAACACCGCGGAAAGGGTCCTGATCACCTACGTCGGATCAGCTCTCGCCGGAGGTGATTTCACCGGCGACGACCTGCCCGACCTAGCCATCGCAGGAGACCATCGCGTGTACACGTTCGCCAACTTGAGTATCCCCCGACCGGGCCTTCGCTTAAGAGAGGCCGGCGGCCAAACCACCATAGCCGAAGGCGGAGGCAGCGCCACGTACACCGCGACCCTGGCGTCCAGGCCAACGAAGGACGTCACGGTAACCCTCGGAGGCGACGGACGGGTGACCGCCACGAACGCCACGGGCGGAGCCGAACTCGTCTTCGGCCCGGCCACTTGGAACATTCCCCGGACCGTCACCGTGACCGCGACCGACGACGCGGTCGTGGAGGGCCCGCACTCCGGCGCCATCACGCACACGGCCTCCGGCGACGGGTACGATGGTCTGGCCCCGGTGGTTTTGAGCGTAAGCATCACCGACAACGATGCTCCTACGATCATCATCACCGAGACGGGCAACTCGACCGCGGTCCTCGAGGGCCCGCCCGGCGCGGAGGGGACGACGGACACCTACAGCGTATGCCTGGGGGCCCAGCCTTCCGGGACGGTCACGGTCACGGCCGCGCCCGACGAAGGGGTCGTTGTGGACAACGGCTTCGGCGGGAACACCCTGGTCTTCACCCCGGCAGACTGGAGCATCCCCCAGACCCTCACGGTCAGGGCGGTCGATGACGCTGTCGTGGAGGGGCCGCATTCAGGCCGCATCGTCCACACCGCCTCCGGCGGGGCCTACGATCCCGCGCCGGCCGTCGAGGTGGATGTGGCCATTGTGGACGACGACCTGCCCACCATCGTCATCAGCGAGACCGGGGGCTCCACTACCGTGACCGAGGGTGGCGCGTCCGACACTTATGGTGTTTCCCTGGGGGCCCAGCCCTCAGGACCGGTGACCATCACAGCGACCCCAGACAGCCAGGTGACCGTCGACAATGGCCGGGGCGGGAACATCCTGACCTTCAGCACCGCCAACTGGAGCGTCCCCCAGAGCCTGACGGTCCGGGCGGTGGACGACCTAGTCGTGGAGAGCCTGCACGTCGGGAGGATCACCCACAGCGCCTCCGGCGGGGCCTACGACCTGGCCGCGGCCGTCGAACTTGCGGCGGTCATCACCGACAACGACGCTCTGGCGGCGCCAAGGACCCTGACGGCGGCGACAAGCGCCAACGGCGTGCGCCTGACCTGGCAGCCGCCCCTCGGGGCCACCGTCCCGACCGGCTACGAGGTCTACATCAAGACCACCTCCACCGGGGCGGCGACCAAGGTGAAGGATGTCACGACCTGGCCGGGGACTACCCCGAACTGCGAAGTCACGGCCCTAGACTTCTTGGGCACTGGCTTTGCCTTTGCTTCCGGCCGCACTTACTACTTCCACCTTAAAGCCTACGTGGACTCCGCTCTCGGCCCGCGGGTCGTCTCCCCGGTCTCCAACACCACCTTCACCGTGGCCGGCCCCATCCCGCCGCTTCCCCCGCGGAGCCTGACGGGGGCGGCGACGGCGACCGGGCTGAAGCTCGGCTGGCTGCCGGCCCTGACCGGCTGCGCGCCCCAGGGCTACCAGGTCTTCATCGCCCCGACCTCGACCGGGCCGTTCACCCTGGTCAAGGAAGTGACGAGCTGGGACGGCGTCTCGCCCAACTGCGAGGTCACCCAGCTGGACTTCGCCGACGGCTCGGGCGGGTACACCTTCACCCTTACCGGTGGGAAGAGATACGCCTTCCAGGTCCGGGGCTTCATCCTGCCGTCGGTGGGCGGGAAACCGACCTCCGGCCCGTCGAACACGGCCACGGTGACGGCCGGGCCGTTGCCGCCGGGAGCCCCCACGGGGCTTGCCGCCAGGACGACCCTCCTCGGAGTGGGACTCGGCTGGAGGCCGCCGCTTCCGACGGTCACGGCCCCGACCCCGCCGACGGGATACTCGGTCTACATCGCGGTCACATCGATTGGGCCGTGGACCTTCGTGAAGGACGTCACGACCTGGACGGGCGAGCTCCCCAACACCGAGGTGACCGGGCCGGACCTGGACGGGACGGGGTTCACCATGACCGGGGGGCTGCGCTACGCCTTCCGGGTCTTCTCCTTCCTCACCCACCCGCTGACCGCCCAGAAGGTGTCAAGCCTCATGGGCGCGACGACGATGGGCGTCGCGGGACCGCTGCCGCCGCTCGCGCCGACCTCCCTCCGCGGGACGACGGGCGCCGACGGCTTCGGCCTGACGTGGCTTCCGCCCTTGACCGGGGTGACGCCTCAGGGGTATGAGGTGCGGCTGGCCACGACCTCCACGGGGCCCTTCAGCCTCGTGAAGGACGTGACGGCCTGGGAGGGCGCCACGCCGAACTGTCAGGTGACCTCGGCGGAGATAGCCGCCGGCGGTCTGGCCTACACGCCTGGCGCCCGCTACAGCGTGAGGGTCTACGCCTACGCCCTGCACCCGGCGACCATGGAGAAGCTCGTCTCGGCCCGCTGGGCGGTGAGCACGGTGACGGCCGGTCCGCTGCCGCCGCAGGCGCCGACAGGCCTGGTCGGGACGACGGCGCTACCCGCCTCGGGCGGCGGGGTGAACCTCACCTGGAAGCCGCCGACCATGGGCGCGGTCCCGGCGGGCTACGCGGTGCACATCGCCGCTGTCTCGACCGGGCCCTACACCTTCGTGAGGAACGTGACCTCCTGGCCGGGGACCTACCCCAGCACGCAGGTCACGGCCGGGGACTGCTCGGCCGTGGGCTTCCCGATGACCGCCGGGGTCCGCTACTACTTCCGGGTCTACTCCTTCATCTACCACCCGGTGACCCTCGCTGAGATCCCGTCCCTGCGTTTCGGCGTCACCAGCGCCATCGCGGGGGCGCTGCCCTAGACGGGCACGGTCGCCCGGCCCGACTCGCTGGGCCGGCGCTAAGCTAGGAGTCACGGCGATACGGGGCGGCCTCCTCAGGGAGGCCGCTCTTGCCGTTCTGTCCGCCGAGCCTAGCCAGCTGGCGGGGGGCCTCCCGGCGGGATGAGCCGGGGAAGTGGCCGGGTAGTGGGAGGATGCGGTCGTCTTGGCGGCAAATGGTAGGGGCAGACTGGGCTAGCAGCTTGTGTGACTAAGGTACAGGACTTCCACTCAAGGCCTTAGATCCTGGCATCATGACTAAGACCAAGGAGTTCAGAGATAACAACCCGAAGCAGATTGCGTATTCCGGCCAATCCGTCCACTCGTTCCGGCTGAAGGCGTCCAGTGTCTTCATCCCTGCTCCTGGTTCTCGTTAGTCGTGGTCTGGGGTTTCACCTTCCTCATCGACTCGCCTTTGAGGGCGAGCCTGTAAGCGTTGTGGAGCAGCCGGTCGAGGATGGCGTCGGCCACGGTAGGG
>Ga0315293_10001191_pt1 | contig 25216 bp, 21 predicted proteins | sample YL17G13_20_MG_FD_203071 | JGI IMG/M metagenome (GOLD analysis project Ga0315293, IMG submission 203071) | Sediment microbial communities from Yellowstone Lake, YNP, Wyoming, USA - YL17G13_20 | ecosystem: Environmental > Aquatic > Freshwater > Lake > Sediment | place: USA: Wyoming | collected...
ATGGGGAATGTCACCAGGCAGCTTGGGGCATTCAGGGTAAGGGGGACCAGTGAAAAGCTCCTGCTCGCAGCCAGGGATATGGCCGAATATGCAACCGAGGGGGAGAACGTTGTGAAAATGCCCTCACCGTATCATTTCGTGTTTTTAGGTCATACCCATACACCGGAAATGCAGGAACTCTATGACGATGTTCTCCATAGGCAAAACCCGCTGGGCAGCGTTTATGTTAACACCGGGACATGGACGCGTACAAGCAGGCGGAAGGGTTCTGACTTCGCGGTGCTTCATGAAGACGGATGTGTCGAGCTCTGCAAATGGGTCGATGGAGAACCGCAGGTGCATGCAAGGTATGAGAATGGCCACCTGGAAAAATACAGATGGGAAGGAAAAAGGCGCGAGATGGTCTATGAGGTTGATATCCCGCTTCTGCCAAGGGTTTGACAGGCTGCATGAACGATTTATTGACTGATGAACCTTCACATCCACAGGAGCTGCAGAAGAATGTGAGAGACTAGCACCGCTATTATTGAGAAGGGCACGCTTATCTTCAGGTAGTCCTTGAGCTTTATCTTGTAGCCGTGCTTCTCAAGGATGCCCATGGCGAAGACGTTCGCCGTCGCCCCCACGGGCGTTATGTTGCCTCCTATGCCCGTTCCTATGAGCATTCCGAAGAGCAGCGGGAACGGGTTCATCCCCATGGCGGCCGCCAGCTGGTTGCATACTGGTATCATCAGGACCGTGTACGGCACGTTGTCCATGAAAGATGACGCGGCCACCGAAACCCATGTGACTATGGCAAGAATAATCACTCCGTTGGTTATCCCAAGGCCCCCTATCCCCGTCACAAAGTCCTGGAGCAAGCCTGATATTTCAAGAGAGCCCACCACCACGAAAATCCCTGTTATGAAGAAGAACGAGTTCCAGTCGAATTCAGTCAGCATGGACTTCGCCTTCTTCCTGCCGACTGCCAGCGAGACGACGCCCGCCGCCACCCCGACGGGGCCGGGGCTTATCCCGAAATATGGGCCGAACGCCAGTGCCAGGATGCCGGCGACGAAAACCACCATGGGGATGTAATCGACTTCTATCCTTTCCTTCGGTATCCTGACCGTCTTGTTCATGCCCCTGAAGGTATAAAGGAGGCTGAGGAGTGCGGCCGCAACGCCGAAGAAGGTTATCACGCCGATGCTAAGCCTGCTCTGGAACCAGTAGAAGTCGAAGAACTTCATCCCTGTCTGTATGGCGAGTATCAGTGACGGCGGGTCGGCAATCATGGTCAGGGTGGTGACGACGTTCGCGCTTATGGCGACCGCGACCATGTACGGGAAAAGGCTCGTTCTGGTCCTTTTCGACACCTCGATCGCTATCGGCGCCATCATGAGGACGACGCCGACGTTCTCCATGAATGCGGAAACGAATGCCGTTATCGCGCAAAGGCTGAACAGGACGTACTTCTCCTTGCTGGTCCTTTCTATTATCTTGTGTGCTATCAGCGCGGGTATCCTGCTCTCCGCGAAGATCATGGACACCATCATGAAGCCCCAGTAGATGCCGAGGACGTCCCATTTGATTGCGCTGAAAACCGCCACCTGGGGTGAAACTATGCCGAAGAGAATCAACAGCCCGGCGCTTGCCAAGGAGACGTATGCGATCTTCACCTTCCGCGATATCGCAAGGGAGTAGCATGCGAAGAAGATTGCGAGCGTGATGATTTTTTCAATCATTATTTATTTATCGTCTTGATTGTTTTTACATGTTACATTTTCAGGATGAGATATTCTTATAAGAAAACAATGCTTTCATGTCCCTTCCTGCCAGCTCGAAAGGTATTTCTTCTGCTCAGGCGTAAGCTCGTCAATCTTCGCGCCCATGGATTCCAGCTTGAGCTTAGCGATATTTCTGTCAATCTCTTCGGGTATCTTGTAAACCTTCTTGCCCATCTTCTTCCACTCCTTGACCAGCCACTCCGCCGCCAGCGCCTGGTTTGCGAAGCTCATGTCCATGACCTCGGGCGGATGCCCCTCCGCTGCTGCGAGGTTCACCAGCCTTCCCTCTCCAAGGACGTAGAGTCTCTTCCCGTTCTCAATGGTGTACTCCTCGACGTTCGGCCTTATGACCCTCTTCTTCTTAGTCATGGACTGCAGGCCCTTCAGATCCAGCTCCACGTCAAAATGGCCGGAATTCGCAAGTATCGCGCCGGGCTTCATTTTCCTGTAGTGCTCCTTTCTTATAATATCCTTATCGCCGGTAGCCGTCACGAATATGTCGCCCCTCTCCGCCGCCTCGGACATGGGCATAACAAGGAATCCGTCCATGATGGCCTCCAGCGCCCTCAGCGGGTCGACCTCGGTGACTATGACATTGGCGCCCATCCCCTTTGCCCTCATGGCGATGCCCCGGCCGCACCATCCGTAGCCGCCGACGACGAAACTCTTCCCGGCTATGAGCGTTGAGGTCGCCCTCATTATGCCGTCGATGGTTGACTGGCCCGTCCCGTAGCGGTTGTCGAAGAGGTATTTGGTGTAGGAATCATTAACTGCGATTATGGGATACTTGAGCACGCCGTCCTTCTCCATGGCCCTGAAGCGTATCACGCCGGTCGTCGTCTCCTCCGTCCCTGCGATCATGTCCCGCAGGAGCTCCTTCCTTTTCGTGAGCATCCTTGTCACGAGGTCGCCGCCGTCATCCATGGTAATCTGCGGCTTGGTGTCAAGGACCCTGTCGACGCACCAGTAATACTCCTCGCTGTTCACGCCCCTCCATGCAAAGACCTCCATGCCTTCTTTCGCAAGCGCGGCCGCGATGTCATCCTGCGTCGAGAGCGGGTTCGAGCCGCACAGTGCGACCTGCGCGCCTCCCTCCCTGAGCGTCTTCATGAGCACGGCCGTCTCCTTGGTCACGTGCAGGCAGCATGCAATCCTCAGCCCTTTCAGGGGCTTCGTTTTCCCGAAATTCTCGCGGATGCTCATGAGGACTGGCATCCTAGATTCTGCCCATTCTATCTTCAGCTTTCCCTCTTCCGCGAGCTTAATGTCCTTGACCTTGCTCATATAATCAGCCTTTCTTGTTATTTTAGCCTTTTCTTATTTATAATTATCTTTCTCGTAACATTCCCAAAAACTTAAAGCCCGATATCCAAAAATATCTCATGAGGGACCTGATTTTGCTCAAGATTGGCGGCTCCATATGCACGGAGAAGTCCAAAGGGAAGTTCAAAGTCAAGGCAAGGACCGTCGCAAGGATAGCATCTGAGATAGCGGAGGCGCGCGGGCAGAGGGAGTTCAGGCTTCTGGTCGTCAACGGAGCCGGCCCCTTCGGCCATGTCAACGTGGCGGAGTATGACATAAACAACGGCCTCTTCAAAGCCAGGGATTTCGAGGGGTTCGTCAAAACCGTCTGCGACTGCAGTCATGAGAATTACATAATCAGCGAAATACTGAGAAGGAAGGGGATTCTAGCCTATCCTTATCCCAGTTCCGGCGTCATCATCCAGGCGAAGAAAAGGATTGTCTATTTCGATTTCGACGTCATCAAAAGGCTCTGGGACAGCAGCGAGGACCTCGTGCCAGTCATGAACGGCACCATGGTCCCGGATACCGAGATGAAGGGTTCCGTCGTCAGCGGCGACGCCGTGATAGAGCACATAGCCACGAGGATGAAGGTGCGCCTGATAATATTCGCTACGGACGTGGACGGCATATACACGGCCGACCCGCGGAAGAAAAAAGGCGCCAAATTGATCGACGTCATCACCAAGGACAGGTTCGGTGACATAAAGCACGGGATTTCAGGCTCTTCAAATGTCGATGTCACAGGCGGCATGCTCGGAAAGGTTGAGAGGCTGCTGGGGCTCGGCGCCAAGACGCTCATCCTGAATGGCAACAAGCCCGGGCGCGTCAGGGACGCACTGCTCGGAAAGGCTGTGAAAGGAACTATGATCAAACCATGAAGCTAAAAGAAATCAAAAATATCTTCAGGCCCGACAGGCACAAAATCATTGTTACAATTTTCTTTATCCTGATTTCGATTCTTCTTTTATTTACTTTTCGATGTGTGCATTTTTTATCTTTTTTAATTCTGCTATTTTTTCCAAGCTTTATAATCGTGAATTTCCTAGGTATCACCATTTGGTATCTATCTCATAGCTCTTTGACACTGTTTGCTGTATCAATTTTAATTATCAATTTCTTTTTGGCAATACTTTCTGCCGTTTTCTATTACATTCTGGCCTGCCTTTTCCTTTTCCGCTTCAGGAAAAAATTCAAAAAAGGATTTGGGCTGCTGTACAATCTCTTGGGTCTTATCTTTCTGTTTTCTTTGTTTTCTTTTGTCGGTGCCATGGTATCTGCTCAGGATGTAGGTTGTTTTTCTTCATATTATTTTGTCCCAGATAATCCGCCAAAATATATGATAGAAGTCACAGATTACTTCTGCATCAACGGCAACCAGGCCGTAATATTCGTGAGGAACATGGGCACCCACGCATTTTCCCCAGGTATAGAAATAACCGTCATGAATGCCTCCTCTGGCACAAATGTCGCAGTAAACTGGTCGACTGTCGACGGGACTCCCCTGGGCGCAGGAAACCTGGAGCCTGGCAAGGTGGGCAGGGCCAGTACCACGTGCCCCTCGGGGACCCTCTGCGTCTACAGGGTGACGAGCGCAACCACAGGCAGGTCCATACGCGCCTCTGTGCAGTGCTGAGGCGCAAACCAGCAATAATGCGCGTATTTATAATAAAAAACCGAAATAATTAACATTAGGATTGTTATGAAAACGCAAAAAAGGAAGCTGGACCATCTGAGGGTCTGCCTGCAGAGGGATGTGCAGTCGGGCAGGACGAACGGCTTCGAACGGTACGAGCTTCTTCATGATGCGCTCCCGGATATGAATTTCGATGAGATAAACATCATCAGCAAATTCCTCGGCAAGGATTTCGATGCGCCCATTTTCATAGAGCCCATGACAGGTGGCACCGCTGAAGCCGAGAAGATAAACAAGAACCTCGCCAAGGCCGCGCAGGATGTGGGCATAGGTATGGGCGTGGGCTCCCAGAGGGCCATGATTGAGAACCCCGACCTCGCGCCGACTTATTTCGTGAAGGACATAGCGCCTGACATCTTCCTTGCCGGCAACATCGGAGCCTCGCACATACTGGAGCTGAGCACGGAGCAGATAACCCAGCTCGTCGACAGGATAAAGGCCGACGCCCTTGTCATACACCTCAATACGGCGCAGGAAATCGCCCAGATGGACGGGCACAAGAAGTGGAAGGGCGCACTCGACGCCATCAAGAAGCTCCGCTCCGAGTTCAAGATGCCGGTAATTGTGAAGGAGGTCGGCTGCGGCATAACAGGGAAGGCTGCAGACAGGCTGGAGAAGACCGGCATCGATGCCATTGACGTGGCGGGGGTGGGGGGGACCAGCTGGATAAAGGTCGATTCGCTCATCACCGGCAAGCCGCTGAACAATTTCTTCGGGTGGGGGATGCAGACCGCCCAGTGCGTGGAGCAGTGCGTAGAGAAGGTCAAGGTGCCGGTAATCGCGTCCGGCGGCATAAGGAACGGCATAGAAGCGACGAAGGCGCTGGCCATGGGCGCATCGCTCGTCGGGCTTGCGCTGCCGCTGCTGAAGCCTGCCACGAAATCAGCGGATGCCGTGAAAGCGGTGCTGAATCAGATCATCACGGAGATAAAGATTTCGATGTTTCTGGTGGGCGCCCCGAACCTTGGTGAGCTGAAGGGCAAAGTCGTGAAGATCTAGCCTTTTGGTAAGCCCGCCAATAAAAATATCCATCGTTTTTTCAGGCGCCATTTAAAAACCCGGCGTTAACCGGGAAGCATTATAATTTAATACCGCGAAACATAGGCAAATTATGAAAATCCCCAAGGATGAAGTGGTGAAATTCGTGGTGAAATCCGTCCTGCACAGGAGGATTGCCAGGTCCCAGCATGAGCTCATGGACCTTGTGAATGCGGATTTGAGGAAAGTTGACCCCGAGTATGCCATCGCGGGGAAAAGGCTCAGGGATATTGTCGTCAGGATGCCTGAAGTGGAGATGAGGGTGGAAATAAAGAAGGGCGGGATTCCCAATAAATGCCCCGCCTGCGGCTCCGGGCTTAAGAAGGTGTACAACAGGAACCTGAAGGGGAAGAAGATACTCGAGTATCTGAAATGCGCAAAATGCGGATACGTCGGCCACGACCAGAAATGGGCGCCGAGGAAATATCAATTCTGGGTAGGAAAGAAAAGTTAATAAGATAACTAATATATCATTAATACTGAAATGTAGTAAATAGAGGGCAAAGTATGAAGGTACTAATGTTCGGCTGGGAGTTCCCCCCGTTCAGCACGGGCGGACTGGGAACCCACTGCTACGGGCTGACAAAGGCGCTGCACCAGAAGGGGGTACAGGTCACGTTCGTCATGCCGAAGATGAGCAAGAACTTAAGGCACAACTTCATCAAGATAATACATGCCGAAGACGGCAAGTTCATAGAGATCGCTTCCGACCTGATGCCATACGTGCCATCCTTCGATGTCAAGTACATCCCACAGGAAGGCGAGAACGGCCAGCTCTACGGCATGGACTTCTTCCACAACGTCAACAGGTACACGCAGCTTGCGGTCAGGGCCGTCAGGAACGAGGACTGCGACGTCATCCACTGCCACGACTGGATGACTTTCCAGGCCGGCATAAAGGCCAAGGAGGAAAAGAAGAAGCCGCTTGTGGTTACAGTCCACTCCACTGAATTTGACAGGAGCCCGCTGGCGCCGAACCCCTGGATAAACCATGTGGAATGGAAGGGCATGTACATGGCTGACAGGGTCATAACCGTGAGCGAATACATGAAGAGGAGGATTATGGAGAAGTACAGCGTCCCGGAGGGCAAGATCACCGTTGTGTACAACGCGGTGGATGCCGATGCCCACAGGGGCGAGAGGATCAACTTCGGGCTGAATGAGAAGATAGTCCTGTTCCTCGGAAGGCTGACCATTCAGAAAGGGCCCGACCACTTCCTGCGCGCAGCGAAGAAGGTGCTGGAGATGGAGAAGAAGACGAGGTTCATAGTCGTCGGCACCGGCCACATGCTGCCGGATCTGATAAACATGAGCATTGACTTGGGCATATCCGACAGGGTGATTTTCACCGGATACCAGGAGAGCATAGCCGAGTTCTACAGGATGGCGGACCTTTACGTGATGCCATCGGTCTCGGAGCCGTTCGGGATTGCAGCGCTCGAGGCCATGTCAGCAGGCCTGCCGGTCATAGTTTCGAAGCAGTCCGGAGTCTCGGAAGTGGTGAGGCACTGCATGAAGGTGGACTTCTGGGACGTCGATGAGATGGCGAACAAGATACTTGGAGTGCTCAGGTACGAGACGCTTAGGACCGAGATGCAGAAGAACGGGAATGTTGAGATTGCCGGTATAAACTGGCTGAATACGGCTGAGAAGACCGCCTCCGTGTATTCAGGCATGGTCGGTGGTTGATATGCCGGCCGTGTGCTTCTACTTCCAGGTACACCAGCCCATGAGGCTGAGGAAGTTCAGCGTCTTTGACATCGGCAAGAGCAGCCACTACTTCGATGACGCGAAGAACAGGTTCTACTTGGAAAGGATAACAAGGAAGTGCTACACGCCAACCAACAACAAGCTCCTTGAGCTCATAAACAATTTTGGCGGCAGGTTCAAGGTCTCGTTCTCCATAAGCGGGGTAATGATTGAGCAGCTGGAGAAATTCTTCCCCGAGGTGCTCGAGTCGTTCCAGAAGCTCGTGGACACCGGCTGCGTCGAGATATTCAACGAGACCTACTACCACAGCCTTTCCTATCTCATCTCAAAGAAGGAGTTCGTGGACCAGGTGAGGCAGCACAGGCAGAAGATCAAGTCGACCTTCGGCGTGAAGGCCAATGTCTTCAGGAATACGGAGGCCATGTACAGCAATGACATTGCCAAGGTCGTGGAGGAGATGGGCTACAAGGCGGTAGTCGCGGAGGGCCTGGACCACATACTCCAATGGAGGTCGCCGAACTATCTCTACAGGGCGAAGGGTTCGAACATACCGGTATTCCTGAGGAACTACAAGCTCAGCGATGACATCGCGTTCAGGTTCTCCACCAAGGACTGGAAGGAGTGGCCGCTCACAGCTGACAAGTTCGCAAGCTGGCTGTCGGCGGCGGACGGGCAGGTGATAAACCTTTTCATGGATTACGAGACTTTCGGCGAGCACCAGTGGCCGGAGACAGGGATATTCGACTTCCTGCACCACCTGCCGGGGGAGGTCCTGAAGCACCAGAACATGAGCTTCATGACGCTCAGCGAGGCCCTGAAGGCGTTCACCCCGGTCGGCGACTTCGACGTCCCGCACATCAGCTCGTGGGCCGACGTCCACAGGGACATAAGCGCGTGGCTGGAGAACGGCATGCAGAAGCAGGCCTTCGAGGAGATAAGGAAGCTCCAGCCGCTCATGAGGAAGAAGAAGAACCTGCATCTTCTTGATGCCTGGAGGAAGCTGCAGACATCCGACCACTTCTACTACATGTGCACCAAGTGGTTCGCGGACGGCGACGTGCACAAGTACTTCAACTACTACGACACGCCCTATGACGCCTTCCTGAACTACATGAACGTTCTCGCTGACATCAAGAGCAGGATTCAGTGAAGTTTTAATGCCATCTCGTACGCCCTTACATAATTCTCGAAAAGGCGGCTCCAGTCGGCAAGCATGGAAAGCTCTTTTGCCCTCCTGCAGTCCTTCAGCCTCTCCTCCGGGCTCATGCCGTAAATCCTTAGCAGTATTTCCTCGAGTTCCCTGACAGCGCTCGAATCCGGCTTCTTGTCCCTGTGGATGACCGATATGCTCGTTTCCCCGTTCTGAAGGTACGACTTTATGAACCTTCCGTAGCCGCTGAGGTCCGTAGTCACGGCCTGCATGCCGAGGGCGGCCGTCTCCAGCGGGGTGTAGCCCCAGGATTCATAGTATGATGGGAAGATTCCGACATCGCAGGCGGCCATCGCGTTGTAATAGTCGATCCCGAGCAGGCCGTCCTTTACGGACAGATAGACCGGATAATATATCACCTTGACCCTGTCGCTCTTCCTGTTGAGGAGGCCGTTCTTCACCAGGGCGCTTGTTATGCTGTTCTCTGATGCCATGTCGAAGGGGGTGATGGGCGGGTTCCCGGCTTCCTTTTTTTTCAGCCTGGTCCCAAGTTCCTTGAGCTTGTTCAGGAACTCTTCATCGAAAACCCCGCATTTTTTCTGCGGCTTGCCACTTAAGAAGGCCTTCAGAACGTCCTTCTCTATCCTGCCTTTTTCGCCCTCGACTATCTCATCGAGATCTTCGAGAAGCCTCAGATGCTCCACCACCGTAGGCTTCCTGCCCCTCGTCTCCGCGGGTATCCAGATGAATGCCACGATGTTCTTCCCGTTCCCTGACTTCTTCAGCCTTTCATTGACCTTCCCGAGCGCCCCTATGAAAATGTCTATTCCCTTGTTGCGGAACTCATAGCGTCCCGAGATGAAGCACACGAGCGCATCGTCCATCTCCGTTTCATAGTAGGGGAGGAAATACCCAAGCAGGAAATCCCTGAGCCTGTGCCTGTATTTGTCATGTATCTTGAAGACGTTCTCCATCGGCGGGAATTTGTTCATGTCCAGGCCATTGGAGAGTATCACATCGGGCTTCCTGCCCAGGACGAACTGGCATTCCCTCGCCATTATCTCGGAGACCGTTGTGAAAACGTTGGCATTTACAGCAGTGGCCTTCTCCATCATGTGCTTGGCATGCACATTGTACTCGTAGGCCTTCTGGTCGGGATTGATGCCGCCTTTCTCAAAGCCGGCGTTTATTATCTCGTAAAGGTCTTCACGCCCTGTCTCGGCTATGGTCCTTCCCAGCACGGTCGAATGCGTGGTGAACACCGTGGCTGCCTTCACATTGTTGGATTTAAGATGCAAAAGCCCTGCGCCGCTGAGCCACTCATGGAAATGGACCACGACATTGCCCTTCAGGAATCCGCTCTCCACCAGCTTCTGTATGACGATGCCGGTGGCCTTGGACCAGACCACGGGGTCGTTGAACCAGTCGTCGGTCTGCCAGGAATCTATCTTGTGCTCCTCCCAGAGCCTGAACTTCACGTCGTTGGTCTTTTCCCTGAGCTTGTGCGGGTCGACGAGTATGGTCCTGGGGCCTTTCTCCACCAGCCACCTGCCATAGTAGCATCTTATGCCGTGGGTCCTTTCCACATCATCAAAAACGGCCTTCATTTCATTCGGCGGGCTCTCCTGCTTGAACTCCGAGGCGGCGCTCTTCTGATAGTAGGGGCCGACCGCATAATAGGTCTTCGCGTTGTCAATGGCGTATGACATCTTCGAAACGAGAACCGTATAGATGCCGCCGACCTTGTTGGCGACCTCGTAGCTTACCTCAAGCAGTGTCACGTCTTCCAAAGGACCACCTTTAAATTAATTTGCCTTCACGCCTTAATCAGCTTAACACAGGGCTCGCTGCAGGTGACCGCAACCTCATCGCCATTCCGCCGGAATCTGAGCAGCACATTCTTGTCGCCGATGCGCCTAGTCCTTTCCACGGATTTCACAGCCTCCGGCAGTCTTGGGGAGACCCTGATTGTCCCGTTAAGCGCGTCGATGTCGATGCCCAGCATGAACTCGTCAAGAAGCCTTATTACCAATGCTTCCCCCCACAGCTGCAGCGAGCACCCGGTCAGCTTCGATGTGTCCGAATCCCAGCATTCGCCTATGCAACCCAGTGCATCATAATCGGTGTCCTCCATCAGCTTGACCATGAACTCCCATCCCTTCTCCGGCCTGCCGCAGGCGAACTCCGCGGCCGCAGCCCAGGCCGTCGTCAGGGACCAGGCGGAGCCGTTGTGATATCCCGATGGGTTGAAACCGGGCTCGTCCGAAGCGAGCGTCCTGATGCCTTTCTTGCAGACGAACTTCTCCGACTCCACGATGCCAAGGACTTCCTTCCATTTCTTCCCGAGGCCGAAGATGAGCGGCACAAGGGCATTCGCGGTCTTCTTTCTGACCATCCCGCTGTAGTCCAGCCTGTCGGCATAGAAGCCGCCGGAAAAGAATTCCTTGTCAAAGAGGCGTTCAAGGTTGCTCATCCTCTTCTCCACATCCTTCCTTATCGCATCATCGCGTAGCAGGGCGAAAATGAATGCGCTCGATTTCAATGCACGGAAATAGAGCGCCTGTATCTCCACGGCCTTGCCGGGCCTTTTTTGCGTGTCCATCCACGTCTCATTCCTGTCGAAGTCGTGCTCCAGGAAGCCGGACTTGTCCCTCGCGAAAAGGAATGAAAGAAAACTCTTGATGTACATCCTCATCTCCTCCAGGAATTCCAGATCGCCTGAGTTCTTGACATAGCATTCAAGCCCGATGAGCCAGAGGAGGGTTGCATCTATGGAATTGAAGGCCTTCCCCATGCCTTCGGACACGAAGTTCGGTATGCACATGTTGTCGGAGTTGTGCGCAAAATATTCAAGGGTCTTCCTGGCCTGCTCGTGATGGCCCAGATATACCAGCGCCGGCAGCGACCAGAGGGAGTCCCGGCCCCAGAAGTGCTGGAACCATGGCAGGCCGGCATAGTAGCCGTTCTTCTTATTCAGCATCTCCATGCCGAGGACTGCGGAGTTGAAGCCATCCGACAGGATCCTGCTGTCGGTTTTCAGCATATCTTTTAGGTGGCCGCTGTCGTGCTCCTCCCTGTGCTTCAGGGCCTCCCTGAAGCCCCCCATTTCGAAATACTCGGGCCCAACGGAAAATGCAGCCTTTTTCCCCGTGAAGGTTATCTTCCCCGGCAGGAAATAGCTCTGCCTTTCGCCGGAAGGATCGTGGGTCTCGTATTTCTCGTTGTGCGAGAATTTCTGCTCCAAGCCTGCGGAGCTGAAAAAGACAGTGCCGATTTCATTCCTCACCGTGATCGTTCCATCCTTCTCCTGGACATCGTATTTCCTGGAGGTCTCGTTCTCGCCGAGAAGCCTTATGTTCACTGCGAGCTTCAGCTCTATCCTCGCCTCCTTTTCGCACTCTATCTCCACCGCCAAAGCATCGGTCCCCACCGGGATGAAAATGAGCTCCCTGACTGTGCCCGCCTTCGTCCTGTAGTGGTGGACTGCCCTCGAGAAGCTGTACTCCGTCTTTTCAAGGTTCCCGCTGTGGAGCCATTCGCCGTCGACTTTTACTGCGAAATACTCGATGAACTTCTTCTCCTTGCCCCAGAAGCCGGTCCATTTGGTCCTGAAGCCGGAGTCGGCGAACCTGTGGAAGAAGCATTCCTTGTTCGCAAGAAAATAGCAGAAGTCACCCGGGTTTTTGCTCCTGACGAACATCATATGAATAAATTGAGAGCCGCTATTTTAATTTGTTCAATATGGCCCGCCTGACTTTCACCACAAGTGGCCTCTTCCTCTCCCTGTCCCTTTCCACGTCTTCCGCGAGCTTCCAGATGCCAAGGAACAGGACCAGTATGGTCGCTGCCAGGAACCTTCTCGAGAAATCATCAATAAGGAAGAATACCAATGCAGCTTCGCCTACCAGGAAGAAAACCCAGAAGATTTTGTTCCACATCATCCTACTGCCTCAGGACCTTCAGCACTGACTTGTCTATCTTCATAGGCCCGCCTTTCCTGGAGATACCGTCCATCGCAGCCCTGAGGCCTTTTATCTCCGTTTCAATCGCAGATATGGATTCTTCCTGCCTCTCAAGCCTCGTCTCCAGGATGGATATCATCTCTTCGAGGAAATCGTTTATCTCCACTTCATCCATGACCCTTTTTTTTGCCATGCTTATAAATTGGGGAAAAATTTTAAAAATGGGTCTGTTCAACTGGGCACAAAAATATTAACAAAAATTCGCCTAATCCAGCAGCTCGAACTTGGCATGCAGGCCGTCAGTGTTCTTCAGCGCTATCTTGCCTTCCTTTGCCAGCCAGCCGATGCCCATGCTCACTTCCTTCAGTGTCAGCCCTGTGGATTTCTCCAGCTGCGACAGTGTCTTCGGACTCCCCTCCTTGAGGGCCCTCCACACCTTGCCGGCCTTGTTGCCGAAAAATTCAACGGATTCCGACATATTATCATCTTTGATTCAGGAGCTTAAAAATTCAGAGGCAAGGTTCATGTATGCGTAGGCCCCCCTGCTCTCCTTCGATGAGACGATTATTGGCTGATGCTTGTTCGGGGAAATCGCCAGGTCCACATTCACAGGTATCACGTTATCAAAGACCTTGTCCCGGTAATTGCTCCTCATGAATCTTTCAATCTCAAAGGATAATTTGTTCCTCTTGTCATACATGGTCAGGACGAAGCCCCTGACCCTGAGGTCGGGGTTTATGTCCTCCTTCAGCCTGTCCACCGTCTTCATGAGCTTCTCCAGCCCGTCAATCGCAAAGTAGTTGACCTGCACGGGGACAAGCACGTGGGTCGAAGCGGTCAGCGCGTTTATCGTCAGCAGCCCCAGCGATGGCGGGGTGTCTATGAAAACGTAATCGTATCCTTTCGCTTCCTTCAGCTTCTTCTTCAGCTTGAACTGCATGCCCACGTCATTTATCAGCTCGACCTGCGCGGCGTATAGGTCCGGGCTCCCCGGGGCTAGGGAAAGGTTCTCCAGATTCGTCTGGACCGCGATGTCACTTATCTTCACCCCCCCGTCGAGAAGGAGATGGCTTGTGTTCTTCTTGTGCTTCTTGTCGCTGAGATACGTGGTGGCATTCGCCTGGGGGTCAAGGTCTATGAGAAGCACCTTCTTGCCGCGCTTCGCGAGGGATGATGCAAGGTTGACGGTGAGGTCTGTCTTCCCTACGCCTCCCTTCTGATTCGCCACGGTAACTATCATAATATTATATAACCGCCAACTTGCTTATAAAATCAGGTGGCGACCGCTGCATTTCTTTTTCACTGCCCTCAGAAAAGCTTATTAATCGGTTCGTTCATACGTAACCTATTCATAAAGTATCACTCCGATTTCGACTTGAGAGGGGGTGCGCAGGATGGTTTTCAAGAAGAAGAAAAAGCAATACGAAGAAGATGATGAGGATGAATGATTTTTATTGATGCTCTTTGCTCATGTTTCTGTTTTTTTCCGTTTGCCTTTCCAAGAAATTCCTAATTCTGTGCGCCATCGAAGAACGTCTTGTTATTTTCGCTGGAGTTGAACTTCTCCCTGACGAGCGCGCAGAACTTGTCGAGTATCCAATGGTAATACTCATCTGGTATGAATTTTCTGTCGATGTCGGGAACCTCGTTCATGGCATCGATTATGTAGAGCTCGCCGTCATCATCAACGCACCACTCTATCGCATTGAAGTCGAAGTCCATCTTCTTGTTCAGCCTTATGGTCGCCTCCGTGATCCTCTCCCCGAAATCATCAATTAATTTCTTTTCGGGATGCATGTACTGGCCAAGGCCCGCGGGCTTGGGTATGTACCTGACTATGAGTACGTCCCTCTTGTTTATGCAGAACACCCTGAAGAAGTCCTTGTACTCTATCTTCTCCTGGAGCAGCATTATCTGCTTGTTCTTCAGCGCGCTGTAGAGGTTCTCCAGCTCCCTGAAGGACGCCACGGTGTAGACATCTGTCCATGCGAACCCGTCAAAAGGCTTGAGGATGCAGGGGAATGTCATCTGCCTCCTTATATCCTCCCAGGCAGGCTCCCTGACAGAGCCGCCGAGCTCCCATTCTTCGTTCACCCTCGGCAGTACCATGGTCTGGGGCTGCTTTATGTGCAGGGATTCCGTTATCAGGTGATTGAGCATCTTGTTGTTCACGAAGGATGCGAACGGGTTGTTGATGACATAGGCCCCGTTGAGGGAGGCCAGCATCATGACCTGCCTGAGGTACGGGTCCGTAAAGCTCAGCCTGTCTATTATCACTCTGTATTTGTTCTCCGGGGGGAACCTCTGCTCCGCCGTGGTGATGAACTCGGTCCCGATGTCCCCGAGCCTTTTGGCCACGTCCTGGATGAACTGGTACTCCCCAAGTTCCAAAATGCCGATTTTCATAATGCTTCCATTATATTATTGCCGGCGTCCGTTTTAATTTATTGTAAGCTTTTGGGAAAAGCTTAAGCAAAATAAGCTCTATGAGGAAAGAGCTTAAGCAGAAACATAGTATATTTTCCGCTAACGCTTTTGAATGTCTCGGCCAAAAAGGGGTTATTTTCCATAAAAGCTTTAGCGAGTTCACATGTGCTAAAGGGTTTTATTAGAAAGCTGAAGGAATACATTATTATGCCTGATGAGATAAGGAAAGACATCTTCGGCAGGGAGGTCATAATTGCCGCGAGCAGGTCGAAAAGGCCCGGCGCCTTCATGCACAAGCCCGAGGAAAACCAGGTCTGCCCTTTCTGCCCTGGAAACGAGCACATGACCGAAAAAGCCGTGCTTTGCCTTCCTGACGAGAAAAACTGGCAGGTGAGGGTCTTCCCCAATAAGTTCCCGGTTCTTAAAGGTAATGAGTTCAAGTGCACCAAAACGAATCTCTACCAGAGATTCACGCCTCTTGGCAGGCATGAAATAATGGTCGATACCAGGGACCACGACAAAGAGTATGAGGACATGGGAATTGACAACATAGAGCTCGCCCTTGTCGCCATGAAGATGAGATACGCTGAGCTTATCAAATTGAAGGGTATAAACTATGTGACCATATTCAAGAATAAGGGCAGGGAGGGCGGCGCGAGTCTTGAGCACACGCATACGCAGATTATTGCATCCCCTCTCTTTCCAGAGGTGATTTCCAGGGAAATGGATGAATCCGAGAACTTTTTCAAGGAAGGCAAGAAATGCGGCTTCTGCACGATACTCGAGGAGGAACGGAGGGAAAATAAGAGAATAATCTACCAGAACAGGCACTGGGTATGTATCGCCCCTTTCTCCTCTGTATGGCCTTACCAGTTCGCCATGATTCCAAAAAGACACTTCAGCGAACTCCCTGAAATGACCTATAACGAGCTCCGGGAGCTGGCTAGGACATACAAGAAGGTCTTCTCGGCGTTCAAGAAGCTTTTCAAGGACCTCCCCTACAATATGATCTACCACAACTTCCCGCGCTCCGAGCTGTGGCACTTCCACCTGGAGATATTCCCGCGCCTCGTGACCCATGCAGGCTTCGAGTTCTTCGGCCTCAACGTCAACATCAAGCCCCCGGAGGAAGCTGCAAGAGAGCTGAGGAAAGTGATTGACTAGAATCTGTGCCCTAGTTTTTCCAGTTCCTTTTTCATCACCAGCGAATCCTTCTCAAGCATAGGCGATTCAGAAATAATGGTTATCTCCTCCACAGCGCTTTTCAGTATTATCTTTGCGACCCCGGCAAAATCGGGCTTTTTGTGGTCGATGGTCATGTGATTCCTTTCCCCCCTTTCGGTGAAGTTGATATTTGAAAAATGGGTGTGTATTTTTTTATAGCCGGATGATAGAACGTCATTTAAAATTCTATTATAATCAGGCTTGCCCTGGTGAAGGGCATAGAGATGTGCCCAGTCCAAGACAGGAGCACAAGTTTTATTGTTTCTGCATATTTCAAGTATCTCATTAACAGTCCCGAACTGCGAAACCTTGCCTGTTGTTTCGAGGCCAAGTTTGACATTCCATTTATTTTTGAGAATAACAGAAGCCATTCCATCGCAGGATTTACCGACCATGTCCAATGCGTCCTTTTTTTCAAGCTTGCCATAGTATCCGGGATGGAATACCACGATCCAGGCGCCCATATGATGCGCCCTCTCGCAGGAATCCAGTATGCGCTTCTCGCTGTCCTTTGCCTTTTCAGGATTGCAGAGATTGATGAAATAGGGGGCATGGACCGAGAGCTTTATGCCAAGCCTTTGCGCTGCCTTGCCGGCCTCATTTGCAAGGTCGTTTCCCATCTTTACGCCGCGGACGAACTCTATCTCCATCGCCTGCAGGGAAATCTCTGCGACCCTCTCTATGCCGGATACCGTGTCGCTTTTTTTGGATGTCAGGGGGACGCCGGCAGGACCAAGAAAGATTTTCATGAGAAATTATTGTGAAGAATAATAATATAGCATATTGTTTGAAAGTTGATTTTCCGGGAATAGCAAAGTGCGAAATAAATATTGTTCGTCAGGTATAAGATTAGGCGCAGGGAACGATTTCCGAAGTTTCGCTATCCTCAACTGATGGATTTAATGTATGTATTATGCATCTGCAGGAAAATGTGATGCCTATACATTCATATCTATGGGGTGCGTCCGCCAAGCCATTATTAACGTCATACTTATAACCAAAACAGGAGCATTCTTCATCTGTCCAATTAATAATATGCGAAGGAGGTATGGCTTGATAGCCGCTGCCTGATTTTCCGGCCGGCTTGGGGAAAAGAAAGATGATTAGGAACGCTGCGATTATTAGAAATATTATTATTATTTTAATTTTCATACCTATGCCATAAATTTGACCATGATCTCCAGGATTATCAAAAATACGCAGAAGCCAAGTATGTGCTCAGGCTTAAGCTTCTTCCCTTTCTTGGTCCCATCGAAATACCTTATGAGCCCCGCAGTTGACTGCGGCATGTAGTTCTTGTCTTTCCTGGACATACCAATCACTTAATAGTTGAGCGGCTATTTTAAAAGCTTGGAAATGGGAAGCGCGTGCCGGGAATAGCCCACTTTCTGTTCATTCCCGCGCCTTTTGCGGCGCACGGGAACGGTGGCATTTGTCTAAGCGCTCTTGTCCCGTCGTTGCCAACGGGCGCTGGCTTGCACCCCGCGGCGGCCACTATCTCACCCGTCACTGCCTTCGGCGCTCTTTCAGGTTTCATCGCTCAGGCAGGCCGGTTCATTTCTGTGAAGCCGCTGGCTTCTCAGCCTCCGCCTTCCGGCGGCACGTTTAAAGGTTTTTTGCCTTCAGGTGAGTGGAACTTCCTCCTGACCATTTTCCGCATGATGAACGCGGAAACGTCATCAGGGAGCCACCCTCCCGGCTCGCGCTGATATGAATAGTAAAAAGGGGTTTATAAAGTTATTGATTTGAGGTACGGCGATAAAGCTAAGGCTATCAGAAAAGCCAAGATGATAGAAATAAGACTGAATAGATGAAAATATAGGCGAGTCGCTCTTTAGCTAGGGTCGGTCAGGCTTTTAGTAACCGTGGGCTGAACACCTCGTTGCCTTGGTGCTTACACCCCGGCCCTATCAACCTCTTCGTCTAAGAGACCTTCCTCCTCGCACCGACAGTTGCCAGTCAGTTTGAGGAACGGCGAACTATTTTCAGGGCCGGCTTCATGCTTAGATGCTTTCAGCTCTTATCCGAGACGGCGTAGCTACCCAGCGATGCTAATCACAACTGGTACACCAGAGGCCGCAATACAATGTTCCTTTCGTACTTATTGCATCTTCCCTTTAGTTCGCCCACACCTCCAACAGATAAAGACCGTACTGGCTCGCACCGTACTTAACCCAGCTAGCGTGGCTCTTTGATGGGTGAACACCCCCACCCTTGGTGGCTGCTGCACCACCAGGAGGAGCCGAGCCGACGGCGGAGAAGCAACACGCGGGGTCGATAGGAACTCTCACCCGCTACGACTCCATTATCCCCGAGGTAGCTTTTCTGTCACACCTGGCCCCCAATAGTGAGGACACAGGGGATCGCTAGGCCACACTTTCGTGTCAGGTTCCCTTTTTGTCAAGGAACCTGTCAGGCCGGCTTTTGCCCTTACACTCTTCTCAAGATTTCTGACCTTGATGAGCCGACCTTCGGGCGCCTCTGATCCTTTATCAGAGGCGTACCGCCCCAGTCAAACTGCCCACCTCACGGTGTCCCCCTAAGGGTAAGCAGTATGATAACAGAAGGGTGGTGTTACATCGGCGCCTACACCGTTCCCGAAAGAACGGCTGAAGTGCTCCCACCTACGCTATGCGTCCGTCACCATACCGCAACATGAAGCTGCAGTAAAGTTCTACGGGGTCTTCTCGTCCCGCTGGAGGGCTCCTGCATATTCACAGGAGTTGCTAGTTCACTGGGCATCAGTCCGGGACAGTGGAGATCTCGTTAAGCCATTCATGCAGGCCGACAATTAATCGGCAAGGGATTACGCTACCTTAAGACGGTCAGAGTTACCGCCGTCGTTTACCGGGGCTTAGCCCTCTTGAAAAAGGGTTTAACCGACCGGCACTGGACAGACCTCAAGGGCTATACACATCCTTTCGGAGTAGCAGCCCCCTACGTTTGTTAACTGGAGAGTAAGCTTCTTTTCTAAAGAAGCTTAAGCAAGAAAGCATATGATGAAAGCTTTCGGCAAAAGCTATAGCTGACTCTTCCATACCAACGCATCTGTCCAGAAGCTAGCAAATTTCTCTCGTTTAATCCGACTGCGGTATGGAAATGAACAGTGAACTTTTTCATAAAAAGTTCAATCAAAAATGGAAAATGAATGAATCTGCTCTCTCCATTTGTTAAACAGTCGGACCTCCCTTGTCACTGAGACCTACCGTTCCCAACTAGGTTGGGGCGGTAGGCATCTCTTCTACCGAAGATACGAGACTAATTTGCCGAGTTCCCTGAACTGATTTCTCCCAACACGCCTTCCCATTTTCAGGGAGGGGCACCATTCGCCAAACCCTTCTATGTTTAGCACTTTCCGTAAACGCTTTTGTGGGTTTACTTTCACAAAAGGGTTTTGTGACGGTTCTCGGTACGATTACAGAAGTTCCATCCGCTCTGGCTTTTCAGTGACTCCGGAAGTTGACCGAACCCCCATACAGGGGCCATTCCAGCCCTCACCTGGTTCTCATCATGAAGATTCTCCCCAGGCTTCTGCTGTTAACCACTCACGTGGTCGATCTGTCCCGAAATGTCACCAGAGCGGCTTGCGTTGCCGCGCGTACTCCTGCAGTACAGGAATATTAACCTGTTTCCCATTCGGTACGCTCCAGTTAGGGCGCACCTTAGGATCGACTAACCCTCAGTTGATTATCATTGCTGAGGAACCCTGGCCCTTCAGGCGGCTGAGTTTCTAACCCAGCTTTGCTGTTACTATCGGCAAGATTCTTATTTTTACGGGATCCATTCGCACTTATGAACGAATTTCTGCTCCCGCAAAACACCTTCCTACCACATCTCTCGATGTCCGAGGTCTCGGTAGCCTGTTTAGTCCCGTCCATCTTCAGGGCCTCTAACCTTGGTGGGTGAGTTATTACACACTCTTTAAAGGGTGGCTACTTCTAAGCTAACCTCCCCACTGTCTATGGGTAAAGACGCCCTTCTTCACTTAACAAGCATTTTGGGACCTTAGCCTCGGTCTGGGTTCTCTCCCTCTTGGAAAAACGAGCTTACCCCGTTTCCTCACTCCCGCCTTCTACAGTGGCAAAAGATTCGGAGTTTGACAGGACAACTGGGGATTTCTCCCCTTGATTGTTCAGTCAGTATCTCTACCCTCTTGCCCACCTCCGGCGAGGCTGAGCTTTGACTCATTTCGGAAGGAACCAGCTATGGCCGATCTCGATTGGCTTTTCACCCCTAGCCCCAGGTCACCCGAACGATTTGTGACTCAGAATCGGTAGCGGGCCTCCACCCCGCTTTCGCAAGGCTTCACCCTACCAAGGGCTAGATCGACCGGCTTCTGGTCTGACCCCTGTGACTTGGGGCGCTTTCACACCCACTTCCCTGGCCGGTAAAACCGGTTGCGGAAGATTCGCTTTCGCTGCGGATACCTTTGTTATCCGATTCGCCACAGAGATAAACTCCTTGCCTCGTGCTTCAAAATGTATGGTATAACCCGTCAGTCCCTTTCTCGTACTTTGCCTTTGCAGACATTTCCTTCGGAAGGGTTCGATCGGGCCATACCTGCCTATAGCTGTATGGTTTCAGGGTCTTTTCACCTCCTGTTAAGGATACTTTTCAGCTTTCCCTCACGGTACTAGTACGCTATCGGTCTCGGGTTATATTTAGGATTGGAAGCTATTGGCTCCCGTATTCCCGCTCCATATCCGAGGAACGGTACTCTGGATACTCGGTATTGGCTTTCCATCCTTTCCTTACGGGGCTCTCACCCTGTATCGCGCTGCTTTCCAGCAGACTTCAGGTCGGTGGTTAAGTCAAACCCGAGTCCAAACCTCACATCCCCCTTTCCTTTCAGAAGGGGTTCGATTTGTCCTGTTCCCTTTTCAATCGCCTTTAATAAGGGAATCGCATTGCTTTCTTCTCCTGCGGGTACTAAGATGTTTCAATTCCCCGCGTCCGCGATCGTTACCGATCATCTCCGAAGAGATGGGAAGTCCCATTCAAGAACCCAGGGTTCAATGGCTGCATGCGCCTACCCCTGGCTTATTGCAGCTTGCCGCACTCTTCATAACTACCCGAGCCAAGCCATCCACCATACAGCGTGCTTGACCCTATTTGCCGGGCGACTCGCCTATGAAATCATCACTGGGACTCGTTTGGTGTTCACATCCTCATGCCGGCTTGCGCCGTCGGATTTGCCAAATTCTATCTCATTATCCCATTTCTTTTTCCGCCCTCCATCGTTGACGGAGAGCTTCATCCCATGTGGATACATACAGATTACCCAGAACCAGCACTATGGCCTTCCGCGTCGCCGCCACCGGCCATCCCCCTGTCACCAGAGAACAACCGACTCTGAGTAGCCTGACGTCCAGCATTATATCTTTGAAGGCTCGAATATATAAGCTATAGAGGAGCCTTCGATGGACCGAGTGGGATATCCACACAGCCTTTCGGGGGCCTCGCACTTTTGCGAAAACCCCTTTTGGTGGGTTTATGACATGCTTGCCTTTTTGTTTGCTGATTCTAATATTTCTGCTCCACAGCTCTTTTGTGGAAGCGTCAGCTCCCGTAAAGAGCTGTGCTTTGAACCCACGGCCTCTCGCTTGCAAAGCGAGCGATCTTCCGCTGATCTATCGGCCCATCAATTCGCCCTTGCGGAAGTTTTTTGAAAAAATAAGGAGGTGATCCAGCCGCACGTTCCCGTACGGCTACCTTGTTTATCGAACAGCGAGACGATGGTTATACGTCTGCCTGTGCATGGATCTTTCCTTGGTAAAGCTTTTTCGCGAAATACTTTTCGCTGAAGCTTTCTTGCTTAAGCTTCTTTTCTAAAGAAGCTTAGGAGTCCCGCACATGGTGTTGTCATTCCAGGCAAGGGCATGCCTTATGCATGATGCCTTGCAAGGTCAACCGGCCCGTCTCGCTATTTTACGACTTAGCCCTCCTTGCAGAACTCTGACTCGACTCTCCCAAATTGAAAGAGCCTCATCAGAGATCCACTCAGATGGCTTGACGGGCAGTGTGTGCAAGGAGCAGGAACGTATTCGCCGCTGGATGCTAACCAGCGACTACTAGGGATTTCGGCTTCACGAGGGCGAGTTGCAGCCCTCGATCCGAACTGAGACTGGGTTTAGGGATTAGCTTCACCTTTCGGTGTCGCATCCCATTGTCCCAGTCATTGTAGGCCGCGTGTAGCCCAGAGGATTCAGAGCATACGGACCTGCCGTCGACCGCACCTTCCTCTGTCTTATCGACAGCGGTCCCCCATGAGTGCCGGCATATCGAAATACACCGTTGCAACATGGGGCACGGGTCTTGTTCGTTACCTGACTTAACAGGACATCTCACGACACGAACTGACGACGGCCATGCACCACTTCTCAGCTTGTCTGGTACGCTCTTCAAGCGGACCTTCATTCTGCTGTCGCCTCTGGTAAGGTTCTCGGCGTTGAGTCCGATTAAACCGCAGCCTCCACCCCTTGTGTGCTCCCCCGCCAATTCCCTTAAGTTTCAGCCTTGCGACCGTACTCCCCAGGCGGCCCACTTAACGCTTTCGCTACGGCACTGGCAACCCCCTTGAGATGGCCAATGTCTAGTGGGCATCGTTTACAGCTGGGACTACAGGGGTATCTAATCCCCTTTGCTCCCCCAGCTTTCGTCCCTCACCGTCGGATCCGTTCTGGTCGAGCGCCTTCGCCACGGGTTGTCTCCCAAGGATTATAGGATTTTACCCCTACCCCTGGAATACCCTCGACCTCTCCCGGTCCCAAGTCAAGCAGTATCCCTAGCAAGCCCCGCAGTTGGCTGCGGGATTTCACTAGAAACTTGCTTAACAGGCTACGAACGCTTTAAGCCCAATGATCGTGGTCACCACTCGTGGCGCGGGTATTACCGCGGCGGCTGGCACCCGTCTTACCCACCACTTATTCTTGGAGCTGTTTACACTCCACAAAAGTCTCCCCTAAAAGAGAAGACACTCCAGATACCTTCCTCACACTTGCGTGCATTGGGAAATTTTCGCGCCTGCTGCGCCCCGTAGGGCCTGGATTGTTGTCTCAGAATCCATCTCCGAGCTCCCTCTCTCAAGGCTCGTACGGATTATAGGCTTGTCAGGTTTTTACCCTGACAACGACCTAATCCGGTGCAGTCCCATCCTCAGACACCGAAGCTTTCGATAAGAACACATTCCAGTATTTCTTACCCATCTGGTATTAGCCTCAGTTTCCCGAGATTATCCCAGATCTGAGGGCAGGTTGACTACATGTTACTGAGCTTTACGCCCTGCTGCCCAAAATTGAACAACAAGACTTGCATGGCTTAGTCGAATCCGGATAGCAGTGACCTCCGGCAGGATCAACCGGAATTGAGTTTTGGCGTTTCTCCTTAATTTTTCTTTGAAATTCCACAAGGACGTGCTTCAAACCCGGAAAGCTGTTTTCCAGGCTCACATAATTAGTCATCATTTAGTTACCTAAATTCGCAACTATGTATTGAACATACGCCTTTATAAACCTTTGAGGAGGCGCATGCCAATGGGTTCCATTATGCGTCCAAATAGTGGAATCTTCATCCAAAGCGCCCGTTCTGCGGTATTCCATTCCATTTGCCCGGATTTTGGCGCCTCATCCCACCAAATTTAAAAAAGCGCTGCATAGAATAAGTATCCATGGCTGTCGTGGTGTAGTGGTTAGCATTAGGGCCTGTGGTAAGCTTTTTAGGAAAAGGCTTAAGCAAAAATAAACACGATGTCCTAAAGAGCTTACAGAGAGCCCTCGGCCCGAGTTCAAATGCCCTTTTCAGAGCATAACTCAAAAAGCGCCTACGGAAAAGGTTGCTGGAAGTCTCGGCGACGGCCCTTCATTTTAATTTTATCTATAAATAGGATCAGGTAAGGCTCTAAGTATCTTGGCGATTGTGGTGTGATGTTTTCTATTTATTCATTTCCCTCAACCAGATGGCTGCCAGGGCGCCGACGAAGAGCAATAGGTATCCGATTATGGTGAATTCATCCGCCGGGTAAATCATCAGGGAAAGGGGGAAAAACAGTATCAATAGGATTGTTACAATCTTGCTTTCCGTTGAAAATCCGCCCTTTCCTGCCCCGGCCCCCAGCTCGTATCTGAACAGCAGCCTGGAGACGCTTTTGGGCTCGGGCGGCTTCCATTTAAGGTCCCTCTTTATGTCGAATATGTCCTCGCGGGTGACCTTCTGCTTAAGATTCTTGGGGATTTCCCCCATGGACTCGGGGTTCTTCAGCCAGCACCTGAGGAGCTTTATCTTCGCTTTCCGGCCCAAACACAGCACCTGTTTATTTAAATTGGAGTGGGAATATTTTAACATGTCCATGTCCTGGCTGTTCCCGTTGCTGCTGCTGATTCTGACGATTTACGCGGTTTTCTATCAGCCTTACCTTGCGTTTTTCACGGGCTTCGTTCTCATAATCTCGCTTGCGGGCATCAGGGTCATATACCAGTACGAGAAGGGCGTCAAGTTCACTCTGGGGAAATACACAGGGCTGCTGGGGCCGGGCCTGAGGTACATAGTACCCATCGTCGAAAAGCTGCAGAAAATCGACCTCAGGATAATCACCGTCGACATACCCAAGCAGGAGGTGATGACCAGGGACAACGTCCCTGTGAGGATAAACGGCGTCGTCTACTTCAAGGTGAAGAACCCGGAGGAGGCGATACTCAAGATCCAGGACTTCCAGTATGCGATTTCACAGTACTCGCTGACGGCCCTGAGGGACATCGTCGGCAACCAGGAGCTGGACAGCGTCCTGACGCAGAGGGATAAGATAGCGAACGAGATTGAGAAGCTGCTGGACAAGGAGACGGCCGAGTGGGGGCTTGACGTGACCGCCATAAAGCTGCAGGACATAGAGCTGCCGGAGAACATGAAGAGGGTCATGGCGAAGCAGGCCGAGGCGGAGAGGGAGAAG
>Ga0315293_10001193_pt1 | contig 25204 bp, 22 predicted proteins | sample YL17G13_20_MG_FD_203071 | JGI IMG/M metagenome (GOLD analysis project Ga0315293, IMG submission 203071) | Sediment microbial communities from Yellowstone Lake, YNP, Wyoming, USA - YL17G13_20 | ecosystem: Environmental > Aquatic > Freshwater > Lake > Sediment | place: USA: Wyoming | collected...
CTGGAGGCCATCGGAGGAGTTCCCGGGCAAGAGCGCGGCGTGAACGACTTCTTCACGGTGGCAGAGCTGCGGTGCAAGGTGCTCCAGCAGATCACGGCAGAAGAGAACGACGACACAGCGTTCAAGTTGCTCAACGGCAAAGTCTTCGATGAGTGGTTGCGGAACGGCCTCCAGAACATGGGGCAGCAGGTCACATTCCGCGATCTTATGAAGATGCTGTTCCAGCACATCTACTACGAGATGGTCCCAAACCCCGCGGCGAAGTTCACACGGGGGACTACTGGAACGACGCAGGACGTCTCTTACACGACGGCGTTGGCGAAGACGGTCGAGGGGATCGGCGCCAGTCAGCGCCTGACGGCTCTTTCTGCAATGGCCGGCGCTTATCGACAGAGCTCCCTGTCTGTGGACGCATGGCGAAGCACCATTGCGTCGTACAGGAAGCAGTTGGCTGCCGCAAAGGCCGTACTAGCCAAGCTGACGGTGCCAGCGTTCAAGAAGGAGTGCATTCCAGTGCTGGCGAAGATCGACGAGGCCACGAACAAGTTGGCCGACGTCGAGGCTTCGATGGACGTCACAGGTTCCCGGTTCGTTCAAGAGCTAAAGGGATGGGACGTGCTGGAGAAGCTCACCGGAGAGGCCAGTGGTCTGATCTCCAAATCTACGGCCGTTCGCACCGTTACGGACAAGATATCCTCCGCACGATCCGATGCTCTGCACTCGCAGATCATTCGGCCCGATTGTTGGTTCGTGCCTCCCCCCGTGTGCAACGTTGTCTTCCCGGAGCAGTACTCGACGCTCCAGTACGACAGAAACTACATGGGTGAGGTGACCCGCTCAATCGTTTGGATAAGCAACACCTTGATCGGGAAGGACATGCTCCTCTCGGATAGGATACTTGCGCCGAACCCGTCATCCTTCGTCGATACAGTGAGGCAGCTCGGCGGCCCGAAGGGCTATCGAGACCTGATGCCACATGAACTCCACACAGGGATCATCCCAAGAGAAGAGTGGCTTCCGAACACGGCGTCGACGTCGGCGGAAGGGCAAAGGTCGAAAGGCGAAGCGGCAGATCCCCATGATCTACTGTCCTGGGGCCAACGCTCGGCTCTGTACCTCTTCTACAAGTATCGATTTGCCCAGCGCTCTGCGTCCGTCGGTGGGCGCTTCAACCCCAACCTCGTCTGCGGGTTCCCTGCTCTTGTAATCCGTGCCCCATTCCTTCCTGACTATGGGGGAGGTGGTGCTCCGGCGGAGGCCGCGGACGACACGTTGGGGTTCGTGCTGGACAACGCTACTGCCTTGGGGGCTCCGGTGCACCTGCTCGGCATGGTGGGCACGTTGAGTCACACTATCGGTCCCGACGGCGGGACCAGCTCCTTCACGATGCACCACGTCCGTCACCACAACGGATCTGACGACGAATACCTGAACCTGCTCGCAGGCATCACTACCTCTACGGAAAACTGCACTAGGGACTTGAGGCTGGTTGATATCTTGGCCATGGGCCCGGGGAAGGAAAGGGAGCGACGGCTCAAGTACCTCACAGACTGCACTTGCCAAGATCCGATCCCAGAGAAGGCGCCAGAGGCGCCTTCGGTTCCCAGCGTAACCCCGGGCGTCGGGAGTACTGTGACGGAGACAGAGACGCAACCTCCGCCGAGTCAAGTACCTCCTCCGGGCACGAAGTTCGAGGGTAAGTGGAAGGTGCCGCTCAAGAGTGCCGTGACGAGAGGGTCTCTTGGTCCGGACGGGCAAGGAAAAGTGACCAGTCTGATCGTCGTCAACGCCGCCAGGTCCAACATGGGGACGGGGAAGAAGTTGGTCTTCGAGCAGGTACGCGTCAACTGGACTCAGCAGTTCAAGCTAGACAAGCCGAAGCCGGTCGAGCAGATCATCCGCCCAAGGTCGTGGTTCTCCGAGAAGTACGCCAACGACTCCATTGGAGAGAAGATCTACCAGCCCTTCTTCGGGTGCAACTCCATCATCGATGAGTTCAAGGCCTCCATCAACAGCAAGGAGAAGGAGGCCAGCACGGCAGTCATCGAGACGGAGGGCGTGTACTCGATGAATACGGGGGAGGCTACCGTTGCCTCCGTTGAGCTGGACCTCAATGCCAAGTCGAGCATCAGCATCGAGAGGGCCGTCAACTCCCTCGCGTTCACTTACGGCAAGGTCAAGACGTTGAGAGGGGATGTCGAGGACTTCATTCAGCAGTTCACCTACAGGCCCGTTGCTACCAAGGATGACGTATTGGGTGCAGACGAGTTGGAGTTCGATGTGGCTGCGAACGGCGCCGTCACTCCGAAAGAGGTCTCAGAACCGGGTACGGGCATGACCTACCTTCCTCAGGTGGGGTTTCACAGCACCGCGGTGCACCAACAGATCGTCGACAGCCCTGTCGCCCTTGCAGGCCTGGTGATGGACAACACTGCCCAGCTCCCGAGGACGAGCGCGACAGGCAAGGCGGCTGAGATCATGTCAGGGTACGATATGCGTAAGGACAAGAGGGCCAAGGTCCTTTCCTACCTCAACTCCCTGAGCAAGAGAGGCCTCAGAGGTTAGCGTTCCCAATCCACAGGGCCTGGTGTAACGTGCCCAGAAGAGGAGAGTTCACCATGTCCAGTGACGTCAAGTACCTCGCCTTTCGGGACGAGCTCACCAAGATCTCTGGCGAGTCCCGTATCGGCCGCAAGCCCATCGGCATCGAGAAGCTGCTGGAGAACGAGGCCGAGGTCACTGGCCTCCCCGAGAACTTCGCGGCAACGCCGGAGATGGCTGAGCTGGCCGGGCAGGCTGCCAAGGCTCTCGTGAAGATGTCCGCCTCCATCAACATCAAGGGCAGCCACGCCGCGCTGCTCGCCACCGGAGCCGGCGGTATGCTGCTCGCGCGCAAGGCCAACGAGGATCGCAAGCTGGGTCGCGCCATCCGGAAGCAGCAGCAGGCGCAGGCGGCGCAGCAGGGCTACTGAGGACATCGTGCTCCGAGATCGTGTGCACACCGCCTTCCTGGACGAGCTCCAGAAGATCAGCGAAGTGAGCCTCGCCGGCCTCTCCCACGAGAGCGTCCAGCGGCTGGCAACTCCCGCTGCTCCGATGGAGACCGCAGGGCTCTCGAAAGCTCTGGCGGTCCTGACGCGCTACGAGGGGATGCCGAAGCTGGCATTCATCGGCAGGGTCTCGAACCCAGACCTCCCTCAACTGCGGCGTACGACTGGGACGAAAAAGGGCAAGAAGGTGAGCAACACGCCCATCGAGCAGGGCAAGAACCTGGCGGGGTACACGGCTGGGGGCATGGGCATCGGCAGGATCGCCGGATACGTGTCGCAGGGGCCGAAGGCCGCCCTCACCGAGGCGGCGAAGCAGTCTCACCACGGCAAGATGTGGTGGGGTACCCTGGCGGGCGGAGGTCTCGGCGCAGCCGAGTACGCCCGAAAGAGGATCAAGGAACGGAAGGCGGCCAAGGAGAAGAAGGCTGCCCTCGTCTCCAGTGTTCAGTCGCCAGCGAAGCAGCTGCACTACGGCCAGCAGACGGGGAAGACGTTGGGGAGGGGGCTGCGCTCTGGTCCCTCCCTCGGACGTCTCGCCACCAAGATCAACTAGGAGGACAGCATGAGGTATCGCCTCAAGAAGGTCGCCGGCCGCTACGACACCGACGCTCCTCACCAGTCGACGTACATGCCCAGCACCCCAGACAGCATCGCTTCCCCACGAGACCGGGAGGAGCTCGACCGGTTCCACACCACTCTGGACTCCCGCGTGGACACTCAGGCCATCCTGAAGAAGCTCTTCGGCTACGCCACCACCTCCCGCGAGAAGGAGCGCGCCAAGGCGAAGAAGCTCTTCCGCCAGGGCGAGGTCATGTCCACCAACTCGCCGGGGTACCAGCCCAACATGCTGGAGACCCCGCCCACCGAGTTGGATGCGGCATCGGCTCCCATCTCCACCAGTTCGAAGCAGGCCTCGGTGGCGCCGGCGTACGAGCTCGCGCCACGCATCGACGCCTGGTTCGAGAAGAACGCCAGCTCCCTGCTGACCGAGGCCCAGCGCCGCTACCCCGAGCTCCTGAAGGCCGCGGCCATCCCGTCGCCGGCCCTGAAGAAGGGGAAGAGCACTCCCGCCACCAAGAGCAGCCTGTCCGGCGGCTGCGCGTAGCGCCATGATCGAGGTCTCGGACACAAGTCCGGACCTGGACTGGGTCCTGGGAAAGCTTGCGGCCGCCAAGAAGGCGCCAGCGGGCCTTCCAACGATCTCCCCTGCCCAGAAGAAGGAAGAGCTCAAGGCGAAGCAACCGAAGGAGATCGAACTCTGGAAGGCATGGAAGGCTGGAGGGCAGAAGCCACACCTCCTCGAGCCGCTACTCAAGAGCTTCGCACCACTCATCAACGAGCGCATCAAGCACTATCGCGGTCGGGTAGAGATGCCCATCTCCACCATCGAGCAGGAGCACAACAAGTGGTTCTTGAAGGGACTCCAGACCTACGATCCGAACAAGGGTGCAGCCCTCAACACACACCTCTACACGAATCTGAAGAAGGCCGGACGCTACATCGAGGCCAACAAGAACTTCTCGTACATCTCCGAGAACGTCTCCCGCAACATCGGCGCCTACAACGCCTTCCGTTCAGAGATCGCAGAGCGGCTGGGGCATGAGCCAGACGACAAGACCGTCCTCGACTTCGCCATCAAGGAGAAGCATCCGAAGCTTGGCATCCTCTCCTTGAAGGACCTGAAGCGCCTCAACAACGAGCAGCGCAAGGGGCTCATCCAGACTGGCCATGAGTCAGACCTACTCGCACATGGGGATGTCGACCCTCGAGAGGTTGAGGTGGCTCACCTGATCATTCCTCAGCTCACTCCGCAGGAGCGGCTGGTCCATGAGCACACCTTGGGGTTGAACGGGAAGGCACAGCTCAAGCCAGGTGACATCGCCAAGAAGTTGAAGATGGACAACTCCAAGGTCGCCAAGCTGCGTTCCGCCATCTGGGGCAAGATGAAGCCGTACCTATCTTCCAATGACTAGCAAGTTCATCATCTACACGCAGATGGCCGCGGCCAGGGCCTTGGGAGTCGCACAGCCCAACATCAATGCCGTGCTCTATGGCAAGTACGCACAGACTGGTGGCTATGTCTTTCGCCACTTGGGTGACACATGAGCGCGACCACTGACGCACGAGACGCCAGGCTGAAGCGCCTACAGGACGCCACGGACTCCTATGTGAAGGAGGAGCTGGACAGGATCGACACAGAAGTTGCGGTGCTCGAGGCAGTCGTGCAGGCTCGTCGAGCAGGGCAAGGAGCTTCCGGAGACGCCGCGGCGGCGGCCTCCATGTTGGCGCAGGCAGACCTCGATTGGTACTTGAGGGGAGTCTAGTCGTGGATGAACTTCTGAAGCTCATCATGAACACCTACGGCATCGTGGGGCTCATCATCCTCTCGCCCCTCGTTGCGCTGAAGTTCATGTGGGAGCACTCCAAGGACCTTCAGAAGCAGCTCCAAGCGGCCAACGAGCGCGTGAACGAGACGCACTCTCGCCGGGTCGAGGATGCGAAAGAAGTGGGAGGCAAGCTCATGGAGATGATCGGCGAGCATGCCGAGCTCTCCAAGGAGACCAACATGGCCCTCGAGCGAGTGGGGGACATGCTCTCTGTTCTTCAGAACACCGGCGTGAACCACATGCGTGGGGGCCGCTGAGAGGTCGCACTATGCACTTCGGGCGCAGGAAGGAGCAGGTCCAAGAGCTTCCGCCAGCGGAGGAGCCTGACCCCAAACTGAGGCATGCCATGGAGTCGATGGACCTCATCATCCGAGAGACCCGGGCCAACAGAGACAGGGTGAGGAAGGTCATCAAGGACCTCGAGGAACTCACCAACAGGAGCGGACGATGAGCGTGATGCGATGGTGGGGCGAGCACAAGGCTCGCAAGGAATCGAAACGAAGACTTGAGACGGTGGTCATCAACACGGCCACCATCAAAGGATTGGACATCCCACTCAAGGGGCCGACCGACGAGCAGTTCTCCGCCACCGGAGCGTTCATCATCGTGAAGAAGACAGTCGACGATGCCACGGAGTCGAAGAGGACGGCCAGGGGGGCCGCACAGCGGATTCTGAGGATGTTCGAGAAGCCCAAGAAGTAGGACAGGAAACTTTGCTCTACGCATTGGAGGGCGCGCCCCGTAGGATGTAGAAGGCCCGTCTCCAGAGGTGTGTGCCAGTGGCGATTCGAGTCCCGAAGTTCATCGAGGATCTGCTCAACGTCCCAACTGGCGTCGCCGGGGCGTACCTACGTTGGGCCTCGAACGGGACCGAGATCATCAACGATCTGGGCGGTGGCGGTGGCGGCACTGGGGGCCCAGGCGCTACGGGCCCGACCGGTCCTGCTGGCCCGACAGGCCCTATGGGGCCAGAGGGTCCTACGGGACCTGTGGGTCCTGCTGGTACCAACGGCATCATCGGCATGGACGGCACGATGGGGCCGACTGGGCCGGCTGGCGCCACTGGCCCAGCTGGAGATCCGGGTCCAACAGGGGCGCCAGGCCCAACTGGTGCCACGGGGCCTACGGGCCCCGCTGGGACCGCCGGCGTTACTGGCCCTGCTGGTCCCACTGGTGCTCGTGGCGCAACCGGCGTGGCTGGTCCCGCTGGCAGTACCGGCGCAACGGGCCCCGTCGGACCTCAAGGCCCTACCGGGGCAGGCATCACTGGAGATCAGGGCCCGCAGGGCGTGACTGGGTCAACGGGTCCGGTTGGCCCGCAAGGTCCCTCCGGCGCCGCAGTCACTGGTCCGCAAGGGCCCACCGGGGCAATGGGACCGACGGGTCCTACGGGCCCTCAGGGAGCTACCGGCGCCGCCATCACGGGAGCGACGGGGGTCACTGGGGCTCGAGGCGCCACGGGAGTGACCGGCGCCATTGGCCCGCAAGGACCTACAGGCGCTGCCATTACTGGGGCACAGGGTCCGCAGGGAGTGACCGGCGCAACAGGCCCCACGGGGCCCGCCGGCGTGCAAGGGCCCACTGGAGCAGCCATCACTGGCCCTCAGGGTCCGCAGGGCGTCACTGGTGCGACGGGGCCGACCGGTCCGATGGGCCCGGGCAGTCCTTCCGCAGGACCGCAGGGATCTCCTGGAGTCACGGGAGCCACAGGGCCCGCCGGTCCGCAGGGAGTGACGGGGGCGACTGGTCCTACCGGTCCGAAGGGCGACACCGGAGCGGCCATCACCGGCGCCGCCGGTCCTACGGGCGCTACCGGCGTGACTGGGGCGCGCGGCGCGACGGGTGTGACCGGCGCCACTGGGCCCGCCGGGCCACAAGGCGTGACTGGAGCAACCGGCGCCGCCGGCCCACAGGGCGTCACCGGAGCAACTGGGCCTGTCGGTCCTCAAGGACCGACCGGAGCACAGGGCATCCAAGGGGTCACCGGAGCCACTGGGGCTGTCGGCCCGCAAGGACCGACAGGATCCCAGGGCATCCAGGGAGTCACTGGCTCGACAGGCCCGACCGGACCGCAAGGCGTACAGGGAGTCACGGGTGCTACCGGCGTAGTCGGACCTCAGGGACCGACTGGCGCGGCCATCACCGGAGCACAGGGAGTCACCGGAGCAACAGGCCCCACTGGCCCGCAGGGTCCGACTGGTGCCGCGATCACGGGAGCACAGGGAGCGACGGGCGTTCAAGGGCCTCAAGGAGTGACGGGCGCGACAGGGCCAGTGGGTCCTGGCAGCTCTTCACAAGGGCCGACAGGTGCGCCCGGTCCGACAGGTGCCACTGGTCCCGCTGGACCTCAGGGGGTGACTGGCGCTACAGGCCCTACCGGCCCCGCTGGCCCGACGGGAGCTGCCATCACTGGCGCCGCAGGGCCGACCGGCGTCACTGGCCCTACCGGCGCTCGCGGTGCTACCGGCACAGCTGGGGTTGATGGTGCGACTGGTGCTACTGGTCCCGCTGGAGCACAGGGCCCGACTGGTGCAATCGGTCCTCAAGGCCCAACTGGAGCTGCCATTACGGGAGCTGCCGGTCCTACTGGGGTAACAGGTCCCGCAGGTGCGCCTGGGCCAACTGGTGCTGCTATCACTGGCGCCACCGGGCCTCAGGGCCCAACTGGAGCCGCCATCACCGGGGCCGCCGGTCCTACCGGAGCCACAGGACCTGCTGGCGCGCAAGGTCCGACCGGAGCTCAAGGCGCTACCGGCACCGCCGGCATCAACGGCGCGACAGGCGCAACGGGACCGACTGGGCCGCAGGGTCCAACAGGTGCAGCAATCACCGGAGCGGCGGGCCCGACTGGGGCGATCGGGCCACAGGGCGTGACAGGAGTCACAGGACCTACCGGAGCGCGGGGCGCAACCGGTGTCACCGGCGCTACTGGTCCAGCAGGAGCCACAGGAGCAACAGGTCCTGCTGGCCCAACGGGAGCTCAGGGAGCAACTGGCCCTGCTAACGGACCGACGGGTCCCGCAGGGCCGACGGGACCTACTGGTCCAGCAGGGGTCACTGGGCCGCAGGGAATCCAGGGATCGCCCGGCGTCACGCTCGTACTCGAGATCATCCAGACCACAGGAGCGACCGGTCCTGCCGGTGCCACAGGGGCAACGGGACCAACGGGCGCTCGTGGCGTCACAGGGACTACGGGTCCAGCTGGTCCACAAGGTGTGACGGGGGCGACGGGACCGACAGGCCCGCTCGGACCGACCGGAGCAGCAATCACAGGAGCACAGGGCCCACAGGGCGTCACTGGCGCGACAGGACCAACTGGCCCACCCGGAGCAACAGGAGCCGCCATCACTGGCGCACAAGGTGCGACCGGTTTGCGGGGACCTACCGGTCTGGCTGGGGTTACTGGTGCCACTGGTCCGATGGGCGGAGGCAACCTTCCATCCAACTGGGCTCAAGCTACCGGGTCGACGTCGGGCGTGCCGGCCACGTTCGCCGACGCCGTGACGACGACGATCACTCTCACCACTCCGTCGAAGATCTTCGCCTCTGGCGTGGTCACGCTGGTCTCGGGGTCCAACGGCGCCGTCTGCGCCACGCGGTTGGTGATCAACACGGAGAACGGGGAAGAGTACCAGGTCGCTCCGGCCAACGGCTCGAACGCGGTAGCTTCTCCGGTGATGGTGTCGGACGGCGAGTTCGGCATCGGTACGTACACCGTCCGTCTCCAGGTTCGCGCCCAGGCGGGCACCGTTGGGTTCGCGAACGCCCGGATCAACGCCATCGCCCTTCAGGGTTCGGGCGTCACAGGCGCCGCAGGTGTTACCGGTCCAGCGGGCAGCGCGCTCGCTCTCGGGCAGGTCTACCAGAACGGAGGCACAGCGGCAGGCGGTGTTGGCGGGGAGATTCGTCTCAATGCCACCATCGGGCCGGTTCGCCTCGTCGGTTCTGGAGCAGCTTCCGGTGGCGTCTACTTCCAGGTGGCCGACGCTGGAGGTGGCTTTCCACTCTTCGAGGTGCGCGAGGGCAGCGGCCGCGGCGTCATCATGATCCCGCGCATCGAGCTTGGCGGCACGCCACTCACCCCCGCCAACTTCTCGCTCTCGCGCTGGGGCTCTGGGGCGTCGTCTCCCGGCAACTACGGCGTGACGGGCGTCTCCTGCTCGGACAGTGGTGGCTCGTTCACCATCGTCGGCGGGGCCACCGGTTACACGATCAACCCTCTTATCACCATCAACTTCCAGGACGGGCCTCGAGTGGGCAACCCCTTCGTCCTCACTCGCACGATGGCGCCATGCGTTCCGACTCTGGCGCCTCTATGGGGCTACAGCGTCTGCAACCCGGTGCTCGTCACACAGAGTCCGACGTTCATCACCATGATGATCCCTGGGTCTGCGACGGCCCGCTGCATCGTCACTGTGCAGTTCGTGTCGTTCGCCTAGAGGACGGCCGTGCCCCTGACTATCTCTGAGACTCAGTTCGTCTTGGGCAACAACGTCGCTATCGGTGGAAACGTCAATCGGACGTTGTCAAACCTCGTCAACGGTGACGTCATCGTAGTGATGCTGGCCCACGCGCGGTCAGGAAGCGGATCTGCCGTCATTGGCACAGTGACCAGCCCTCACCTGACGTTCGCCCAACAAGTGACTCAGGCGCACGCTGCCAACGGAGAGTCTCGTATCTACACGGCGGTGTACTGGGGGCTCGGAGAAGTCAACGAGACGATCACTGCAACGAACCTCACGTTCGCGGTCACTGACTATGCGATCTGCGTCGTGCGGCTCGCTGGCGCCGACACCTCGGCACTCACCACAGTTGGGGTCAACAGCTCCGTAGCAGCAGTCAACCCTTGGAGCGTTGCACTCACCGCCACTGGGCCTAACTCCTACGTTCTCGGCTGCGTACAGGCCGGTGGCACCATCAGTCCAGGCACCAGCACTCCAGATGCCAACACCACCGAGATAGCAGACCTCAACAACGACTCCGTCAATGCGCAGGTGTTCGTCAGGAGCACGAACAAGGGGGGGTCGGGATCTCGCACAGTGGGTGGCACTTGGGACAGCAGTCAGACCTCTGCGTTCGACGCAGCTGCCATTGAGATCCATGAACTGACCGCTCCCGTCTCCGTGACTGATCCTGTCGATGGAGCCCGAGCAGCCTGGCCGGTTACGCTCACTGGCGTCGCTTCTCCTCCAGGCGCCACGGTGGAGATCCGCAACAAGAACACCAAGGAGGTTTTGGGAAGCGTGGTGTCCAATGGCACGACAGGTGCCTGGTCATTCCAAATCACTTCTCCCTTCTTCGCACTCGGCACCAGGGTTACCCAGGTCAAGCTGGGTGAGGGTGCCACCTCCGACACCACCATCGCCAGCGGCAACCTGACGACGAACCCGACTACGGGCAACACCTTGCTCGCATGGGTTCAGTTCAACGGTGGGGATTACGCGGTCGCGATGTCGGACACGCGCAGCCTGGTATGGACGCTCATCGGCTCCGTATTCAACACCACGATGAACGTGAAGGCGTATCTCTACTCGGCCCCGGTGACAGGTTCAGGTACGGAGAGCGTCACCGCTACCATCTCCAGCGCCGCTAATGAGCGGCAGATAATCGTCACAGAGGTATCGGGCATCGGATCGTTGCAGGACTACCACGCCGATTGGGAGCATGACGTCACCGACAACGACTCGCAGCCGCTCACGGCAACAGCGACTCAGCCCGCCTTCGCCCTCGACATGGTGTCGGCCCTCCAAGGGGCGGTGGGCCGCCCGACTTCGCCAGCCACATGGGCCGATGAGGGCTTGTATGGGACATTCACCGCGGTGCGGATCGCGTCGAAGGGGATCAGCACCAGCGGCGACGTCAACGTGGCGATGCCTATCTCCTTCGACCGCAACAACGGCATCCTCGCCATCTTTGCGGAAAGCACGCCGGCCAGCGCTCCCGCAGTGGTCAAGGCCGCTCAGAACATTAACACCGGCTCCGGTGTCACCAGTGTCGCCGCTACGATCTCTACGGCAGCGGGTAATCTTCTTGTGGCACTTGTGCGTAATGGTTCCAACGACACCGACACGATGAGTATCAGTGACAGCGCGGGTCAGTCGTGGACGCTCGCTGGATACAACAGCTTCAACACCACGGAGCGCTGTGCCGTCTGGTACAAGGCGAACTCGGCAGCGGTGACTTCCGTTACCGTCAACTTCTCTACTGGTGGTGGAATCACTCGCGGCGCCATCGTGGTTCACGAGATCAGCGGGGCTCACCCAACTAGCCCTCTCGATAGCTTGGTAGCTACATCGTTCGACGATACGGCCACTCTAACGTCCTTGGTCAGCGGGGCCATCACTACTACCCAGCAAAAAACACTCCTACTCCATACGATCGATACGGGTTCAGATCAGACGTACACGCCTAATGCAGGGTACAGCACAGTAGCCAACGGCCAAAACGCAAGGCTAAGTGTTGCGACAAAGCAGGTGAGCAGCATTCAGGCAGCGGTTACGGCTACTTACTCTTGGACCGTTGCGGCCAACTGTGCCTCCTTCCTGATGGCGTTCCGGGGACCTAATACCCCTACTGACATCTACCGCGCCACGGGATTCACCTTCCCCAACGTCAAGACCGACATCTCCACTGGAGGTGCAGACACAACCCAGGTTCTCGTTTCTGACGCCATCAGCACGAACGAGTCCATCACGACCATCGTGGTCGTGGTCAGCGCGGGCAACCCGATCCCCACCGACATCAACCCGCCCACGGTCGTCTGGACGAACGGCACCACGGCAAACCGGCCTGCATTCACGATGCGGACCGGGCCGGTTTCGGGCAGCAGCAACTACGAGACGTCCATCTGGACTGCGCGCTGCACGGCGGCACTGTCAAATCAGAGCATCACTGTCACGCTACCCAACGCTCAGACCGATTCGGTGATAGCGATTGCGGTGGACGCCCTTGTCAACGCTGCTGCAACGATGGGCGTGTCGGCCACGAATCCGACGGGCGGCGGGAATTGGGCTGACTTGCGAGCCCCGATCGTTGATCTGACCGGCGTGACGGCCGGTTCGTGGCTCTATGTCGTCGTCATCGGGGAGGACGACCAGGGCGCGATGAACGGGGTGCCAACTGGCGGTATCACGGAACTGGCGGACATCTACTACAACGGCGGCCAGATGACTGCCTACATCGGAGTGCTCCCCTGGGCCGCACCGGGCAACCGCTCCATCGGTTGGACGACGCTTAACCAATGGGGCATGGCGTCGGCTCTAGAAATCAAGAGAGCATGATCTCCCTAGCCCACAACGTCTGTACTTAGTATGATACCCGCTCATGGAACTTCGTTCTTCGACCTTCCAAGGCAAGACCTTCCAGTTTCAGTGCGAGCCCACCGACTCTTCATCTTGGTGGACATTCGACGATGAGGCGGCCGTTCGGAACGAGCTCTGGGAGGTTCGGGAGGGAGACATCGTACTCGACATCGGATCTGGCTTCGGATCCTATGCTCTTCCCTCACTGGCTTGCGGCGCTGCCTTAGTCCACACCTGGGCTGTGGAAACGAACCAGTGCGATCTCCTCGAGGCCTCTCTCCTTGCCAACGGCTGGGAGGGACGGTGCCGTGTCAACCGCTCCGGCCTTCTCCATCGGAAGGGCTGGTACCGCTGGCAGGATCGCTCCTTCTCTGAGGAGCATCAATCCGGCTACGTCGAGGTCGACTCCCTCGACAACGTGATGGTGGCCTACGGACTCTTCCACTCTGGTCCGCGTTACCTCATGAAGATCGACACTGAGGGGGCCGAGTTGGAGATTCTCCAGGGCGGAGAGTTGTTTCTGAGCAGGAACCGTCCCACCATCCTCCTCGAGAACCACGACTTCCTTCGCCCAGGAGCAACCGGCCTGGTGCATCGTTACCTCGAGGTACAGGGGTTCAGACTGGTCACCAACCGACGTTCCGCAATGTGCTCCCACTCCCTCTTCGCTCCAGACTAACTGCCCGCACTTGCTTGGAAGGGCTACATGAAAGTCTCACTCTGCATGATCGTGCGCGACGTCGAAACTCACCTCGACGAGTGCTTGGCCTCCGTAGAGAAGTACGTTGACGAGATCATCATCGTCGACACTGGGTCAGTGGACGGGACGAAGGACGTGGCGAAGAAACACGGCGCCAAGGTCTTCGACTTCAACCCCGAAACCCACCCCAAGAGCTTCCTGCTCGATGACGAGAAGACTGGGGCGCCTCCTCCCTATACGGGGAAGTGGATCCTGGCCGACTTCGCCGGCGCCAGGAATCTCTCCTTCGAGAAGGCCTCGGGGGACTTCGTCTTCTGGGTCGATTCTGATGATCGGGTCGAAGGAGCCGAGAACATCCCAGCCATCGTGAAGGAACTGGAGGCCATGGACAATGGTTGCGCCTGGTTCCGCTACGACTACTCCTTCGCCGCGGACGGGAAGCCCAACTGTCAGCTCTGGCGAGAGCGAATCCTCCGCCGCGGGAACGGCAAGTGGTTGAACCCTATCCACGAGGTCTGTGTCCTTGGGCCCGGCACGCAGGTCAAGAACTTCGACTCAGTGGTCATCACTCACCGCAGGGACGACACGAAGGCCCCCACCATCGCGCACCGTAACTACAAGGTGCTCAGGAAGCAGTACGAGGAGTCGAAGGACAACCTCGATGCCAGGACCCTCTTCTACCTGGGTAACGAGTCGAAGTTCATGAACGCCGAGGAGTCCCTCGGCTACTTCGAGCAGTACCTGCGTCTATCGGGGTGGGACGAGGAGCGCACCGTTGCCCGCATCCTGATGGGGCAGATGCATGAAGTGAAGGGGGACATCGAGGCAGCCTTCCGAGCCTACTCTTCTGCGACCTACGACTTCCCCTCGAACCCGGATTCGTTCTTCTCCTTGGCGCGGCTGGCCTACAAGAAGGGGAACTGGCAGAAGTGCATTGACTACACCGAGACGGGGCTGTCGAAGGGGAATCCTCATTCGGCCATCATGTACAACCCGCTCGACCGGAACTACCATCCCCATACTTACTACAACGTTGCGCTCAACAACGTCGGGCGTGTTCTGGATGCGATGAAGTCATGTGATGCGGCTCTCGGCATCATTCCAGACGACCCCAACATTCAGTACAACAGAAAGCTCTACTCCGACTTCTTGGAGAAGAACCCCCCTGCGCCTGCCGCGAAGGTGGTGGGCCGTACCCTCGACATCAACGAGGCCTCAATCGATGTGGAGCCAGACCTCCCGAAGGAGGTTACCGCTGTCTTGGCCCTTCAGGTCTGGAAGGAGCTGCTGCGACACGACGAGGTGGTGAAGGCTCGGGCCTTCCTCGAGGCGCTTCCTTACGTCACCGAAGACAACTTGGAGATCGAGAAAGCCAAGAAGCTCACGGACGAGCTCCTCGCTTTCGCCACCTCTCCGACCACCATGCAGGCGCAGTACAACGACTGGCACAAGGTCGATGAGGCCATCCCATTCAGCAAAGAGGTGCCTGGCCACTGGTCGCAGTTCCCGAGGTACTCGGCGGTCATGTCCTACTTCGAGAACGCGCCGAAGATGCGGGTGTTGGACATCGGGTGTCAGGATGGATGGCTCTCCAACCGCATCGCACGCTGGGGCCATTCGGTAGTGGGGTTGGACTTCAGCCCACCCTACCTGGAGATCGCCAAGCGGAATGCGAGGAGTGAGAACCTCGATGCCACCTACGTTCTCGGCTTCATCGAGGACTTGGCCACGTCGGTTCCTGAGAAGTTCGATGTCGTAATCTGCACTGAAGTCATCGAGCACGCTGCGGACCCGGAGCACCTCATCGCAAGCATCAAGAGTGTTCTGAGGCCCGGCGGCAAGCTGTTGATGTCGACTCCTCGAGGGGCGTGGTTCCAAGGTCAGCACCACAAATATGCCACCGCCTGGAACGCACCTCGTCAGCACATTCAGGCATTCACGGTGAAGTCGCTGTCGAAGGTGCTGGCGAAGTACCTTCACGTCATCTCTTGTTACGAGATCCCCATTCCGGTGCCGGACGTGCCGCAGCAAGCAACGCTCTTTGCTGAGGCCGTCTTCGAGACGGCCCCTGTGCAGAAGGGGCAAGACATCGTCATCTACACGGGCCCTGCGTGGGAGAAGTGGAGCGCAAACAGCCCTTACTGCGAGGGGACCGGCGGGTCGGAGCTGGCCTGTGTAGAGATGGCGAAGGCATTTGTTCGGATGGGTAACAGAGTCCGAGTATTCAGCGACTGTCCTGGGATGGAGGGGGTCTACGACGGCGTTGAGTACTTCCACCACTCCCGTATCGGGAACAAGCCCATCTCCTGTGACATATTCATCAGCTCCAGGCAGCCCCTAGTCGTACTGAGCATTCAGCTTACCGCTAAGGCTCGCTTTCTCTGGGTGCACGACATCCACGTAGGCGCTCCTAACGGGGCGATACACGAGAACCTGTTGCACTACGACAAGGTTCTCGTCTTGAGTGAGTGGCATCGAAACTACTTCCTTAGCGTCTACCCTTTCTTTGATAACGAGAAGGTCGTGGTCACTAGGAATGGGATCCTGCTTGAGCGGTTCCCCGACCCCGAGCGCCTGAAGGCGAACAAGCTCATCTACACATCGTCAGGCAATCGGGGACTTGGTCTGCTGCTCGACCTATTCCCTCGCATCAAGGCTCGAGTGCCGGATGCGGAGCTTGACGTCTACTACGGCTTCAGCGTTTGGAAAGAGGTGGCGAAGAACAACCCGGACGAGATGGCGATGATCGAGAGCCTGGAGAAGAGGTTGAAGGAGACCCCAGGGGTCAACGCGATGGGTAGGGCAAACCAGACCGCTCTCGCCAAGGCTTGGCTTCGTTCCAAGGTCTGGGCCTACCCAACTTGGTTCACGGAGACCTACTGCATCTCTGCGGTAGAAGCGCAGGCCTCTGGTGCGGTGCCGGTGACAACACGCCTAGCCGCACTGGGAGAGACCGTCGGATCAGGTTACTTACTCGACCCCCCACTCGACGAGGCCTACAACCAGAAGTTCGTAGACGCCGTGGTGGAGTTGCTGACGAACGAAACGGAGAGGCAGAAGTACGTCAAGGAGGGCAGAGAGTACGCAGAGAAGCTTACGTGGAGCAGCTTGGCGCGCGACTGGTCCACGATGTTCCAAGAGACCATAGAGGCAGTGAAGGTGAACCCTATTCACAGGTACATGCCATGAAGTTCGCTCTCATCTACGGCCTCTTCTGCTCCAAGCCCCGCGGCCCTTACCGCGTCGATAACATCGCCAGCCATGGACTGACCGGTTCGGAGAGCTTCTACTTCAACATGGTGAAAGCCCTCTCCGATCTTGGCCACCAGGTGGATGCCTTTGGCTTCTGGACCAAAGAGCATGTGGACGGTCTCGTCCACTACTATCCCTTCACGGGAGGGGGCGATGACATGCACGTCCCGGAGCCAGCGTCATACGACGTAGCCATCGCGTGGAGTGAGCCAGACTATCTGAGGGTCTTCCCGCCATCGGTCCTTCGGCTCTGTGAACAACAGCTCAACGACTTTCCCTACGCCGGCGAGGGCTTCGAGAAGCATGTCGACCTCTTCTTGTTCCCCTCCGACATTCATCGGAAGCATGTCCTCTCGGTCACTCCTCGCATCGACCCGGGGAAGACAGGCGTCTGGGGAAACTGTCTCAGCAACGAGGACTACTTCACGGGAAAGGAGCAGGATCGGGGGAAGCGCATCATCTACTGCTCCTCTCCCGATCGAGGGCTACATTGGCTCTGCGAGTTCTTCCCCAAGGTTCGTGCAAGAGTTCCAGAGGCCGAGCTGCACGTGTACTACCGCTACATGCCTTGGTACCGGCAAATGGGGCAAGCATGGGATCCCCACAACCCGCCTGCACATGCGCAGGGCATGAGGGCAAGATACACAGGCGCTTTCTTCTACAAGATGGGGACGGATGGGGAGAGTGGGGTCTTCCTGCACGACTCGGTCCCGAACCAGCAGATGGTGGCGGCTCTTGAGAGCTCCAGAGTTCTCGCCTATCCATGTGACCCAGTCGTCTTCACGGAGGGGTTCGGGGTCTCCGTCCTCGATGCTTGTGCCGCCGGCGCCATCCCCATCATCAGTGACGTCGATGCTTTCGGGGAGGTCTACGGCGGGACCGCCATAGTACTCGAGGGGCGGCCAGCCTCCAGCAGAGATGCGTGGGTCGACACCATGGTGAGGGCGCTGACTGACGACACGCTACAGCAAGAAATCACTTCTCGCTGCAAGGCTTTCTCGCGAAAGTTCACTAGAAAGGCCAGGGCGAAGCAGCTGCTCAAGATCATCTCTTCTCTGAGGAAGGAGGCAGCATGAGGGGCGCTCTCGTCATACCTCCGTCAGCTTTTCTTCTCGATGCGAGGGTCTTCGTCAGCCTGGGCATCTTGAAGGTCGCCGCGGCGCTCGAGGCGGGGGGTGTAGACGTGGACGTTCTGGACCTGTCGGGGGTCGCCAACTACCAAGACGCCCTCTCCGACTACCTATGCAGCGCCCAGCCGGCGTGGGTGGGTATCACCGCCACTACCCCGCAGATGCCCTATGTCATGGAGCTCTCTCGCCTGGTTCGCAGTCACGGAGCCCGCTCCATCCTCGGGGGCCCTCACCCGACCCTCACTCACGCGGCCTACCGAAACGAGAAGAAGACTCACCGAGCCGGTCGGGGCAGCAAGGCTTGGGGCCAGCTCCTCGAGGAGTTCGACGTCGTTGTGACCGGCGACGGCGAGAAGGCCATCTTCGAGGCCATCTCACCACGTACCCACGGCCATGTGGACGCCGACGACCCGAGCAGCTACCTATGGGTCACGGAGAAGGAGCTGACGGGGCTCATGCCGGCCCGCCACCTGGTCGACCTCAAGAGCTACCACTACGCCATCGACGGGGAGCGGGCGACAAGCCTCATTGGTCAGCTTGGCTGTCCCTTCCAGTGTACCTTCTGCGGCGGCCGCGCCTCCCCGATGCTGCGGCGCTCGAGGGTGCGTACGGTGCCGGACATCGTCTCCGAGGTGGACCATCTCTACAGCCTCTACGGCTACAAGGGCCTCATGTTCTACGACGACGAGCTCAACGTCGCGAAGAGCATGCCGACCTTGATGCGCTTCCTCCGGGACTACGCGGATGCCCGCAACATCGAGTTCCGGCTGCGTGGCTTCATCAAGGCCGAGCTCTTCACCGACGAGCAGGCCGAGTCCATGGTCTCGGCCGGCTTCAAGTGGATCCTGGTGGGCTTCGAGTCCGGGTCACCGAGGATCCTGGAGAACATCCGGAAGCAGGCTACCGTCGAGGACAACACCCGTTGCCTCGAGATCGCCAGGCGTCACGGGCTGAAGGTGAAGGCTCTCATGTCCATCGGCCACGCCGGGGAGTCCATCGAGACCATCGCTGAGACGCAGGAGTGGCTCCTCAAGATGAAGGTGGATGACTTCGACGCCACCATCATCACGACCTACCCCGGCACGCCCTACTACGATGAGGCGGTCGAGACGTCCCCTGGGATCTGGACGTATACGGCCAAGGGCGGGGATCGACTGCATGCCTACGCGCTCGACTACTCGAAGGTGTCCGACTACTACAAGGGCGACCCCAACGCCGGATACAAGGCCTACGTGTTCACCGACCACCTCTCTTCCGAGGGCCTTGTGGGTCTTCGTGGGCAACTGGAGGCAAAGGTGAGGGATGCTCTAGGTATTCCCTTCTACCCAGGTGCAGCTGCGGTACAGTACGAACATTCCATGGGGATGTCAGGACTTCCTGACAATATCCTCCGGTCCACGCACTTAGCGGCCGCGCAAGGAGTGGGGACATGATCGCAACGATCCTGGACGTCAAGGACCTTGGCAACGCTGCCATCTACGTCCGGATTCGCGATGCACAGCTTCGCTTCTGGAACTTCACGACATCGGCGTGGGTGTCGGTGGAGACCGTCGCGTGTCGTTGGTTCCTCACAGAGTACCCAGATGGCGTTTACGAGTCCCGCTACCAGGCAGAGATCACGCACCCGACCGTGGAGTTCCTGGTCGAGTACGTGCAGGCGGGCACTGGCGTCGTCATCGGGGAGGAAGGGCCGCCGGCGCCCGGATCCGGCTCGGGAACGAACCCCGTCATCGTCACTGCCCTTCACGGCGCCGTCCCAGTCTCCAACGTCCTGGTTCAAGCATTCGCTGGTGCAGAGGTCCTGGCCGACCTCCTCACGGACGTCAACGGCGTGGCCATCCTCAACCTGCCGGAGGTAGACGTCACCATCACTCTTGCCAAGCCAAGCTGGGGAACCTTTCCCAGCGTTCTATGGCACGTCGCCTTCGGCTCGCAGACAATCACAGTTCAGGGGACGCCGAGCTCCCCTCCAGCAGCAGGTCCGATCCCCTACGCCATCCTCATCCCCGTGGGGGACGTCAACACCAGGCTGATGTCTGGTTACTCAGCAATCGAGGTGCAGCGCTGCGATGACGAGGCCACTTGGGTGCCGATGACGGCCCCCGTAGCCACTCCGACGCTTCAGGCTCACATCCCTCTCGTTGGCGGAACTTACGCCTACACCTTCCTAGATCCGGTCGGGACACCCAAGCGCCGGTACCGTTGGCGCTACTCGGCCAACGGTAGTGCTCCCATCTCCCCCTTCTTCCCGTGGGTGCTCGGAACACAGCGACTTGCTGATGTACCGATCTCCATAGGTACGATGCGCTTCGTCGGTATGGATGGCGTCATTCGGCCAGGTACTCTGCTCGTCGCCGCATTGGACTCCGCGACTACGGGGGCCATGTTCGTCGGGGACATGCGCGCCTTCACCTCTGATAGCACCGGCTTCCTCGCAGTCCCTCTGGTGCAGGGGTCGAACGTGAGGATCGCCATCGAGGGAACCAGCATCGTGCGTGACATCCTCGTCCCGGCTACCGACACCTTCGACATCATGTCGGCTGTCGCCGCAGCTCCTGACCAGTTCACCGTGCAGACAGTTGCGCCCATGCTGACGAAGAGGGCCCTCTAATGTCGACCATCAACATCTTGGTGACGTCCGATGCAGTATCACCGGTGCCCATCGCCGGCGTCGTCGTCTCCATCGTCGACCCCGCCACCCAGCTGGCTCTCGTAGCCAGGGCCACCACCAACTCGAGCGGCATCGCTGGATTCGACATTCCGGACGGAGTCTACGAGCTCCGCATATACAAGAGGGAGGTTGTCTTCGGTGGGCCCGTCGCTATCACTGTCGCAGGCAACGGGGCCTACACGGTGACGGGGACCCCTACCACCTGGCCTCCCGCTACCGACCCGATCCTCTGCCGGTGCACGGGCCGGTTCGTAGGCTTTTCAGGTGCCCCTCTTGCCAACGCTACCTTGCTGTTCACGCAGGCAGGTGATTCTGAGAATGCGATGCCCCGGCTGCTGTACTCGCAACTCGTGGGTATGTCTGACCTCATCGTCCACACCGACTCCGAAGGGTACGTCTCCCTAGACCTGATTCGCACAGGGGAGTTCTACCTTTCCATCTCGGGTGAGGACCTCGCCTGGGGCTTCAAGGTCCCCGATCGTTCTTCGGCGAACCTCATCGATCTCATTCACCCCCAACCGGTGTCTCTGACGTGGGATCCCACCTCGGCTCCGTCGAATGCTGTCACGGTGCAGGTGGGGCAGTCCATCACGGTCCCGGTGTCCCTCGTACTGTCAAACTACGAGGTCCTGCTCAACGGAGCGACCGACCTATGGCTGCTGTACACCAACTCAGACGCGACAATCGCCCCGGCAGCGCTGGCGAGCGGGGGAATGGAAGTGACTGGCGCAGTCGTAGGAACGGCGCAGGTAACGGCGGCGGTTCGCCCAAATCTCTACCCGCGAAGGGCGCCGGACTACGCTCTGTCGTCAGCCCCGCCGCTGACCATCACCGTCACACCCTGACCGCTTTCGTCTTCGGGCTCATCGAGAGGGGGAAGTTCTACCCTTCGGTGGAGCGGCACGCCGGCATCAGGACGCTCTGGGTCAAGGTCGTCATCCGGGCAGTCTTCGATTGGGTCTCCTACCGAGACTCCTCCAAGCTCATGCAGATCAAGCTGGCTGAGAGCGCCTACAACTGGCTCTTCAAGGAGAGCGAGGTCTTCAACAGCTTCGAGAACGTGTGCTTCTACCTCGACATGTCGCCATCGAACATCCGCAACTGGGCCAAGGCCCTGTCCAGGGACCAGGTGCTGAAGATCGAGTTGGCCGACCGCGCTCCCTCACCGAAGCAGGTGTACGAGGTGCTCAACCTGAAGTACCTCGATGACGTAGAGGACGACGACGAGCCCTGACGAATGGCCCTGCTGACGATACAAGAACAGGTTGCCACTCTCCTCCAACGGAACCTCGTTGAGGACAAGACCAGAGGCACGCCCTCGGTCCAGGTGGAGGCGGCAGCGGTCTTGGATTCGGTGGCGCTGAACCTCGTCTTCAACCCACGCACTGTCCTGTACTTCGCGCACCTTGCTCGGAACGCGCTACTCCGGCTTGTGGGCGATGAGCTCGCTTCTGCGACTACGCTGGAGAAGACCATCGAGGATTTGGGAAACCAGAGCTACTCGCTGCGAGATCTGAAGTCTCTTCAGCGGGCGAAGACTTCCCTCCTTCAGATCGAAACGCAGGGGCAGGTTCTCTCGACCGAGGGCGCCTTCAAGGGGTTCGACGAAGCCGTCTCGGACTTCTTGAACAAGCAGCTCTCCAAGAACGTGAGAAAGCAGGGAGTCGCCGATCTCGTCCGCCCAAGTGTCGAGGCAGAACGGGCTCTTCCCCCGGATTATGAGATGCTGAAGAGCCTCCACTCTCAGGTGGATGCCCGACTGGGCTACCTGATGAACGGCGTCCGTGCTTTCTCTTCGGAAAGCTTGGCTGGCGTCATTGGTCTCAACGTGGCGTTCAGGGTGCGGAGAGACATCGAAGCCATCATCGCTGACCTCGAGAGTGACCCTACGGCAGCCGGGTCACGGGAATACGCCATCAGGCTGATCTCGGCGCAGTCCGTTCTTGGGCTCCTTGGCACTCCGCCCAACGTCTTCGACGCGAAGGTGAGCACGAATGACGGGCTCCCTTACGGGTACTCTTTGCACGCTGTTTCGGCGGTGCAGCCCAACGTGCAGATCTCCAATCCTCCTGGGCCGTGGACCATTCCCTTCGGCACTCAAAACTACTCCATCAACATCACGCCCGGAGGCGGGGTCTCCGACGCATTTTGGTACGGGGACGCCCCCATGATGTTGGGGTCCACTACGGGGCCGTGGACGATCCCGGCACAGGGAGGGCTCTTCTTCGTCATAAACGGGAACTCCTACAGAGTTGTCTTGAACGATTCTGGAAGCCCTGCCACCAAGACCGCGGCTGAGGTGGTGGCAGCCATCAACGCGCAGGTTGGGACGTACATAGCCGCACAGAAGGGCTGGACCGGTACGCAAGAGCGTATAGGAATGCGGTCATACACCCCAGCTGTGTTCTCCCTGACAGACTCCATACTGGTGCCTCACTCTGGGGCGACGAGCGGGGCAGATACTCTCTGGACAAACTCTGTGAGGGAGCTGCTTGGTCTTCCTACCGACTCTGACGATGGCGTCAGAACGCCCCTCGTAATGACAGACTTCTTCACGACTATCTTCGCCCCCTTGTCGGCACAGGTGCAGGTAACTGCACAAGAAGACACCGTCACGGTGACTACGTCATTGGTCCCCGGCCAGACCGTCGAACTCTTCGCTCCTATTCTATTCACGCCGCTAGGACATGTGCCGGCGTACAGCGAAGAGATTTCCCTGGCTGGGACCTATCTCGGACAAGAGATCACGCCCGACCTCCCGTCACTGGTAGGCCGAGGAGATACGCTCACTTCTTCTACCGGCACGTCTCCCATCGCGTCTGTGGGAGAGTCACTCCTTTTGGACTTCAGCCTCCCTCTGTTCGATGGCCCAGTGGTCATCGAGAGCGGCCTCGTCAAGATGTGGCAGGAGCTCCAGCTCGCGCTGGACGCTTTCGCAGAGACGTGGCTGCGGGGCGGGAGCCTAGACAAGCTCGAGACTGCCATCGCTCCTCTCTACGGTTCTCCAACGCTGGCAAGACGGAATGATGCTCTCGATGCACTACATGATCTTGTAGTTGTGCTCGAGTCCTTGCAGACTGTCCTTTCTAGCTACCCCCTCGTCTCAGCCGTTGACTCGGAGAGGGGAGTCGCAGAGGGGATCATGGCGACACTGCTCGAGAGGAAGTTCGATAGAGCTCGTGCCTTCCTGCTCCAGGGAAGGTTCGTGGAGGTGTTCGCACTCGACTGGCAGACTGCTTCCTTCTCTGGAGAGATGCTGGCCGCTGCTTCTGCCGTGGCCAAGACAGACATCACCTGGCCTAGTCCGTCAACCGAAGAGCGGCATCTCCCCTATGCTGAAGACGACTCCTTGGAGGTCCCGTGAGCGAGGCTTCCGAGAGGGATGCCAGAACCATCCTTCATTCTGCATTTGCATTCGTTCAGTCCGTAGAAGCCAACAAAGCCTCTGCGGCAGTTACTCTTGACCACGTCATCGCCCAGCAGGTGAAGTTCTTGAAGTCTGGGGAGGCGAGGCCCATCGTCGACTCCACGGGCGCCTCTACTGGGGATCGCACTTCTCGGTACGACGAACTCAAGCAGCTTCAGTCGCAGGTGACCGAACTAGTCACGGCGGCCAAGAGCTTGGCGCAGGAGTATGACGTATGAAGGATCTTCGCGTTGTCTCCGCCAAGGTGATGCTGACGATCCAGTCCATCGCGCCAGTGCGGGGCTTCTACCCTCCCTCCATCCTCGTGCAGGGGAAGGACCTCTTCAAGACTACCGAGGTCGAGATCAACGGCATTCTGGCCACTGAGTTCATCATCCAGTCGCCTACTCGCCTCATCGTTCGCATCCCCGAGTCGCAGGTTGGGCAGGTGCTGAGTACGGTGAGGGCCTTCGCTCCAATCTCTCCTTCCTACGACAAGGCCGCCGTCAGCTTTGGGATGGTGCGTCCTGTTCGCTACATCACAGGACTCGATCGCATGGTACAAGCCTGGCTTCTGCTCTTCTTCACTACCCCAGGAACCGACATCTTCAACATCAGCAGCGGGGGCGGGGCTCGCACCCTCATTGGCAAGACCACAGATGCCGGGCATCAGAGCGTCGCGGCTGACTTGGCCCTCTGCATTGACCGCACGAAGATGGAACTGATGAAGGCACAGGCCAACGCCCCATACCTGCCGATGGAGGAAAGGCTCATGAGTAGCAGCCTCATCGGCGTCAACTTCGACAGGGAGTCTTCGACTCTCTTTGCCGACGTCTCGCTCATCAGCATGGCCGGTACGGCCGCACAGCTTTCCTTGGGGTAACTCATGGCACAGGCCGAACTGAAGACCTTCGTAGAGAATCGCCTTCAGGCGTTGGTCCCTGGTATCGACATCTCCCCAGGGTCTCCCGCCCAGACGGTCTTCGTTGACCCGCTGATGACGTACCTCGGGACCGATCCGTTCGAGACGGACATCGACAAGTTCCTCTCCGACAGGTTCCGTCAGGAGTTCCCCGACATCTACGCCGGCGACCCAAGCGCGATCCGGGACCTCTTCGTGAAGCCGCTCATCACCTTCCTCGAGCCCATCAAGAGGGAGATCCTGACCGTCCGCAGGAACCAATCGTTGCAGGACCCGGCGCTGCTCTCGGATGATGATGCTGATGCGCTGGTGGCCAACTTCTACGACCAGCGTGCACAGGGCGCTCTCGCCAGTGGTGTGGTCAGAGCCTGCTACTCCAACCCTG
>Ga0315293_10001195_pt1 | contig 25190 bp, 25 predicted proteins | sample YL17G13_20_MG_FD_203071 | JGI IMG/M metagenome (GOLD analysis project Ga0315293, IMG submission 203071) | Sediment microbial communities from Yellowstone Lake, YNP, Wyoming, USA - YL17G13_20 | ecosystem: Environmental > Aquatic > Freshwater > Lake > Sediment | place: USA: Wyoming | collected...
GAAGAAATAGAGAAAGAAAATGAACCACAAAAAGATAAAAAAGAGGATACTAAAGCTAAATGATTACTGGCATCCTGAACTATTCGTTCTAATGCCGGTGATTATTTATATCTGTATAATTCTATGGTTGATATACCAGAAGATATAGCTGATAATCAGCAAGAAAACAACAAAAAAGTAATAGGAAAACCATTTCCTCCTGGAGTTTCGGGCAATCCAAAAGGCAGACCGAAGGGCAAGACAATGAAGGAATATGCAAGAGAATTCTTAATGAGTATGACCGATGATAAGAAACTTGAATTTCTCAATACTTTATCAAAGGAAGTCGTGTGGAAAATGGCGGAAGGAAATCCACATCAGGATACAGATATAAAGCACGATGTCTCTGATAATCTATTTGAGTTAATAAACAATGCAATTGGAAAAGGAGAAAGCGATACAATTCCAGGAGAAGATAAGGAATGAACCTAAATGGTTTTTTGATACCATTCTTAAAAGACCTCTTTGGGCAAAAGAAGAGGAGATTTTGCTTGCTGTAAAAGATAATAGAGATGTATCTGTCAGAAGTTGTAATGCTTCGGGCAAGACTTATACGGCTGGTGGGATAGTGCATTGGTATCTTATGGGATTTGAAGATGCTGTGGTTATCACAACCGCCCCAACAGGAAGGCAGGTTAAAGAAGTATTATGGAGAGAGATTAAAGCGGGTTGTTCTGGTAGGCACTTATATCCCATAAACTCTGTTTTAGAAACTAAAATAGGGCTTGGAGATAAATGCTTTGCTTTAGGATTGGCTACAGATACTCCCGATCAATTTCAGGGGTTTCACTCAAAGAACTTGATGGTTATAGTTGACGAAGCGTCCGGTGTTGATGACACTATTTTTGAAGCAATAGACGGATTAAAACCAACAAGGATACTATTATTAGGAAACCCATTAAGGACAACTGGAAGATTCGCAAACACTTTTAAGGAAGAAGGAATTAAAAAGATTGCTATTTCGGCATTTGATACTCCAAACTTAAAAGAGGGAAGAATAGTAATTCCCGGGTTGATAACAAAAGAAGACGTAGAGAAGATTAAGCAAAGATATGGTGAAGATAGCGATGTTTATAGGGTTAGGATATTGGGGGAGTTTCCAAAAGCAGAATCAGATGTCTTAATTTCAATTGATGAGGTATATCAGGCAATAAATAGGGAAGTTGTTGTTAATCCGCAATTTGAAAAGAAAATGGGGGTTGATATTGCAAGATATGGAGATGACAGAAGTGTTATAGTAATTAGGCAAATGGAAAAGGTTTTAAGAAAAGAAGTTATACAAGGGGCAGATTTAATGAGTTTGGCGGGGCAGATAATAAAGATAGCAAAAGAAGATTATGTGAAGCCAGAGAATATAAACTTAGATGTTATAGGAATGGGGGCTGGAGTTGTTGACAGGTTGAGGGAACAGGGCTGGAAAGTTAATGGGATAAATGTTGCGATGCCAGCCCAAGATCCTGAACATTATGCTAATTTGCGGGCAGAACTTTATAATAAAATCAAAGATTGGATTAAGAAAGCACAACTGACGAAAGATGACGACTGGTATGAGTTAACAAATGTAAAATATAAATTTACATCAAAAGGACAAATGATAATGGAGAAAAAGGAAGATATGAAAAAGCGGGGAATACCAAGCCCAGATGTTGCGGATGCCCTGACATTAACATTTGCAAGTATGGGAATAATATCTTATCAGCAGGCATCAAAACCTGTATTACCCTACTATCCCGAAATGGGATTTTAAACATATGAAATACAAATCAATTATAGGTCTTAGTGGTGGTTTAGATAGTTCAATGACCGCTTGGTTAATCGGCAAAGAAAAGCCATTAGCCCTTATAGTCGATAACCATTGGAACACAGACATAGCCAACAGGAATATAATAAGGATCATCAACCATTTCCAACTGGACTACCTGTGGATTAAAGTTGACCGAGAGCAGTTCAGGGATTTGCAGTTAGCGTTTATAAAGTCTGGAATATCAAATATAGAAATCCCAACAGACCACATTTTATATGCTTTAGTTTATAAAGTAGCTGATATGGTTGGGGCTAAGGTTATTTACAATGGCGGGAATCCCCAGACAGAAGGGAATATGCCAGAAGAGTGGGGATATAATGCAAGAGACTTGAAGTTCATCAAGGCGATACATAAAAGATTCGGTGAAAAGCCGATGGATAAAGTGCCGACATTGTCTTTGCTGGGCTATCTCTATTACATATTCATCAAGAGAATCAAGATAGTCCAGCCATTAGAGGACACAGACTACAACGTAAAAAGAGCGAAGGAACTATTAAAGAAAGAAATCGGCTGGGAGGATTACGGAGACAAACACGAAGAATCAATCTATACAAAGTGGTTTCAGCAGACTTACTTGCCTGAAAAATTCGGAAGAGACAAAAGAATACCTCATTATCAGGCATTAGTTAATTCCTGGCAGATGACAGAAGAGGAAATGCAGGAAAGATTAAAGACAAAACCAATTAATAAATTAGAACCATTTAATATTGACTGGCGGAATATTCCCATAACAACATACAAGGATTATCCCAACGATTCTTGGGTATTCAATCAAACCAGTCCTCTGATGAAGTTAGGAAGAAAAATAATAAAACATTAAATGAAACTTTGCACTTCAACCTCACACGCTGAACCGAACAACAAGATTTCGTCTTTTGAGGTAAAGGCCCTGAAGGTTTGGAAGATGGAAAGATACGAATGGCCAAAAGACATTAGAGAACCGGTTGTATTTTTTGGAATGTATCATATCGGGGACTATCTTCGATTTATAAAGCACTGGGGAAAAAAGATTATTGTTTGGACTGGGGGAGATATTGTGAATCTCAAAAAGAAATACTTATTTAGCACTGGGAAAAACTTCTGGCTGTCAAAACTACTGACTTGGATTCCAGCTTATAAACTATTCCAAAATACAGAATCTTATTGCGAAAATGAATTAGAGCAAAGAGAATTAAGGAAGTTAGGAATCAAATCAAAAATAAAACCTACTTTCTTAGAGGAGATAAATGACTTTCCGATTTCATTTAAACCATCAAAGAACCCGACTGTTTATGTCTCAATAAGAAAAGGCACAGAAAACGATTATGGTTTTAAATTAGTGGAGAGGTTGCGAAAGATTCTTCCCGATATTAACTTCTATATCTTTGACGGGACAACTTCAAACAGGGAATTCAACAAAAAGATAAGAAACTTCCATTGCGGCTTCAGACCAAACAAGCACGATGGATTTTCAGAGATAACAGCCAAGTCAGTTTTAATGGGACAGTATCCGATAACAAGGATCAAATATCCGATGATAGACCATTATGAGACTGAGGAGGAACTAATTGTGTTATTGAAGGATTTAAAAAATAAAAAAGAGCCAAATATAAAAGCCAGAGATTATTATAGGAAAATTCTTAATAATTTGCCTTTCTTAAAATGTTGCAATCAATAGCTAAATCTAAGATAGAACTGGAGATAGAAAATATGTTGCCCAAAGAGGCGGAATTATTGAAGAATTATTTTATTCTTTTAATTGGGGCCGGAATACATAAAATAAGGAATGGAAAATTAATATTATATTTTAACGAAGATGGTTTAATGCAAATAGGAACAAATGAGATAATCTGGAAGAAAAAAAGGAAATGATATGGCACTTTTCGCTAAAAATTAAGCACAAAATTCGGTATAGTAGAAGGAGTTAATAACGATAAGGTGAACTTTACGTTCATTTCATCGTTTATATTTTTAACCCACTCGCCATTATCACTTGGTTCAGCTCCCGCTTCTTTTGACACCTCCAAGGACAAAGGATTTAAGGAACAATTAAATAGTCTAACTCTTACATAGAGCGGACACAATAATATATCAATTAATTTTGGTATAGTTCTGTGTCCGCTTTTTATTTCAAGGGGGATGATTATTAGTATCTTCGGATACTTCACCCAGGCGTAACCAGTCGCCTTGAGATAAAAACTAATTTATAAACTATGGAAATAAATACTCAAACACCACTCATCAACGATGAACTAATGGTAAAACTAAACACTGAAAAGCGGTCGGCTTTGGAATTTCAGAAAAGACGCCACGAAGAATGGACAGATAATTATGAACTATACCGCAATAAAGTCAAGACCAACAGATTAACCCAAAGACAAGCGGTAGTAGTGCCCTTAATGAAAGAATCTATTAAGACCTTATTTTCAGATATTGATGAAATCCCTACTTTTGAGTTCAAAGAAAAAGGCGGGGACAGACAAAAGGAATTATACTTACAAGCTAGATGGGAAGATGACGCAGATAGGATAAACTTTGAGGGAGTGGATGCTATTGACAAAAAGACTGCTTTATTATATGGCAGGGCTTTTAAAAAGATTAACTTTACTGGCGGCGAGTTTGAGGTTTATAACTTAGACAACTTTGATATTTTAATTGATCCATTGGTAAATCCTTTGGACATTGAAACAGCACGATACATTACTCACCAAAACATTTTTAGAAGCTTACGTGACATCCTGGCTGATGAGAAATACGAACCAGAGGCCAAAAATCGGCTAAAAGACTACATCAACTCAAAAGACACAATGGTTACTTCGGCTATAAATAAAGAGATATTTGAAGAAAAACAGGAAAGGTTAAAATCAATGGGGCTTGAGAAAGATGAATTCCAATTATTCCCAGCGGGTGATGTGATAGTGAACCTAACTGAGCATTACACTTGGCTATGGGACAAGGCAACCAAGAAGTTTATCAGATACGTTATAGTTTATGCTGATGACGCAATCAGGTTATATATGGCTCCATTAAAAGAAGCAATCGGAGTGGACTTTCTGCCTTTTGTAACCTGGGGCGAGGATATGGAAACACAGGACTTTTGGAATGATGGGCCAGCAGATTTAATAAGGACTCCCAATAAAATACTGAATGTATTCTTTAGCCAGATGATAGAAAATAGAACCCTAAAGAACTTCCAGATGCATTGGTATGACGCCACTGCGCCAAACTATGTGCCACAAACTTATGAACCAGGGCCGGGAAGAATGTTGCCAGCTCCAGGAAAACCAGGAGAAGTAATCCAACCAGTTGAAGTATCGGGTTTAGAAGATGTAATGACCCAGATGGATTTCTTGATTAAATTGATAGAGAGAGGAACTTCAGCAACTGCTATCCAAAAGGGAGTATCAGAAAAAGCCCAGATAACTTTAGGTGAAGTCCAAACCCTATTAGGTCAAGCAAAAGAAAAAGCCATAACAATGGCTAAATTTTACCGCAGATCGCACAAAGAATTAGGTATGAAGTATTGGCAGATGTTACAGGCCAACGATAAGGGCAAGAGGACTTTATATAAAGTATCTTCAAAGGGTAAGGTATATCCCAAAGAACTAAGACCTTCTGATTGGATTTCAAAAGAAGGATATAAGGTTGAGGTTAAGTCAAGTTCAGAGCAGGAAGCGGAAGATGTTAAATCCATAGAGAAGTGGACTTATATCAAACAACAATTCCCAGACAACCCAGTAGTGGCCAAAATAGCGGCCAGGAGAACGCTAGAGATAGGAGACGTGACGGCTGAAGAGTTAAAACAGATTGAGGAGTTTGAGGAAAAGAAAGCGGAGATGATGATGCAACAGCCGATGATGGGGCAACAAATGGGACAGCAAATGGGACAACCGCAACCGCAAATACAACCAATGGCTAAACCATTAACACAACCAGCATAATATGAAAGAAGAATCAGTAGATGATATTTTAAAAAATGCCATTCAGAAAGCCGTTGATTTGGCTTCCCACGAAATGGCAATCCTTAAATCGACTGGCAACAGGGCGATGTTTGAACGTAAGACAAAAGAACTTGAAGAACACATAAACGACAAATCAGCCCAATCAAGGGCGATAATAGAGGGAAAGATAAAACAACTGGAAGGAAAGATTCCAGAGAAGTTTGACCCCAAAGAGATAAAAGACCAGATTATATCAGAAACTAAAAAGAATAATAAGTCAATAACGGGGATAAAGAAACAAATAACAAAGATACAAGATTCTTTAGATGAAACAAAACAATTGACAACCAACGCAGACGAGGCGATTAAAGAAAAGATAGCCAATTTCAAAGTTCATTTAAAACATAAAGATTTAGAGGATATATGGCCAGACGACCATCATCTAGAGCTTCACTTATTAGAATCACATCCTGGACTAAATGCTACGACACAAGACATAAATGACTTGGTAAGTGGTGGATATGCAGACAGATTACATACCCACAAGATACCACAAGTTGAGATACTTCACGGTAGTAGTGGGGGAAGTAAAGTTTCTGACTTGGCTTATGGGGTAGCGTGGGATGGAATAACAGATTTCGCACCTTCTAAGAACGCTGTTTATGACAAAATAGAAACAATAACGGCTGGAGATTTGGAAAATATAGTTGAAGATTTAACCCCGCAATTAGGTGGAAATTTAGATGGACAGGCATTCACTATTACAACCACAAATACAATATCGGGGGGAATAGTAAGAACAAATAATTATCAGAATTTAGGCGGGACAGAAAGTTTTATCTGGAGTGCTGGAGATGATTGGTGGGAATTATCAGATGATTTTCATATGGTTGGGGTAATAACTGGAGTTGCAAGTTATAACGGATTAGTCGTAACGGCTAACACTGGAGTAATTACGACCGGAACTTGGAATGGAACAGATATAGCAGTAGCAGATGGCGGAACTGGATTAGGAGCGATAGCTGATGGTTCTGTCTTGGTTACAAATGCGGCAAACGTCTTATCAGCTATTACTTGGCACGCAGCAGGAACTAAGATTCTGACTAATATAGACGGAACTATATCTTGGGAGGCGGCAGGAGCTGGTGCGGCTACTGCTTGGGATGATATTGGCGACCCAGACGCAGATGGAACTGTTGCTTTCGCAGGGTTTGAACAGACATTAAGTTCTACTTTAAACGAAGCGGCGCACACTACTTTAACAATTTATAACAGCACGGCCGATTTAACAGCGGCAGTAACACTTTTAAAACTAACCTATAACGATGATGGCGATGCTGATGGAACTTACTTTGAATGCTTGGATCACGGCTCAGCAGATAGTAAGTTTAAAATAGCGGCAGATGGGAATACTTCAGTGGCAGGTTGGTTAACGGTAGTAGATGAGGTATATGGAGCGGGATGGGATGGTTCTACCCAGGTTCCTACTAAAAATGCTGTTTATGACAAAATTCAGACTTTAGGTGGTTCTACTTTATTTCAACATAGATGGATAGCCAATGGTCCATATCAAGCGGGGACATTAGTTGATGGAGGTTATATTTCAGATAGTTCTTTTTCAATAACTGGAGTATGGATTTACAGAGGAACTGCCGGAACGGCAAGTTCAACAATTTTAGATATACATAAAAACGGGGTTACGATGTACACGACTCAAGCGAATAGGCCGACGATTGCCTGGGACGATGGAGATAGCAAGGTTGATTGTACCCTTCCGGATGTCGTGACAATCAGTGCAGGTGACATTATCACTATGGATATAGACCAGAAAGAAACCGGAACCCCAAAGGATTTAATATTAATAATTCAAGGATCATAAATTTATGGCAACATACACACCTCAAGACGCAACTGGCGTCTTAATAAGCGACATATCAAAGGGAGCTCAAACCAATGACGTTAAGGTCACATTAGATAGTGAAGCAATAACTATTGCTGGGGCCCAAACTTTAGCAACTGTAACCAATGTAACCACACTTGGCACAATAACCAATGCTGTCGCAGTAACAAATGCCGGTATTACATCTATTGATGGAAAGATGGTTTCAGGAACGGATATTGGTGATGTAACTGTAAATAATGCTGGTAGTGTAAATGCAGTTAACATACAAGACGGTGGCAATACGATTACAGTAGATGGGACAATAACAGCTGATCTTTCTGCGACAGATAATGCCGTATTAGACACAATGGTAACGGCTTTACAACTTATAGATAATGCCGTTTCTGGAGCAGGATTTAACATTACCCAAGTAAATGGTGAAACCATAGATGTAGGAGCAGGAACTGAAGCAACTGCGATTAGGGTAACTTTACCAACTGATGGTACGGGGGTTGTTAAATTGGGGGCAGGAACAGCCGAAATAGGTAAACTTGCGGCAGGAACCGCAGGTATCGGAAAACTTGTTACAAACTCTGGTGTAGATATCGGAGATGTAGATGTAACAAGTATAATCCCTGGTGTTGGTGCTACTAATTTAGGAAAAGCAATAGATACTGCCTTAGGAGCAACCGACACTGGAGTATTAGCTTTAGCAGTCAGAGATGATACTTTAAATATCCGTTCTGGGACAGAAAACGATGTTGAACCGTTACATACGGATGCAGTTGGTGCTTTATGGACAGACCCTCAAGGAAATGTAGCTCACGATGCTGGTGATTCCGGTAATCCAATTAAGATAGGAGCAATAGCAATAACAGCTTTATCTGGAGCGACTATGGTAGCCGCAGCAGATAGAACTAATTTATATGCCGATGAAGATGGGATTCAAGTAGTGAAACTTCAAACTACTAATAACGATATGTTGGTGGAAAGAGTTTCCAACACAGACGGGGCTTCAACTGCTTCAACGGTATTCGGGGCAACGGCTAACTGCTACAACTGCATAACAACAATTATAGTTCACAACGCCCACGCTTCCACGAACGGATATGTAGATATAAGGGATGGAACAGCGGGAACGGTTTTAGCGACATTACCTTTGCCGGCCAATGGTGGAACAGCAATTAGCTTTCCAGTTCCATTAAGACAAACAACAGTTAATACCGCTTTGGCATTTGATGTTTCGGCGGCAATTACAACAGTTTATTTAACTTTTATAGGATATAAGAGCAAAGCATAATATATGCCAGACCCAGCTTCAACAAATTTAACATCAGATAATATACCCTTATGGCAGTAGCATACGATTCAGCGGGAGCAGGAGCGGGAACGGAAACCAATCTTGCTTCATTAGATGTAGTATGTCCAGCAATAATAGCTGCGGGTGATATTCTTATTGCTCACGTTATTTATACGGGTACAACCACTGGCCCATCAACACCTGCTAACTGGACGGCTTTATATGGCCCAGCAAATGTAGGTTCTACTGCTGCAACGGCAAGACATTGGGTATTCGGGAAAATCGCAATCGGAGATGAAGACGGAACCACTATCGGCTTTGGAACAGCAGGAGGAACTGAAGGCCGTGCAGGAAGGATTTATAGATTTACAGGCCGTGTTACTGGCACGATTGCTCAATGCGTTCCCTCTGCCAGTTTTTCAACTACTGCTCACGATACTGACCCTCAAGGCCCGGCAGTAACTACAACCTTAGCCGGTGCTTTGGCAGTTGCTTGTATGTGTCAGGACGATAATAATACCGAGGAAGCTATCGTAAATATGACTGGTGGCACTTGGGGAGGTCACATTGAATACTCAAATGCCACTTGGGGACCACAAGGAATTGTACTTTACTTAAACACTGCTACCCCCACTGCTAATCCAGGGACTATTACTGGTGGAGCTATGGTTGCCGCCAATGATGAGGCGGGAACGATTGGATTTGAAATAAGACACTCCTCAGCAACCCCCCCGACAACAACCATTGATACCCCCGACAACAACGCCACAGGAGTAAGTATAACCCCAGATTTGCTCTTTACAGGAACAGACGACAGTTCAGATGAAGTGGAATATGAGGTACAGGTGGATACGGCAGTAGGGTTTAATAGTGGTGCTGGTTCTCTAATAACAAATTCCACAACTAAATATGAAGATGCGATGTATGCTGGTTCCATGATTAAAAAGGGACAGTCGTTTACTGCAATTGCAACTAATTTAACAGCATTAAAAGTAAATTTAAAAAAAACATTAAGTCCAACTGGTACTATAACAGCATATTTATATAATGCTGATGCGGGTCCTCCCTATGCCCCTACTGGTGGGGCTTTAGCGACTTCTACTAATAGTATAAATGTAAGTACCGACTTAACTACAAGTTATCAGCAAAAAACTTTTAATTTTAATAATTATACGTTATCAGCGGCAACGGTATATGTTATAACTTTTGAATTTACAAGTACAAGTTCTGATTCGTCTAATTATATTTCTTCTTATTATAGTGGAGATTCAATTTCAGGAAATCGTTCTACTTATGTTTCTTCGTGGACAGGAAATACTTCCTATGATTGTGAATGTGAAATATGGACTTCAAGTGGTTCTGGTCCCCTCCTTGACATCCTCTCCTCCACCGAAGACCCCTCACACTTTGCAGGCACAGGTTCTCCTTCTCCTTTTCCTTCAGGAAATCAGATAACTTATTCGGTTCAGGCGGCGGCAGGATTATTAAATAACACGGCTTACTATTGGAGAGTAAAAGCCAAAGACGCTTTAGGAACGAATACTTGGGGGGCGTGGAGTTTAGGGGACGCTTCAGATGGATATAACAAGTTCACGACAGTGACGGCGGGAGGAACTTGTGCTCTTACGGGAACCGTAGCATCAGCACCACCAACAGAAGCGAATATAGTTACTGGGGGAAAGACAATTATTTTAACTTTGACTGGTGATACTTGGGTAGCGACAGTAGGACAGGATAATGCCATCACCACGGCACTTATAGCGGGTATTGATTCGGCTCAATCAGAAGGAACAGGTTGGGATGCGGTGGTTAAAGCCAATATGGTATTTACAGATATTAGCCGAGATTCTAATACAGTAGTTACGGTTACATTAGGGGCTGAAGCAACTTATGATATTACAGCCACAGAAACAATTACAGTTACTATTCCAGCTTCGGCGGTAACCCTTGCGGCTCAAATAGTGGCAACACCGACATTCACGGTTACGCCAGTCGGAGGGGTAAATAACAATAATCTTTTAATATTAGGGACAGGATAAATATATGCACCAACTATTAGAAAAATTATTAACAAAAAGAAAAATAACAAATGTAAACGAGTTAACCGTAGAAGAGGCGGAACAATTTGATTCCTGGCAAAAGACGCTGACCGAAGGTGAAATGTCGGTTGAGAAGATAAGAGATTTCTGTCAGGCGCAGTTAGACATTATAAAAGGGCAGATGAAAGGGATAGACAATACTCCGCAAAAGAATGAAAGACTGACAACATACTTTAACATCTATGACGCTTTAATAACTTTAATTAACTCCCCACAAAGCGAAAGGGAATCATTAGAGAAATATTTAAATCAACTTTTAAAATAATATGCCCTTTAAATCAGAAAAGCAAAGGAGATACCTTTGGAAACACGAGCCAGAAGTAGCCAAAAAATGGGCTAAGAAATATGGTTCTAAAATCAAAAAGTCGATAAAAAAAGCATCATTTAAAAAAGGTTAAACAATATGAAATTAAGAAGAAGACACTGGACTGGGAATCAACGTGCAGGGTCAAGAGGATAATAAACTTCAGAGCCATTAAAGGCACAGAAGCCGCGAAAGAAAACGCGTTAAAATAAGAGGACAAAACCTCGTTAAAAAATGTAAAGGTCGACTATTCATAGTTAAGTCGTAAAATTACTATGCTTAAAAAATTAGAAGATGTAAAACCAGTTTCAGAACCATCACCTGAACCAATCGCTGAACCCGTCAACCCAGACGTTAAACCGGAGGAAAAGGTGCCAGTTACAGAGGAAATAGCACCAAAACCAGCGGCTCAAGAACCCGGTCCCGTTCCCTACAAGAGATTTCAAGAGGTGAACGACAAAGCCAAAATTCTTGAGGAAGAGTTAAAAATAGCGAGAGAATCCTCTGTTTCTCCTGAGAAACTTGCTGAATTACCTGATTGGGAATTGATGACAGAAACCGAAAAATATCTGGCCAAAGAACTGATGAACCTGAAGGAAAAGACTAAATGGGAAGAGGACTTTACTAGGGCAAAAAAGACATTCCCGGAATTAGGGGACAAAGCGGCAGAGTTCAAAGACTTTGCTTACAAGTATCCTAAATCTGTGGATGTAGAAGTTCTGGCAAAATCATTCCTATTCAAGCCAGCTTCAGAACCAGTTGAAAAGCCAGCCAATAAAGGATTAGAAAAACCAACAGGAGGTTCAAGGCAAGTTCCAGCACCCGGACTTACTCTGGATGAGATTAAGAGACTGAGGGAGAACCAACCCAAACTATACGAAAAGATGGTTATAGAAGGGAAACTCCCAAAAAAGTTGCCAGAGAAGTAGGGGACAGGTCGCAGGAGAAATCTTTATTAGAATGAAAATATGGCTTTAACAAATTTCGGAGAAGCATTTGCAAAGAATTGTCTGAGAAAGTTTTATTTCAAAGCATTAGCTCCTGCAATTTGCAATACTGATTACGAAGGAGAGGTGAAAGCACTTGGAGATCAGGTTACTATCCTGATGTTCTTGAACGACATAGCGTTAACAACCTATGCGGCTAACACCAATATGACTACCGAGTATCCGGTTGATACTGAATCCCATTTACAGATTGACAGAGCAAAATACTGGAACTTCAATATTGACAGAGTGGATAGGTTATTCACTTATGTTGATGACGAAGACAGCACCTTGATTGAGAACGCTGGTGATGTTTTAACTAGGGCGATTGACACTGATATGATGAAGAAAATATCAGAAGAGTGTCAAGCAGGGCACATTGTTCCTAATGGCCCATCAGAGGCAGGAACATTTAACCTTGTTATTGGAAGCGCCAACACTTATGTCACCATTACTACTGCGGCATCGTGGGGTGTAGCCACCTTAACTGGTGTGTTTCAAGATGAACCCCGTATTGCTGGAGAAGCTAACGGCTGGCCTACAAATATAGTTGGAAGAGGGTTTAGAACCTGTTCGAGCAAGATTAACTCACCGTGGTATAGGATCACAGCGAGAACAAACTCGTCAGTTATTACCTTCAACAACTGGGATGGAAGCACAACCGGCGATGGAATATCAGGTTGTTACATAAAGGGTATGTGGTTAGGAGCAGGTCTCACAGTCGGTGGAACTTGCGGAGTGAGTTATGGTTGCCAGATTGAAGGATACAGAGATACAGCAATCACCGCAACTAATATATACGCATTGGTTTGCGAGGCAGCACAGAAACTTGATGAAGAGGGAATTCCGACAGAAGACAGGCACTTAATAATCCCAGCTTGGTTCAAGGCACGCTTGATTCAGGCGACACAACTCCAGCCAGATATTGCTATGTATTACACAGATACTGTAATAAACGGCAAGGTTGGAAGAGTGTCAGGATTTGACTTACACCTGACATCAGATGACAGGTTTAGCACTTGTGTTTCACCCATAATAGATATGGGTTCTACAGGAGACTGGAGTGCGGTAACCGGAACAGGATACTTGATACCAGCAGTTCATAAGAGCTTTATCACCTTCGCTCATAAATGGGCGGAATCAAGGGTGGTAGACGCTGAATTACAGTTCGCTAAGTTATATCAGGGTTTGAACTTATGGGGTTTCAAGGTGTTACCTTTAAGAAGGAAAGCAGGTGCGGTTATCTACGGACACCCAGCTTAGTAGTTAGTTAGTTACGAAATTTAACAACTTGTGGATGTTCTGGATTCTTGGCCTCGTAGCGCAATCTGCGAAGGCCAAGACCAGATTGTGATTCAGAACATTACAATAAAACTATGTGGTTTAAAAAGAAAATAACAAATATATTTGACCAACTGCCGATGTTGTGTTCTCACTGCAATAAGTCTTTTCCGAAAAATGTGATAGTTTGCCCCCATTGTAAAGAAGAATTAGTAAAGACATCGCCAAGACCAGGCAGAGACCAACAAACTTCAGTCCAGTATGGGGAAAGGCAGGGAAAAGAGTTATCCCAGCCGGTATTTAATACAGAGACGAACTCAATAGAACTTCATATCAGGGATGAAAAATACCCGATGAGATGTTTTCCCAGACACCACGTATTACACGGGCCATTAGCGCCATTAAAAAGGTATATTAAGAATTTAGTGATAGAACAGTTGGTGAAATGCTTGCCCTACAAGATACCGGATGAGAATTTAGCCGAACCAGTAAGGGAAATAGCAAGAGTATTTGATTTATTAGTGGAAGTGGAAGATGAGCCGGAAATGAAACGGCTGATGGGACAGTTCAAAGACGCCATCTGTATGGTATTGCAAGAGGATGACGCTTGGAGATATACAGTCCAGATGTTCCTGCAGAAGTTAGATATGAAAAAAATGAAATTAAGCGAGGCGGACATTTATTATTTTAAAGGCAAAAGTTTCGATGTCAACAAGGCACTAAACATTAAATAAAATGGGAATACTTTCATACATTATAAAATCATTCAGAGGCGGAATATCAGATGAAGCCGATAAGGGAATAGCTGGTTCTTTTAAATACAGCTATTGCGCAGATATTCATAAAAAGAAAGATTCATTTTCCGCCCAGCAGGCAATGTTGAGGGAAACTTCGGGGGATTTAATGACTGACCTTCCGAGATGGTTTGTTCCCTGTTCGAAAGACGGGACTACCTATGCTTTTGGTGATGGCGGAACTATTTACACAAGGTCAGGTGGCGGGATTTGGGGCTCCCCATACCACGATGCCAACGGGGCTATTAAGGGCGCTTACTGTTGGACATTCCACGATGGTTCAACCTATCTTATTTGGGGGACAGATACTTCAGTATCAAGAAAACAAATCTGGACAACTAATTCGGGGGCGAATTGGGGAAATGTGGAGTTAAACTGGAAAACAAATCTGACTTCGGCTACCTGGCACACAATGGAGAATGCCTGCGGAAACTTAATGATATGCAATGGGCTTTATCTGGCGATGATTGACTACACGGCCAACTACACGCCCGAGGCATTGAATATAAGACCCGAAAATCTCACTAAATGCTTAGAGGAAAGGGATGATAATGTAATTATAGGTTCTACCCGGCCGGATAATGATGAAAGGAGTTATATCTGGTCTTGGATTACCACAGCCCTAAATTGGGTTCAGAAAAAGAAGATACCAGCACCAGGAGTGAATGCTTTGATTTATACCGAATATCCATTCTTACAAGCAGGAACTAACGGGCAGTTATTCTATTCTGATTTTACTAATGTAGTTCCAGTTCATTCAGTTCCAGGCGGGGGATATTGTAATCCGGGTGGAGTTTGCGAAGATGAGAATCTGGCTTTATTTGGGATGTATGGCGGAACTTATCCTGGAATATGGTCTTATGGTAGGAAGAACAAAAACAGACCTTTAGTTTTAAATTATGAATATAGGATGTCTCCGACAACAACGGGAAGCAACGTAACAGAGATAGGGGCGGTGGCGAATATAAATGGATTACTATTAGCTTCTTGGAAAACATTAGAAGGAACAGCTGGCGAATTAAATTATGGGGTTGATTGTGCCAGCACATCGCAAAAAGCATCATCCATTTATGAGGGACTGGAGTTTGACGGCGAGATGCCGCACATAGAGAAATACTTCCAGAATGTAAAGGTTTCAATGGAGCCATTGTCAGCTGGTTGTTTAGTCCAATGTAAATACAAGATAGACAGAGGTTCTTGGACAGATGCCAAAACAGGCGAGGGTGGAATTTACTTTAATAAAACAGGGGCAACTGATGGAATTTTTGTAATAGGGCAAAGGGGAAAAATAATAGAAATAGGATTAACTTTAACATCGAGTGGGAATTATAGCCCAGAAATATTAAGCATCACGACTTTTTTAGGTCGCGAGCAAGATGAATATTAAATAAATAAAACAATATGTTATACGCAGATTTGCAATTACAAAGTATAGTTCGTATGGGCATTGATACAACATCAACATTTATAACCGAGACGATGATTAGAAATTGGCTTGATATGGGCCATAAGTGGGCGGCCTCTTATAAGAAGTGGCCAATGACCGAGTATATGGACATCTCTGGAACATTCACTAATGGAACGATTGCTTATAATTATCCAAACACCAATTTTAAGACAGATTCTATAAGAGGATTGGCAATAGGTTCTATGACCGCCGGGGGAGCAACCATATTTGATAAAAAGATTTTTACTGATTTTGCAAAGTATATGGTGGACTATCCAACAGGGACAGATGAGATATTTTCTGATTATGGCAGGATTTTATATATCAATCCAAACTGCACATCAGGAACGATAATGAGTTTCGGCCAACTGACTCCGCCGACTTTAGGATTGGTGGCTTCTTCTACTGCCAGCACAGTATTTTCAAATTATGACGAGGAAGGAGATGATGCAATTATAGACAAAGTTTGTTCTTATGGATTCAGGAGAATGAAAAAATTCCAGGAGGCGATAGATTTCGAGAATAGGGCAAGAATGACATTAGACGAACTATGGAAAAGGATTCAAGACGAACAGGCGCTATACCAAACCAAAGACCGCCCAATTTGGGAAAGGTTTAATGTAGTCAAGGGCGAAAACGAAAACGAAAATCCATTGCAATTTTAATATGCCAAGCGATATTTTATACAACGAGGAAAAAGATGATGAGCCATTAGTGTCGGTAACAACAGAAACAGACAATGCTTTACCAGTGGAAACCACACCCCAATCGGCCCAGCTTTTAATAAGCCCGACAATAGTAGGAAAGTATTTGAATATAGAAGCAAACGGGGATGTGACGATAGGGGACTATGCGGCTGGGCAGGGGATATTCTGGGATCAATCAGCAGGAACATTGAGCATCTTAGGAGGATTGGTTGTTGACCATTTAGATATACCAGATTTGGTAACAGCCGATTCATTCCACGTAGATACGGCAGGAAACACTTGGTGGGGGAGTGTGCTAATAGGAGGTGCAGTAGCCAAGGTTCTTAAAAATGGGGCAGCCACTTTTACAAATATACAAATAACCGGAGTCCAGGCAGGTTCTTCATTAGATAGCACATACTTAACAGCAATCAATTCGGCTAAATTAAATTTAGCCGACAGGGGATGGTCGCAAACTTGTGTCTTCTCGGTAACCGATGCCGATACAGTATCTTGGGCGGCTGGAACATTTGTTACATCGGATGCAACAACTTATAATATTGCGGTAAATAACACAGATGTCAGATTGACGGCCGCAGGATTAGCCAGCCCAATGAACGCCAGAGTTTATATTTATTTAGATATTGGAACATCAACAACTGAATATTGTTGCACTTATACAGCCACCACGGCAGTAGGTGCTGGAAAATGTATTGTGGCAACAGCCATAAATGGGGCAGTGGAAGCGGAGTTTGAGGTATTTGGCGGAGTTGGGGGTTCTAATATAAATGCTTCGCAGATAGTGACTGGTTCACTTACGGCTAATGAAATAGCGGCAACTACCATTACATCGGGAAAAATGAATGTGGCTACTTTATCAAGTATTGTTGCAGATTTAGGAACTATCACCGCAGGCTCAATTACACTTAATGCACTTTTAGGGACAACAGTTATAACATTAGCTGAAGGTAGGTTTAATTATCCATACACCAAAGGAACAGTAATGTATTTTAACAATGATGGATATACTCAATCAGGATCAACCAGAACTCCAATTATGACTCAACTTAGTGTAGATATTGGGACTCCTAATGCTTATGTTCAGAGTGTCTCTCTTGCGGGAGGAGCTGAAGATTGGGATAAAGATTTTGATTTTAATTTGGTATGCAAAAGCACTACAGGTGCAAATGATGCTGATGCTTTTGTGGGATTGCATATTGCAGCAACAACTATTCCAACAACTGCCAGACACATAGGATTTTATTTTGATTCCAATGTTTTATACGCTTCAAACGCCGATGGAACGACTCAGAAAAAGACTGATATTAGTGCCGGATTAACTTTAGGAAATTGGAATAGTTATAAATTCATATTTGATGCGGGAACGAATGTCAAGTTTTATGTGAATGATGCTTTAAAAGCCACCCACACGACTAATTTACCAGCAACGGGAACTGCTGATTATCCAGCTATCCATACCGTAGCCGCTCGTATTAGTGCAAATGGCGGAATTTATATAAAACATACACCAACTTGTGTAATCGCTGATTTATAATATGAAATATACTTTTAATGTAAAAGACGACATAAATCTTTATCAAATAAAACTCTTGATTATTTTTCTGATACAATACTTGGAAACTAAACTTCCTCTGGAAATAGATGACGCTATTACAAAAATTCCAGATGAAATTAAAAATCAATTTAAAAAGGTATAAATTATGGTAAATAAAACAATTATAGGAAAAGAGGTTTTACCCGATGGTAGAATCTTAGAATATGGGGCAAGAGACCCCGCAACTGGCCAGAGGTATGAAATATTACATCCAGCACCAACTCCAACAGGGACAACACCAACAACTCCGACTCCAACTCCGACTCCGACCCCTACTTCAACTCCGACACCAACTGCACCAACAATTGCTCCTACTGTATCGAAACCGAATATTACCCCAGAAACGCCAGGAAATTATTACTGGACTATTAAAAATGGGACAGCGGTGATAGTTGATGCCTCTGGAAATCCAGTAGACACAACTACCCAAACTAATATTTTAATGAATGTTGGCTGGGATTTTACTAAGATACCTAAATATGGGGCAACTACTCCCACAACACCGACTGCACCAACCACATCGCAACCAGTAGCGCCTTCACCGATTAGTGGGGCAACTACTATTCCAAAAACTATTAAGGTTCAAGGATTTGATATTGATCCTACAACTGGAAAACCAATAAATATACAAACTGGTCAACCATTAACTCCAACTCAACCACAAACACCGACTCAAACTACAACTACACCCACGACTCCAAAAACTCCGACCACCCAAACAACCCCGCAGATAGAAGCAATTCAGGCACAACTTAAAGACCTTCAGGCGCAACAGGCGGCAATGACACAATATGGAGTAAGTGATACTAATATGCTGGAAAAAGACGCTGAAGGGAATTATGTGAAAAAAGAAGTTGCGCCAAAAACGCCAGACCAAGTAAGGGATGAGGTTTATACAAAATATGGAATAGATACTGCAATTAAGGATTGGGCAAATGCGCCAACTAAGAGTTTTGAAGAAATCTATAAAGAAATCCTTACCAATTCAGGAATAGCCGATATTAAGGCAAGTATAGATAAGATAACCGCTGATATAAATAAAGCAGATGCTGATTATAATACGGCGGTAGGGGATATAAACGATAACCCTTGGATTTCTGAAGCTGGCAGGGTAGGGAAGATAGAAAAATTAAATATAAACTATGAACAGACAAGAAAGAGACTGGATAACCAACTTACATTAGCAACCGGACAACAGGATAAATTAAAAGAAGAAGCATCAAAGATAGCAACAGAAACTTTAACTGCTTATGATAAACAACATCAATATGATAAAGCGATCTTGGATTTCTATATTACAAGGGCGGAAGCGGAAATTGAAGCCGAGTTGACAGCCCAAACAGAGGAACAGACGTTTAGGTATCAGACCTACCCTGATTACTTAACGAAAATGAAAGCATTAACTACGCCTGAAAAACCAACAATAGTAGGAAGTGAAAAACTTGGCTATTATGCTTATTATCCAGATGGAACTAAAACATTGATATTGGGAGGCGTGGGAGAAAATTCAGAATTAGGGGAATTATTAACAATAGATCAATCCGCCAAATATGGAGTTCCCTATGGAACAACCAAAGGACAACTTATGGGACAAACCTTATCGGCAAACGCAGGAAAAGCAGAAAGTAATTATGTGAAGATAGGATTAGAAGCCGTCAAGGCAATTAAGAGTTTAGATGGTTTTGCCGTTACCGTTGAATCAAATGGAACTTGGAAATATGATTCTAATAGAGTAAGAGGCTTAACCGGAGAAATACATAAACTAAATTCTATGATGAATCCAGATGCCAGAACTCTAAAAATGAATATAGATAGTGCTATTTTATCTATGATTTATAACAACACTGGTAAAACAATGAATGAAAAAGAATTAGATGCTCAAAGAGGTATATATATGCCTCAATATTGGGATGATGCAGATTCGGCGATGAAAAGAATCGCAAAACTTGAAACAGACTTTATGCTAAGTTTTGCTGGCTCTTATGCCTATCAAGAAGTAGGCGAAGAATATACTTCGGGGTCGGTCGTAAGTATTAACGGAACAAATTCTACAGTTCAATAAAAATATGGACATAATATCTAAAGAACAATTACAACAACTTAAAGCTAAGGGAGCTTCTATTAAAGTGATTTCAAAATCAATACAGACTGGTGGTTATGTTCCCCCAAAATTTACACCCTCCAGTGGAACAACTTCAGTCAAAAAACCATTCTTAGAAAAAGTAGGTGATATTTTCACTCCTTTACTTACAACCTTTGGAAGGACTTTGGCAATGGGCGACTATATAAAGGCCCAGGATGCAGGAATGAAATCTTGGCAAGATATTGGAAATGTAATGATGAATAGATGGAAAACAAATCCCAACTTAACAAAAGAACAAAAACAGAAAGAGTTTAAAGTATGGCAAGATTCAGTGCCAAAAATAATAGAACAGCATCCCGATTTTAATAAGACAATAGGACAGATAGCTGGTGAGGCATTACAAACTGGAACGACACTATTAACTTTAGCAGAAGCAGTTCCAGGGATAGCCAAAGGAATTACAGGAATGGTAGGCAAAATTCCTGGAGTTGGAAAGGGATTAGCACAATTAGGAGCAACAGAAATCGCCACTCCAACATTAGGCAAAACATTAGGGATGAAATTCTTGGCTGTTCCAGAAGGATTTACCAAATCAGCAATTCTTCAAAGGGCAGGAATTAGCGCTACTTATGGAACAACCTATGGGGTAGCGAAAGCATTAAAAGAAAAACAAGACCCATTAAAGGCCTTCCAAACAATAGCAACTGGAGGAATTTCTTCTGGTTTGATTTCTTTAGGAGTGGACGGGATTTTGTTAGGAATAAATAAGTTTATTGAAAAATATGGCCCATCAATATCGGAAACAATGACAGGTAGACCAAAACAGGCATTTAAGACCCAATATGAAAATCCCGAAGAGGCAGAGGCGGCCTTTAAGCGAGTTAGTGAAGAATCAAAGAAATTTAAATATGGTGGCGGTGAAAGGGTTGTTACAGAAGAGGCAGAGGGTGCTATTAAAGATTTCAGAACTGGATTAAGTAAAGAATATAAACAAAATGTGGCAAAATTGGCAAAAACATACAAAGGTCCGGATATGATACTTAATGAAGACCAACAAAGATTACTTTTAAAAATTAAAGATGATTTTCCAACAGCATTACCCAATCTGCCAAAAGATATTTCAGGACCAATGAGTCCAAGATCCTTCGTTGATTTATATGAAGATATAAATAATATTGGAAGAAAAATGGTGGGGAAACCAACTGATGCTGCTCAACGAATAATGGAAGCCAAAGATGTGTTTAAGAATTTAGGAATAAAATCTTATGGTGGAAAGACTGGAGAATTTGCGACAATGCTAAGTGATTATTCTACGAAGGTAACTATCCTTAATAATATGGATGATATGGTTAATGCCTGGAAAACAAATCCAAGAGCAGTCACGGGAGCAACTAAACAATTATTGGGGGCATTTAAAGAGAATTATTATTCTTATCTTGATACGATAGGAAAATTTGAGCAATTAACTGGAAAGAGTTTTATAAATGAAATATCAACCTTAGTAACACAAAAATATATGCCAGTTTATGGGGCAGTTGATTCCAGCGATATTATGAGAGTTTTAGGACTTCCATTATTCTCACCAAGAATTCACGCAGCAATAGGAAGAGGAATAATCACCACTAATGCGAAAATCATCAATGATTTAATATTGAGAAAGTATATTATTCCGCAAGGTTGGAAATAAGAGTAAATTAGCCGTATGTGTTTTTTAATATCACATACAAAAATCCTACAACAATAATGAAGATTACAAATCCGAGAATAAAAATCATATTATTCCATTATACCTAACCCAATAACAAAGTCAATATGAAAGAAAATAACAAACAAAATATAGACATAGCCAGAGTAGAAGAAAGACTTACCTCTTTAGAAGAGAGGTTTGAGAGGTTCTGTAATAATGAATTCAAGCACTTACAGGACAAATTTGATGAAATGTCCACCAAGTTATTCTGGGGCTTTATTGTGGGAATAGCAAGTATTTTGATAGTTCAAGTCTTATTGAAATTTTTTTAAATAGCTTGACAACATCGCTTGCTCTCTGATATAATTCAAATACCACACCAGAGAGTAGGCTTTTAGCTTAAATCTGGTTTTTTTATGATTTATTTAGAATGTGCGATACAGGAAAAATGGGCATATATTTTGCCTTTGGGCGATCTTCATTTTTCCGACAAAGCATTCAGAGAATTGAGTTATAAAAAGTTGTTAGGATACAGGGATTGGGTATTAGAAAATCCTAACGCAAGAGTAGTTCTGGGCGGGGATATGTTTAATGTGGCAACTTTGATAAGCAAAACCTCTCCTTTTAGCCAGAGAATGTCTATGAATGATGAAATGAAAGAGATTGTGGAGATACTTTCCCCGATCAAAAAACAGATAGCCGGAGCAATAGAAGGCAACCACGAGTTTAGGGCTATGGATTTTATGGATTTGTCCCTAACCGAAACCCTTTGCGGAAAACTGGACATTCCTTATATGGGAATTTCGGGGGTAATAAACTTTAAGGTAGGAAAAAAGGGAAGTAAGACTGGCGGCCAATGGCATCAAAATTACTATATCTATTTCCATCACACTACCGGAGGAGGCCAAACAATCGGCGGGGGATTAAACAGGGTAGAGAAGTTAGGAAACATAGTGGAAGGAGTTGATTGTTATTGCGGATTCCATAACCATAAACTTTCAATGGCCAAATCAATAATCTACCGGCCTAACCCTGATAGCAAAAAAGTAGAGGAAAGAGTTATCAGCCATCTTACTTGCGGAGGATACCTTCAATATGACGGTTCTTATGCGGAAAAAGGAATGTTAAGGCCGACTAAATTAGGAAGTCCGAGAATCCGGCTTGATGGCACAAAAAAAGATTTACATATAAGTCTTTAGTTCTTTCTATGCTATTAGTGAGCGTGAATGCCAGCAAAAATTGGCTTGAACCTCTAAAGATGATAACTTGTTGCAGGGCGAAAGCCCTGTCTCGGTCTAAAAACCGTAAGCAACTTTAAAGAGGTTGACTTAAGAACACAGGTTGAAAGTCCTACAAAGTGTTCGGAGAAATACCGACCGCCAGGGAGGTGTATCCTTACCCATCATAAGGTTAAACCTTAAAACCGTTCGCTAATAGCACAGAGGGAGCTATACAATATTATGGTATAACCTCGTTTGAGGTAAATACCATAATAACCCTCTAAAGTTCTTTGAAGGTGAGATTTTGGGAAAAAGCACTCATCATATAATTCCTCGTAGTAGGCATGGCCCAAATAATGGTGAAAACCTCATTTCAGTAAGTTCAAGGAGACACAACTTATACCATAGTTTGTTTCAAAACGCACTTCCTGAAGAGATAGTGCAATTACTGAACATTGAGTTCTGGAATGAGCATTACCAAATCTCCATAAAGGAGGTGAAAATTGGCAAAATCTAATTTTCATCTCCCGTTTTTCTATCACGCAAGGATTGTGCAATAATTGCACATTGCAAGTATGTTCCAAAAAGGAACAAACTGGAGATATAAATATCCATATTTCAAATTAAACGTTAAATATGAAACAAGTAGGCAACTTATGACCAAAAACCGAAACAAGAGTTGTCAACAAGTTGTCTACATTAACTATATCCAATTATAGCCAAATGAAACTACTTTCAAAAATATGAAAAGGAAAATGAAAAAATCTGATGTATGCAATTTAAAATGTCCCTTTTGCGGGGCAATTATTAAAGGAAAAGTCCCAGAAGGTTTAAATTTAGATAAAGTTATAGATTTAATAAATAAAATAAAAATATGCCAACATACAAAGACTTAGTTCGACAATTAGGTTACGGAGTAATAGGTAGTGGATTTTCAATACTCCAAAACGGATATTCTGATTTAAAGCCAGCGATTTTTGATGTGGGTAAAATTAAGAACACTTTTGTCCAGTATGGATTTCCTAATGTTCCCACTGGTGAAGCTGATTATGAATATGCTTTTTTAACCCCCGAAGTATTAGAGCCGATTTTATGGGACGTAATGACCTTGCTCCATAAGACAAAATACAAATTGAATATGACCGATTGTGATGATTTTGCCTATACCCTGACTGCCTTAATGAGTATGCTCTTTGGGATAAATACTTGCGGCACTATTTTAGGCAGGGCAGATAATAAAAACACAGGAGCCCCAATTGGCGGGCATTATTTCAATTTCCCGATAACTTATAAGAATGGACTATTTGAGATGTGGTGCTGCGATGCCTTAAATCCACTTACGATTACAAAAATAGAAAAAGGAAAGCCAATTATTATCGGAGACTGGCGTTATGTAGTTACAGATACTAGCTCCGCTCGTTATTTCTAAAATTATGCCAAGAGGAATTTATCAACATAAACCACTTTCGGAAGAACATAAAAGGAAAATAGGTAATGCAGAAAAAGGGGAAAAACATTGGACTTATGGAAAACCTCGTTTAGAAGAAACGAAAAGAAAGATTAGTCAGAAATTAAAAGGAAATGTTAAGTGGTGGATTGGAAGACATCATTCAGAAGAATCAAAACAAAAAATGAGTAAGGCACGAATTGGAAGGTTTGGAAAAGAAAATCATTGGAATTGGAAAGGAGGCGTTTCTTCAGAAGATGAGCCAATAAAACGAAGTCTAGAATATACTATTTGGCGGAATGAAGTTTATAGGAAAGATAATTGGACTTGTCGTTTATGTGGAAAGAAATGTAGAAAAGGAGACATAGTTGCTCATCACCTTAAATTATTTTCAGAATTTCCAGAATTAAGATTTAGTATCAAAAATGGAATTGTTTTGTGTAGAAGTTGTCATATAAAAATACATCACGATACCAGTTCTGCCCGTTATTTTTAAAGTCGAACTATTAACCAAAGCTCGAAAAATAAAATGTTTGAATTTTTATTGACAGTTCTTGAGGTAGCGGTAGTATTCGTTATCTTCAAGTTCTTATTCG
>Ga0315293_10001197_pt1 | contig 25173 bp, 20 predicted proteins | sample YL17G13_20_MG_FD_203071 | JGI IMG/M metagenome (GOLD analysis project Ga0315293, IMG submission 203071) | Sediment microbial communities from Yellowstone Lake, YNP, Wyoming, USA - YL17G13_20 | ecosystem: Environmental > Aquatic > Freshwater > Lake > Sediment | place: USA: Wyoming | collected...
GCCCGGCCAGGAAAACGCCGGTCCCCAGCACGGCGAGGAGGATCAGGGCGACCCGGCGGTCCATGCGCGGAGTGTAGGGCCGCGCGGAGCGGTTCCCGCGCGGAGGCCGGCCCCGGCACGAACCGCGGGCGGGGTCAGGGGCCGGGCCGGGGCCGGACCCCGGTTCCAGCAGCGGGGCCGCTGGGAATCGGCCTCGTCGTGCTCGGAGATCCCGCCGAAGTGCCAGTTCGGCGAGAAGTCCGAGCGTGGACTCGTGAATCTGAGCAGCGGGGCTGCTGGAACCGCGGGACAGGGCGGGACAGGGCGGCTGCGTTCCCCGCGGCGATACTGCCCCGAGTGACCCCGTATCGCGTCACCCGGTACCGACGACGGCGCCCAAGCGTGGAAATGCAGCGATCCCGCGGGTTGGCCGCGTTTCGGAGCGTGGCGTCCGCCGATCTGACCGGCTGGGGCGATACGCGGGCACGGGAAACGCGGCCGCGGCGCGGCCGGCCCGGGCGCGATCTGCCGATGCATACTCAGCTCCATGGGCGGCGGCAGCGGACTGGAGATCGAGCGCAAGTACCTCCTGGCGGGCGTGTTGGCGGAGGCCGACCTCGCGGCGCTCGGCGCGCGCCCCGTCCGGATCGAGCAGGTCTACCTTCGAACCGAGGACGACTGGGTGCTCCGCGTGCGCCGCATCGACGCCCAGGGGGCCGTCCGGCACGTGCTCACCCGCAAGCGCGAGCTGTCGGGGATCGTGCGCCAGGAGCTCGAGACCGACCTGACGGCAGAGGAGTATGGTCGCCTCCTGGCGGACGCCGACCCGGCGCGGCGGGTGATCCGCAAGACGCGGCACGTGATCCCCTACGGCTCCTGGACGCTGGAGCTCGACGTCTTCAGTGAGCCGCCGGGGCTCGTCCTCCTCGAGGTGGAGCTCGACGACGCGACGGAGGTGCCCGAGCTGCCGCCGGCGATCGCCGCCCTGGTCGTGCGCGAGGTGAGCACGGAGACGGCCTACATGAACCACCACCTCGCGCTCAGGCCCATCCCCGCGCCCGCCACGCGCGCCGGAGCGCCCGCAGCACCCTCGCAGCGATGACCCCGAAGGCGCCCGACGACCCGGCCGACGACCTGCCGCCCGCCGAGGCGGCGCGCGCCCGGCGCCGCGACCACGACACGGCCGCCGCCGAGCGCTCCGGGATGCGGACCGGGCTGGCCAAGCAGTTCAAGCAGGTCCTCGACGCCCAGGCGAAGCGCGGCCGCGTCGCCGGCTCGGAAGACGAGGAGCCGCCGTCCGCCGGCCGTCCGCCGGGCTCGTCGGGCCGGAAGCGCGGGAAGCGCGGGCAGCCCCGCGGCGACGCATCCCCGGAGGCGTGACCGGAAGGTCCGGCGCCGCGGCGATCATCCGGGCGGTGCCAAACTCCCCGTGTCCGCGGGCCCCGGTGCCACTACCGCGGCACGTGCTCCGGGAGATCGACGATGAGCGAACGAGAGCGTCGCCCGGTGAGGAACGCCGGCGCGTTCCTCGGGCCGGACATCCTGGTCCCAGTGTCGACCCGCCCACTCGGCAGCGAACCGCCGCCGCGCGAGCTCGAAACGGACGACACGCCCCCCGTATCGCCGACCCGCCCGGGGCCGCTGACCCGCCTCGTGCGCCGCCTGGCCGGCCGCGGGCCGTCGACCGGCTAGCCGGGGCGGCGCCGTCCACACGGGGCGGCACGGGGCCGTTCCACAGTGGGCGGCGCGAGCCCTTGACACGGTTCGAGGCTCCACCTACCATCAACGCTGCTTTATATAAACGCGCGTTGCTGCGCGCCGTCGACGATCACGACCGGCGCGTCGATCTCCGATCGGAGCCCACCCCTGAGCCCCTCGCCGGCGCGCTTCCGTTCTACGATCGCCTCGCTCGTCGACCAGCCGGACGACCTCCGCGAGATCCGGATCTTCCACAAGGCCCTGGCCGACGTGAACCGGCTGCGCATCGTGCGCCGCCTGGCGGACGGCCCGGCGAGCGTCGGCGAGCTGATCGACCACGTCGGCCTCAGCCAGCCGCTCGTCAGCCACCACCTCCGGCGCCTCCGCGAGGCCGGGCTCGTCGTGAGCCGCCGGGCCGGCCGCGAGACGATCTGCTCCCTGCGCCCCGAGGCGTTCGGCGAGGTCGCGGCGCGCGAGCGGGCCATCCTGGGAATGGGCTGATCGTGGCCATCTCGAACGACACGCGGAGCCGGGTCAAGATGGTCGGCGCGCCGATCGCCCTCTTCTTCGGGCGCCTGGGGCTCACGCCCGACGGGCTCACCGTCATCGGTTTCGGGATCACGGCCGTCGGCGCCGTCCTCCTCGGCCTGCAGCTGTGGGTGATCGGCGGCCTCGTCGTGTTCGCCGGCGGCGTCTTCGACATGCTCGACGGGACGCTCGCCCGGGCGACCGGCAGGGTCACCAAGCTCGGCGCTTTCATGGACTCCGTCTTCGACCGCTGGGGCGAGGCGCTCGTCTACGTCGGCCTGGTGGCCGGCCTCGCGGCGAGCGGCTGGGTGAACGCCCCGGTCTTCGCGGCCGCGGCCATGGCTTCGGCCTTCCTCGTCAGCTACGCCCGGGCCAAGTCCGAGGGCCTCGGCTTCTCCGCCGGCACCGGGATGGCGGCGGTCGGGATCATGCCCCGCGAGGTTCGCCTGGTGATCCTGTGTGGCGGACTCATCGTCGGTGGGCTGGTCGGGACCGAGATCGTCACCGCCGGGCCCGGCGCCGGCGGCGCGACCATCCCCCTCGGCATGCTCATCATCGAGGGCGCCCTCGCGATCATCGCGCTCGGCGCCACGATCACGGTCATCCAGCGCGTGCTCCACACGCGCGCCCAGGCCCGCTCGGCCGCCGCGGCGGCCGCCACGACCACGGAGGCCGGAACCCAGGCGAGCTGAACACCGAACACCCCACCACCCCCAGCACCATCCAAGCAAGAGGATCCACGAACCAACGATGGCCAAGAAGAGCGGGAGCAACGGCGTGAGCAGCAACGGCAACGGCACGAACGGCACGGGCGGGGCCTGGGCCGGCTCGAAGCGCAAGGACGGCAAGATCCGCGTCGCGATCGTCGGCGTCGGCAACTGCGCCAGCAGCCTCGTCCAGGGGCGCTACTACTACGAGAACGCGAAGGAGACGGACTTCGTCCCGGGGCTCATGCACGTGAGCCTCGGCGGCTACCACGTCCGCGACATCGAGTTCGTGGCCGCCTTCGACATCAACAAGACGAAGGTCGGCAAGGACCTCTCCGAGGCCATCTACGCACATCCGAACAACACGATCGTCTTCCAGCAGGTCCCCCACATGGGCGTCACGGTGGATCGCGGGATGACCCACGACGGCCTGGGCAAGTACCTCAGCCAGATCATCGAGAAGGCGCCCGGCCCCACGGCCGACATCGTCGGGATCCTCAAGGAGCGCGAGGTCGACGTGATGGTCTCCTACCTCCCCGTCGGGAGCGAGGAAGCCACGAAATGGTACGCCGAGCAGGCCCTCAAGGCCGGTGTCGGCTTCGTCAACGCGATCCCGGTCTTCATCGGCCGCGAGCCCTACTGGCAGCGCCGCTTCGCCGCGGAGGGCCTTCCGATCATCGGCGACGACATCAAGAGCCAGGTCGGCGCGACGATCAGCCACCGCGTCCTGACCCGCCTCTTCATGGATCGCGGCGTCCGCCTCGACCGCACCTACCAGCTGAACTTCGGCGGCAACACCGACTTCCTGAACATGCTCGAGCGCGAGCGCCTCGAGAGCAAGAAGATCAGCAAGACGAACGCGGTCACCTCGATGCTCGACTACGACCTCGGCCCCGACAACGTCCACGTCGGTCCCAGCGACCACGTGCCGTGGCTGACCGATCGCAAGTTCTGCTACATCCAGATGGAAGGCACGACCTTCGGCGACGTGCCGCTCCGCGTCGAGCTCAAGCTCGAGGTCTGGGACAGCCCGAACAGCGCCGGCGTCATCACCGACGCGATCCGCTGCCTGAAGCTGGGGCTGGACCGCGGCCTGAAGGGGACGCTCGTCGCCCCGTCGGCCTACTTCATGAAGAGCCCGCCGGCGCAGCTCCACGACGACATCGCCTACAACCGGGTCGAGGCGTTCATCCGCGGCGAGGACAACGAGACCCTCGTCGGAACCGAGAAGCCGGCCGAGCGCAAGCTCCGGACGCTGGCGAAGGCGAAGACGGTCGAGAAGGTCGCCGCGAAGTGACCTCCGTCCCCGGGAACCCGGACGGCGCGGCACCCGCCGCGTCGCCGGGGACCGAGGCGACGAACGGCAACGGGGGGCGCTTTCGGGCGCCCCATCGCCGCACGGGCGGCGGCCAGCGCGTCCGGGAGAAGGTCGTGGTGACCGCGTACCGGGCGGGCTCGTGGATCCTGGGCCGTCTCCCCTTCGGCCCGACCGTCCGGGTCGGCGGCTGGATCGCCGTCGCGGCCTATGGGCTCTGGCCCGAGAAGCGGCGCTACGTCCGGGCCAACGCCGCCCGGATCCTCGACCTGCCCCCCGACGACCGCCGCGTCGACGCCCTGGGCCGCGCCGTCTTCCGCAACCAGGTTCGCTGGGTGATCGAGGGGATGCACTTCGTCCGGATGTCGCCGACCCGGCTCGTCGCCCAGTTCGGAGGGCCCGGGGCCGACAGGTTCGACGACGTCTGGCGGGCCTCGAAGGGCGTCATCCTGGCGGGTCTCCACATCGGGAACGGCGAGGCCGCGGCGGCCGGCCTGGCCGGGCGTGGCTGGCCTGTTCACTACCTGGCAGACGACACCGCGTACGAAGAGCTCTTCGAGCGGTTCACGGCCCAGCGACGAGCCTGGGGTGTGGAGGTCATCCGCTGGCGCAACCTCCGCGACGTCTACCGTGTGCTGCGCAGGGGCGAGGTCCTCGGGCTCCTCGTCGACTGGGGCTATCGCCCGGACGGCGAGCCGGTCCGCTTCCTGGGCGCCTGGACCACGCTGCCCTCGGGCCCCGCCGTCCTGGCCGCGCGAACCGGGGCGACCATCCTCCCCTTCTGGACCATCCGCCTCCGCGACGGGACCTTCCGGGGCGAGGTCGGCGCACCCATCCTCGTCGCCTCCACGGAGCCGGCGGAGATCGCCCGGGCGACGCAGGCGATCGCCGACGCCCTCGAGGCAGCGGTCCGCGAGGCCCCCGAGCAATGGTGCGTCTTCAAGCCGATCTGGCCCGATGACCCGGCGGAGGAGGCGCTCCTGGCCGAACGCGCCCTGCGCGACCGCGGCACCGCCACCGCGCAGGGGGCCGCGGGGTGACCTCCGGGTCCGCCGACCGGCGGGACGAGCGGCGCGGCACCGCCGGCCAGCGTGCCCGGGCGGCCCTCGTGGGCGGCCTCGGCGCCGTGCTCGACCACCTGCCCACCGCCCTCGTCGACGGGATCTCCGACGCCGTCGGCGAGCTCTGGTACCGGGTCGCCCCCGGCCGCGCCGCGATCGCCCGCGGCAACCTGGGCCACGTCGTGGAGTGGCTCGCCGCCGAGGGGCGCGGCAGCGCCCGGGCGCGCGCCGCGGCGGGCGACCCGGCCGCCCTGGAGCGCCTGGTCCGCGCCGCCTTCCGCCACGCGGCGCGCAGCTACGCCGAGACGCTCCGCGGCGCGGCAATTGCCCGCGACGTCCGCCGCCACCTCGTGGTGGAGAACCCCGAGGTCGTGGACGCGGTCTTCGCCGCCGGCGGGCCGGCCGTCTTCGCCACGCTCCACTTCGGCTCCATGGCGGCGGTCGCCTCGATCCTCACCAGCCGCTCCCGGGTTCCCGTGACGGCGCCCATGGAGACGATCGCCGACCCCGAGCTCCAGCGCGTGCTGCTGCGGGCCCGGCAGAGCGTCGGGATCCGGATGGTCGGCCTCGCCGAGGCGCGACGCGAGCTCCGCGCGGCGCTGGCCCGGGGCGAGGCCGCGGGGCTCGTCGCCGATCGCGACATCGCCGGCGGCGGGATGGCCGTCCCCCTCTTCGGCCTGCCGGCGTCGCTGCCGATCGGCCCGGCCTACCTGGCGCTCGACGCCGGGGTGCCGCTCCACGTGTCGGCCGCGCGGCGCTCGAAGCGCGACGGATTCCGGGGCTGGCTCGTCACGCTGCCACATCCGCCGGCCGACCTGCCCCGCCGGGCTCGCGTCGAGGCGCTCCTCGCCGCCACCGCGGCCGCCTTCGAGGACCTGGTGGCCGAGGCGCCCGAGCAATGGTGGACCGTCTTCTTCCCGATCTGGGACGACGTGGGACCGCGTCCCCGGGGCCGTGCGAGCGCGCCCACCGGGACGCCGGGGCCCGCGGAGCCCACGCGATGAGCTCCGCGCTCCTCCGCTCGACCCACGGCCCCGACCCGGACGAGCCGCACGGCCGCGCGGACCTCCACATCCACACCCTCGCCTCGGATGGCGTCTCCGGCGTCGAGGAGATCCTCGCTTTCGCCGTGGAGAAGACGCAGCTGGACGTGATCGCCATCGCGGACCACGAGCGGGTCGACGCGGCGCACGCGGCGCGCGCGATTGCCCGGGCGCGCGACCTTCCCCTCGAGGTCGTCATCGGCGAAGAGGTGACCACCCGCGGCGGCCACCTGCTCGCCCTCTTCATCGAGGAGGCGATCCCCCCGCTCCGTTCGCTGCGGGAATCGATCGGCCTGATCCACGAGCAGGGTGGCCTCGCGATCCCGGCCCACCCGCTCTTCCCCTACCCGCTCTGCGCCCAGGCGTGGACGCTGCGGACCCTGCTGGGCGCGCAGGATCCGCGGGTCCGGCCCGACGCCCTGGAGGCCTTCAACCCCACCACGTTCGGGCGCGCGGTGCACCGCCGCGTCGTCGCCTTCGCGGCCGAGCGCGGCCTGGCCGTGGTGGGGAACAGCGACGCCCACGAGGCCGCGAGCGTGGGGGCGGGCTGGACCACGTTCGAGGGCCGGACCGGCGAGGACCTCCGGGCGGCGATCCTGGCGGGCGCCTCCGGTTGGCACGGGAGCTTCCACCGGACCTCGTCGCAGCTGCCGACGTTCGGGAAGCAGCTCCGCAAGTACGGCCGCGACGCGCGGGCGGAGATCCTGGGCCGGGCCCGTCGCGACGGGTCGGGGCGGGACCACGGCTATCCGGGCGGCGACCGGCGGCCACCCGCGCTGGAGAGGCCGGCGAACGCGCCGGCGGGAGAGGAGGAGCGGCCGTGAAGATCGGCCTCGTGACGCCCTACGTCTACCCGCTCCCCGGCGGCGTCAACGACCACGTCGGGCATCTCTACGAGAGCCTGCGCGCCCGCGGCCACGACGTCCGGATCCTGACCGCCAGCCACGGCCTGCAGCGCAGCTCGGAAGGCGACGTCATCCGGATCGGCAAGGGCTTCTCCGTGCCGGCCAACGGCTCCGTCGGCACCCTCACGGTCTCCCCTCGCTACCGCTCGCAGATCCGGGACGTGCTGAACCGGGAGCAGTTCGACCTGCTCCACTTCCACGAGCCCTTCGTCCCCTTCCTGACGCTCATGACGCTGCGTGAATCCCGGAGCGTGAACGTCGCCACGTTCCACGCCTTCGCCGGCTATGCCCCGGGCTACCAGCTGGGTGGTCGGATGCTCGGCCCGGTCGCGGCCAGCCGGCTGCACGGGCGCATCGCCGTCAGCGCGGCCGCCCGCCACTTCGCGGACCGCTACCTGCCGGGCGACTACAAGGTGATCCCGAACGGCGTGGACCTGCGCCGCTTCGCCCACGCCGTCCCGCTGGCCCGCTGGCAGGACGGCCACCCGAACATCCTCTTCGTGGGGCGCCTGGAGCCGCGCAAGGGCCTCCTGCACCTCCTCAAGGCGTTCCGGATGGTCCGCAGGGCGGGCTGCGACTGCCGCCTCCTCGTCGTCGGCGCCGGGCCGCTCGAGCGCGAGGCGCGCCGCTACGTCATGACCCGCCGCCTCGGCGGCGTGGAGTTCCTCGGGCGCGTCTCGGACCAGGAGAAGGTCCAGCTCTTCAAGACGGCCGACGTCTACGTCTCGCCGGCGACCGGGCGCGAGAGCTTCGGGATCGTCCTGCTCGAGGCGATGGCGGCCGGGACGGCCATCGTGTGCAGCGACATCCACGGCTACAAGGGCGTCGTGAGGCGCGACGAGCAGGCGCTCCTGGTGCCGCCGGGCGACCACCGGCAGCTCGCCGAGGCGATCCTCCGCCTGGTGGGCGACGCGGCGCTCCGGGCGCGCATGCAGGAGAGCGGCCTGGTCCGCGTCCAGGAGTTCGGCTGGGACCGGATCGCGGCCCGCGTGGAGGCCTACTACGGGTTCGTCATCCGCCGCCTCGCCGCGCAGGGGGCGCTGCCGGCCCATTTCGCCGCCGACGTGCCCCCGGACCCCCGTCTGCCCGGCTGAGGCTCAGGCCGCGGCCGCGTCGGGGTCGCCGCCGTCGTCCTCCGCCGCTCGCTCGGCGAGTGCCAGCCGCCAGACCCATGCGGAGTAGGCCACGAAGCCCGCTGCCATCAGCACCGCGACGAAGAGGAGCAGCGGCCACGGCCCCACGAGCGCGACGCTCACCGCCGGGTCGATGTTGACGGGGAACTGGAAGGGGTACAGCCAGGTCGGCAGCAGGCCCTGGTACCAGTTGTACACGGCGTTGGGCAGGGGCAGGCCCGCCACGTTCGGGTAGAACAGCACGAAGACGAAGCACGCCGCCAGGACGAGGCCCACCGCGAAGCGCCGCGGCGAGGCCGCGCGCAGGACGACCCAGGCGAGGGGGCCAAGGATCCCGAGGAGGAGCAGGGCGAGGAGCTCGCCGGGGATGCTCCCGGTTTGGAGAAGGGGCGTCGCGGGCAGGAGGGCGGCGGCCGCGAGGGCCGCGACCCCGCCCGCGAGGGTGAGCCAGATCCGGACGATGGCCGGACGCGTCCGGTCCGGTCCCGCCCCGCGGCGCAGCGCCCGGTCCACGCGGAGGAGCTGCCAGACCAGGGCGATCCCGGCGACGGCGATGACGGCGATGAAGCCGACGGCCTGGAGGGTGAGGCCGATCGGCAGCGCCGCCGCCTGCGTGCAGGCCTGGGATCCCGGGTTGGCCCGCTCCACGTCGATGAGGGCGCAGAGCGGCCCCCGGAAGAGCCAGAGCGCCACCGGCGCCAGCACGGCGCCCGCGGCGGCCCCCCGGGCGAGGAGCCACGTCCGGCGCGTCGGACCGTGCCAGATCTCGGCCGTGAAGTAGGCCAGGGCGAGGAGCACGAAGGGCAGCTCCGTGTAGTAGTGGTACTGGAACGTCGCCCGGTCGATCCGCGCCCAGGGCAGCCAGAGCGACGCGAACATGATCCCCACCATGGCGAGGGCCAGGCTGCGCCGGCGGAAGGCCTGCCACGCCACGAACGCGAGGGCGGGGATCGAGAGCCACCACGCCACAAGGTTGCCGCCGTCGTAGATGGCCGCGACGGTGCCGCCGGCGAAGCCCTCCTGGTAGAACCAGACAGGCTTCAGGTTGGCCGGCCAGGCCCACCAGGGCGAGGCCGCGGCGTGCGTCGCCCGCAGGTCGTTGTGGTAGTTGTACATGCCACGGGTGAGGTCCAGGAGCGTCTGGCCGTCATGGCCCGCCGGCCAGCCCGGGACGATCTGGTTGCCCAGGGCTGCCCACGGCAGGTACGAGACGACGTAGACGGCAACGGGGATCGCGAGGAGCCACAGCGCGGCCCAGGCGATCGGCAGGCCCGCCAGCCAGCCCGGGCGCAGCCACCCGGGCGGCGCCGGCTCGGCTGGCTCCAGCAGCGCGGCCGGGTCGTCCGGCGCCGGCGGCGGGGCAAGCGGCCCGAGGCCCAGGCGTCCGGCGAGCCAGAATGCCCCCGCGGCCGCCCCGCCGAGCGCCATCAGCCCAACCGCGGCGGCCTGCGAGAGCGGCCCCAGGCCCAGGGGAATGGAGGCCAGGCCGAGCAGGGCGCCCGCGGCAGCCGGCCCGCCGACCGCGATCCGGATCTCCTCCACGCTCCAGGCAACGGGATGGAGGACGGCCACCGCCGACGCGACCAGGGTCAGGGCGACCATGAGCAGCAGGAAGAGCAGGTTGCCCCCGGTCGTCGCCTCGGGGCCGGTCGAGATGGCCACGTAGCCGAGGGTCGCCGCGATCGCCGCCAGGCCCACCACGATGAGCGCCCGACCCAGGGCGGAGCGGAGCAGGATCAGGAGCCCGATCCCACCGATCGCATAGAGGGCGACCCACTTCGAGGCGAGCGCCAGCCCGAGGAGGAGCCCGACCACGGGCAGGCCCACCCAGAAGGCGCCCCGCCAGCGCCACGCGCCGGTCCAGATCGTGGCGAAGACCGCCAGGGCGGCGACGATGAAGAGCGCCACGTACGCGTCGTTCATCGCGATCCGGGACTGCGCGAAGAGCATGCCGTCCGCGAGGACGAGGAGGCTGGCCAGCACGGCGACCGCACGGCGCCGGAAGAGGATGCGGGCCAGGAGGTAGAGCAGGCCCGCCATCAGGACGCCGGCGAGGACCCCGGGGAGGCGCCAGGCGAAGGCGTTCTGGCCCACGTCCACCGCGGCGCCCGCCCCGTCCGCGGCGAAGAGGAGGAGCTGCTGGCGGTCGCTGCTCGGGTATCCCGCCGCGGTGTCCACGGCCCAGGCCGCCGGCGCGAAGGGCAGGACGGCGTCGGCGAAGACGGAGTTGCCGCGCGGCTCGACCACGTAGACGGTGGTGGCGGCGCCGTCCGACGTCCGGCCCAGGACGTGGACGAGCTGGCTCGCGTCGTTGAACGTCACGCGCTCGACGGCCCCCGGCATCCAGACGGTCTGCTCGAGCGAGGCCGCCGTGTCGCTCGTGGGTAGCTTCACGACCGCCAGCGTGCTGCCGCTGGCGACGTAGAGAGTCGGTGCGTCGAGGCCCTTCACGGCGACGAGGCCCGTCGCGGCGGCGACCAGCGGCACGGTTCCCGTGGCGCGCCCCGTGGCCGGCTCGAGGAAGGTGACGCCGGCTGCGTCGGCGACGGCGACCCGGGGCACCTCCTGGACGGCGAGCCCTGCCAGCCGGCCGTCCGCGATCGCCGCGTCGATCGCCGCGCGGTCGGCCGCGAGGTCCGCGGTCACGATGACGCGGGGCGCGTCGAGGGTCAGCAGCTCGCGGTAGGCCGCCTCGTCGCCGCCCGCCAGGCGGGCGAGCTCGGCGGCGGCGGCGGCCGGATCGGGGACCTCGGCCGGCGTGGCGACGAGCGCCTCGACGCGCCCTGCCTCGACCACGTCGGCTCGCCCGGCCAGCGTGGTTCGCGAGAGCTCGGCCGCGGTCGCGGCGTCGATGGTGACGAGGCCGTCGTCCGGCGTCCCCGCGACGAGATAGTCTCCGTCGCCCACCGCCCAGAGCCGCTCGACCGGCGCCCCGACCGTGGCGAAGGCCACCGGCGCATGGTCAGCGGCGGCGCGCAGGTCGTCCGCCGTGACGTCCGTCGCGAAGGTGAGGATCTCGCCGCCCGCGGTCCCGACGTAGGCCACGCGGGAGACGGGGTCGACCGCGACCGCCTGGGCGCCGGGCACCGCGAAGCGGGCGAGGACGGCGCGCGTCCGCAGGTCGTGGACGTCGAGGGAGTCGCCCGTCGCCACGTAGAGGCGCTCGCCGCCGCGCGTCATCGCGCCCGGCGCGGTCGCCTCGGCGACGTCCCAGCGCGGCTCGATCGCCGCGTCCCGGACCGCCGTCCCGAGGTCGCTCTCGGCGACGACCCGGTTGTTCCCGACGAGGTCGATCCCCTCGGCAATCGCGTACTTCGCGAGGTGCGGATGGGTCCATTCGTAGATCCCGTGCGGCTCGCCGTAGCGCCAGTCCTGGAGGAACTCGATCGCCGTCCGCGCGTGGTAGACCTCGTCGAAGTGCATGCGCATCGGCTCGCCGAGGCGGAACGTCCGCAGGCAGAGCGTCGCGACGACCAGGACCAGCAGGAACCACAGGTCGAGGCGGTCGATGCGCCCGCCGCCCTCGCGCACGAGCGAGGCCGTTCGGTCGAAGGGGGCGCGCTCGTCCGGCTCCGGCGTGGCGGCCGGAGGCGGCGCCGCGGCCTCGGGGACCAGCGGAGCGGCGCGGTCCGCGTTCGCGCGGGCCGCCGCTGCGGGGTCCAGCCCGACCGGCGCCTGGCCCTCGACCAGGTCCTCGTCGACCTCGTGGTCGACCTCGTCGTCGAAGCGGTCGTCGTCGACCATCCGGTCGGTCTCGCCGGCGACCGGACGAACCAGGAAGGCGGTGGCGGCGGCGAAGCCGCCGGCGTGGGCGAGCGCGGCGAACGAGACGCCCGCCTCCGAGCGGATCGCCTCCCCGAGCCGGGTGCCGAGGCCGCCGAACGCATCGAGCATCGGCGCGAGGCCGGGGCTGTCGTAGAAGGGCAGGGTCAGGATCCCGTAGAGGTTCGCCACGTTGGCGGCCGCGAGGACCGCGTAGACCGCCGCCCAGCGGGGCCGGAGGACGAGCAGGATCGCCCCAAGGGCGAAGAACGGGTAGAGGTAGCGCTCGTGGACGCGGGTGGGGAGGACGAAGAAGGCGATGGCCATGACCGCCAGCGCGACCAGGAGCGCCCGCCGGTCGTCGTGACGACGCCACAGGACGACCATGAGCACGCCGATCGCCGCGGCGATGAGGCCGCCTCCGACGAGGACCGCGGGGATCCCCAGCGGCGCCAGGAACGGGTCGGTCGCGTTCGCAGGGTTGGCCGCGTCGCGGATCCACGTCCCGCCCAGCGCCAGCCCGGAGCCGTCCATCGAGACGAGAGCCCAGGGGTTGTAGGCGTTGACCGTCGCGTATGGGTAGCCGCCGGCGGTCTGGAGGATCTGGCCGAGGAGGCTGTTCTCCAGTGGGATCCCCAGGAAGGGGATGGGCACGATCGCCAGGCCGAACGGGAGACAGACGAGCGTCGCGGCGAGGAGCCCGGCGATCGTCGTGGTGACGATCCGGACCGGGCCGCCTCCCAGCCGGCTGCCGTCGGCGGGTCGTTCCACCCAGTGGCGGCGGACGATGACGATCGCGGCGAGGGGGATCAGGATCCCGAACTGCGGCTTGATGATCGCCGCGATCGTGGTGAGGATCGCGGCCCGCTCCGACCGGCCGTGCCACAGCTCGCGGACGGCGAGGAGGAGAACCAGCGTGCCCACGGAATCGACCTGGGCCCAGATGGCGCTGTCAAACCACGTCACGGGGACCAGGAGCACGACCCCCGCGGCCGTGAGTGCGCGGCCGCGGCTCGCGCCCAGGTCGGCGGCCAGGGCGAAGGCGGCCAGGGCGAGGCCCAGGTCGGCGGCGATGGCGGGCAGCTTCAGGAGATCGCCGACCGGCGCGCCAGTCGCCTGGCTGACCAGGCCGAGCGCCCACAGCACGTAGAGATAGCCTGGCGTGTAGTCGACGAAGATCGGGCGGTCGTAGAGGCCCCACGGCCCGTTCTGGGCGAGCTCCATCGCCCACCCCGAGAAGCTGCCGAGGTCCACCTTGAACCCGGAGCCGGGCAGCAGGACGTATGCGATGATGAGTCGGAGGGCGAGGCCGAGCGCAAGAAGGACGCCGAGCGGAACGATGGCGTCCCGCATGCGAACCCGGGCCTGCTCGCCGGCCCGCGCGCTCTCGCCCGCTGCGGGGCCTGGCACGGGTTGTTGGTACGGCCTCCCTGGAACGAGCGCTGAGGTGGACCGGAGTATAGCCCAGGGCCCGCCGCCCGATCCCGGAGGCGCCCTCGTCGACGCGGCCGCTCCTCGTGCCTGGACGGCGCTCGCCGTCGGCCTGGGTCTCGCGCTCGCCTGTCTCGTGCTCTACCAGCTGACGCGTCCCGTGCACCAGGTCATCTACGACCATTTCGCCTGGCAGGCGCAGGCCTGGCTGGACGGTGCCTTCTCGATCGAGTACCCCGTCGTCGCCTCGGCGGACGCGCCGGGGAACGACTACTTCAACGACGTGATCCCGGCCGTCGATGCCGACGGCCTCCCGACCGGCCGCGGCATGATCCCGTTCCCGCCGCTCCCCGCCGCCGTCCTCCTCCCGTTCGTGGCGGTGCTCGGCCTGGCCGTCGACCAGGGGCTGCTCGTCGTCGTCATCGGCGCGCTTGGCGTCGCGGTCGCCTTCTGGGCCCTGGGCCGGCTCGGCGTGCGGCCGGCCCTCCGCTTCCTCCTGACCCTCTTCATGGGCGCGGGAACGGCCCTCTGGTACGCCGCGTCGATCGGCTCGACCTGGTACTTCGCCCACGTCGTCGCGGCCGGCCTGGCGCTCGGCTCCGTTGGCCTGGCCCTGGACGGCGCGCGGCGCGGCGACGAGGGTGACCCGGCGCGGCAGCCGCTCCTCGAGGGTCGCCAGCTGGCTGCCGGCTTCCTGCTCGGGCTCGCGGCGACGAGCCGGCTGACCGTCGCCTTCGGGTTCCCGTTCCTCCTCCTGGTCGGGGGTGGCGGGTGGCGGCGGCGCGGGGGATCCGCCGCGATCGGCATGGCGATCCCGATCCTCGGTCTCCTCGCCTACAACCTGGCCGCAACGGGGTCCCTGTTCAGCCCGGTCTACGAGGCGCTCTATCGCTACGAGGTGCTGGCGTACCCGGACCTGGGCTACAACGCCGCGTGGTCCCTCCAGGACGTCCGGTACATCCCCCAGAATCTCGGGGTCATGCTCCTCAGCCTGCCCACGCTCATGCCGCCCTGCGATCCGGGCGTGGCCCGCCTGGCGTGGAGCGCCTCCGGCTGCTCGTGGATGGTTCCCGAGCAGACCGGGATGAGCCTGCTCCTCACGAGCCCGGCCTACCTGCTGGCCCTGCCGTCCCTCGCGCTGCTGCGGGACCGCCGGGTCGCGGGCGCCCTCCTCGCGACGCTGGCGATCGCGGCCGTCAACCTGGCGCACTTCAGCCAGGGCTGGGTCCAGTTTGGATACCGCTTCAGCCTGGACTTTGCCCCGTTCCTCCTCGTCGCCGCGGGCCTCGGGGCTGAGCGCTTCCTGGGGTCGCGCGGCGTGCCCCGTCGCGGCCGCCTCGCCCTCGTGGGCGGCCTCGTGATCCTCTCGATCGCCGTGCAGGCGTGGGGGATCGCCTGGGCCCGGACGCTCGGCTGGTGAGCATGCCCCGGACGCACGGCCGCCCGTGGTCGGCGGCGGCGCCCGCGCTCGTCGGGGCCATCGCCTTCGTCCTCGCGCGCGGCGTGCTCCTCCCCGGCCAGGGCTTCTGGGACACCGGCGAGTTCCAGGCCGTCCCGCCCGTCTTCGGCACGGCCCATCCCACCGGCTATCCCAGCTACGTGCTCCTGGGCTGGCTCGCGTCGATCGTGCTGAGCCCGGCCGGCGAGGCCGCCCTGCGGATGAACCTCCTGTCGGCCGTCCTCCTGGCGACCGCCGCGGGTCTCACGGTCGTCCTCGTCCGGCAGCTCACCGGTCGCTCCGTCGTGGCCCTCGGAGCGGGTCTCCTCCTCGCGCTCACGCCGATCCCGTGGCGGATGGGCGGCTTCGCCGACCCGCACACCCTCCACCTCGCGCTCGTCGCGGCCCTGCTCGTCCTGCTCGTGGGCTGGGAGCGACGGCGTCGCGCGGGGTCGCCCCGGGCGGACCGCTGGCTCGTTGCCTCGGCCGCGCTCTACGGGGTGATGCTGGGCAATCACACCCTGACGATCCTGCTGGCCCCCGGCATCGCCTTCTTCGTGGTCGCCGTGGAGCCGCGGATCCTGCTCCGCCGGAGGCTCGTGGCCCTCTGCGTGGGGGCGCTTCTGGGCACGACCGCCGCCCTCTACCTGGAGCTGCCCATCCGCGCTGCGATGGGCGCCCCGCTCGTCTACGGGCACCCGAACAGCTGGGACGGCTTCTGGTACGTCGTCCTCGCCGAGCAGTTCCGCGGCGACCTCGTGGACCCCATCGGCGATCTCGGGCGCAAGGTCGGCGACCTCGCGAAGATCGCCGGGGCGCAGCTCGGGGTGCTCGCGGCGGCCGTGCCGGCAGCGTTCCTGCTGACGGCCGTGCGGCGCCCCCGGTTCGCCCTCCTCACCGTGACCTGGCTCGGCGTCACGTGCTGGTTCGCCGCTTCCTACACGAACGCCGCGATCGACCGCTACTACCTGGGCCCCGTGCTCATCGTGGTCGCCTGGCTCGGCGTCGCCTCCGGAATCCTCGTGGAGATCCTCGTGTCCCGAGCCGGAGGTGGGGACGCGGGTGGCCCGGGCGCCCCGGGGCCGGACGGGGGGCCGGTGCCGGACGGCGCCCCGTCACGGCCGGACGGGGACGCTCGCCTGGCCGCGATCGCCCTTGCGGCGGTGCTGGCCGCGTTGATGGTGCTCCCGGCGGCCCTCGCTGCGCCCGCGACAGCGTCCCGCATCGACATGTCGCGCGACACGCGGGCTGCCGACTGGAGCCGCTGGGCGCTTCAGACCATGGACGCCGACGCGGTCGTCGTCTCGTGGTGGAGCTTCTCCACTCCCCTCTGGTACCGGACCAGCGTCCTGGGCGAGCGGCCCGACATCCGCATCGTCGACGACCGCGATCGCCTCGACTCGGGCCTCGGCAGCGTCGACGACGTCATCCGGGCCAACGTCAACGCTCGGCCGGTCTATCTCGTGCGCAAATCTGCCGAGATCGGCACCCTCGAGGCGAGCTGGGTCCTGGAGGCGATCCCGGACCCGACCGGCCTCGAGCCACTCTACCGGGTCGCCGGCCCGCAGCCGGCGGCGGGGCGCGCCGCGCCCTCAGCCACCGTTCAGGTTCCGCCCGCTACCATGCTGCCATGAGCCTCGACACTCCGGCGCGCGTCCCCGCTCTCTCCTACTTCTTCCCGGCCCACAACGAGGAGGCTAACCTCGAGGCGCTCGTGCTGGAGGCGCTCGACGCCCTGCCGGCGCTCGCGGACCGCTTCGAGATCATCGCCGTCGACGACGGCTCGAAGGACGCCACCGCCGCGATCGCGGACCGCCTGGCGGCGGCGCACCCGGACGTCGTCCGGGCCGTCCACCACCCCACGAACCTCGGCTACGGCGCGGCGCTCCGCTCGGGCTTCCAGGCCGCCCGCTACGACCTCGTCTGCTTCACCGACGGCGACCGCCAGTTCCGGGTCGCCGACCTCGGCCGGCTGACCGGCCGGCTCGAGAAGGCCGACGCGCCCGACGTCGTCGTCGGCCACCGGATCAAGCGGGCGGACCCGCCGATCCGCACGATCTACGCCCGCCTGTACAAGCTGGCGAACCGGGTCTGGTTCGGTCTCCAGGTGCGCGACGTGGACTGTGCCTGCAAGCTCTTCCGGAGGGCCGCCCTCGAGGGAGTCCGCGTGGAATCGGGGGGCGCCTTCTTCTCGGCCGAGCTGCTCATCAAGCTGCGCGCCGCGGGGCGATCCCTCGTCGAGGTGGGGGTGCCGCACTACCCGCGGACGGCCGGCTCCCCGACCGGCGCCCGGCCGTCGGTCATCTGGCGCGCGGTGAAGGACTTCTGGGGCCTGCGGCTGCGCATGTGGTCGAACCGGGCCCGCGCGCTGCGCCGCGGCGGGTCGATCGTGGAGTCCGCGCCCGGGGCCTGACGCCCGTCGGTCCTACTCGCGCGGCGGTCCCTCCCGGGGCCCACTCGTGCCCGGCTCGACGTCGAGCGAGTTCACGAAGTCGCGGAAGATCGAGAGGCGCCCCTCGTCCAGGGGCTCGTCTTCGTCGGCCCGGTCGCTCTCCACGCCGGCGCGGTCGAGAACCTCCTCCGTGGCGAAGATGCGCACCCCCGCCCGCACGGCGAGGGCCAGGGCGTCGGACGGCCGCGAATCGATCTCGAGGACCCGGCCCGCCGCCTCCAGCACGATCCGGGCGTGGAAGGTTTCGTCCGCGAGGTCGGCGATCACGACCTCGCGGATCGTGACCCCCAGCTCGACCAGGACGCCCGCGAACAGGTCGTGGGTGAGCGGCCGCTCGGGGGAGAGCCCCTGGAGTTTCATCGCGATGGCGTTCGCCTCCCACGGCCCGATCCAGATGGGCAGGAAGCGCCGGCGCTCCAGGTCCTTGAGGATCACGACGTGCTGGGTCGAGAGCATGTGCACCCGCACGCTTTCGATCGCCATCTCGATCACGCGTCCGCCCATGGCCTGATTATCCCACGCTCGATCGAACGAGCGCTCCGGCGGTGATGGCCCGCGCGGGACCGGCTACGGCGCGGGCGTGACGGTCGGCTTGGGCTTGGCTGTCGGCTTCGCCGAGCCCGACGGTGATGCGCCCGGGCTGACTGAGGGCGCCGGGGAGGGCGTGGGCAGCGTGGAGAGGTCCTGCAGCGTTGCCACGCCGATCCGCTGCTCGTCGATCCAGTAGACGACCGGCGCCTGCCCGTTCGCCCGGTTCACGACGAAGAAGCCCCGGACGTCGGACCAGTCCGGGCCGTCCTTCGCGATGCGGAACTGGGCCTGGTACTTCCCGCTCGCCTTGTCGAAGGCCAGGATCCGATCGCTGCCGGGGTCGTACGCGTACATGGTTCCCTCGCCGCGCGTCCCCGGTGACGCGATGAGGCGGTAGGTCGGCAGGGGGCGCAGGAGCACGTCCGGCGGCGCGTCCGGGCCCCAGTCGCCGCCCCGCCCCGAGACGAACCGCTCGACGATCCCGCCGTCTGCCAGGTAGACCTCGCCGTCAATGTACACCGAGGTGGCGCGCGACAGGTCCTGGGGCGTCGTCAGGTACCCGGACCCGACCCCGGGGTAGCCGCTGCCGTCCTGGGCCGGCGAATAGCGCAGGATCTGCTGCTCCGACGGATCCAGGACGTAGAGGTTGTAGAGGCCGTCCTCGGCGTTGCGGACGTACGTGCCGATCCCGAGGATGTCGGCGCCCCACGTGGCCGACTCGGCGACCCGGATGCGGGCCAGCGTCCCCTTGCCTTTGGCGTCGGCCGGCCGCCAGCGCCACAGGACGTTCTTGGCGTCGAGGACCACCACGTCCGGGCCGCCCGCGGTCAGGAGCTTCGGATCGGCGACCTTTGTGCCCGAGGCGCTCGCACCGGTGCGCACGACCGCGGCGGCCTTCTTGGCCCGCAGGTCGACCCGATAGACCGTCTTCGTGGTCCGGTCGAGCACGTACGGGACGCCGTCCGGCCCCAGCACCATCGCCACGAGGTCGAAGGCCTGCTCCTGGCCCTCGAATGAGAAGGCCGTCCCCGGGGCCACGTCCACAACGCCGTAGATCTCGTCGAGGCCGACCACGACCTCGGCGCGGAGGGGGCGCAACGTGCCGGCGGGGACGCCGCTGGCGGCGGCCAGGTCGAGCTGCGCGTAGGCGTCCTTGAGGAGCTCCTCCGCCTTCTTCGGGTCGTCGACCACGAGGTTGGCCCCGTTGTGGAAGACGAGCCGGACGTCCTCCTTGACGGCCGCCAGTGCCTTCTCGCCCGCGGTCACCTCGTTGATGGCAGCGCTGCCGGAGCCCCCGACCACCCACAGCCCCACGCCGAGGGTGGCCGCGATCGCGACGAAGGCCAGGACCGCGACGGCCGCCCGCCGCTGCGATTCCCGGCGCGTCGCCGCCGGGGTCACCCGGCGGTAGCGGGGCCCGCGGCGCGGCAGAAGCTCCTGGAGACGGGTGATGGCGCCCCCGACCGCGCTTCCGGCGGCCGCTCGCGCGCGGCTGGCACCTGAGCTGACCGCCGCCACGCCGCCGCCGACCGAGTCGGCGAGCGGGATCGGCGAGCGATCCGGGGCGCCGGCCAGCGGCTCGGGCGGGCGGGCGGGCACCAGGCGGCCGCGCTGGCTGGTCGCCGAGATCTCCACCGCCTCGATGGCGATCGCGCCGTCGCTGCCGGCGCCGCCGGCGGCCGTGAAGCGCCCGTGGACCCGCTCCATCGCCGCCTGGGGGTGCAGCGTGTTGATGGCGTCCTTCAGCTCGTCGGTCCCGAGCGTGGCTGTCATGTTCCTGGAGATGAGGACCAGTGTGTCGCCCGGCGCCACCTCGCCGCGCCAGATCTGCGGCACCAGGTCGTCGGCGGGCAGGCCGATGCCGGCGTTGGGCTCGGGGAGCGTCAGCAGGTGCGCCTGGTGGACCAGGTAGGCCTCCACCGGCCCCGTCGTCGTGACGTAGAGCTCGCTCCCGCGCACGACCGCGACGCCCAGCCCGACGGACCCGCCGCCGTCGCTCCCGAGGCCGAGGCGGTCGCTGTTCGCGGCGAGCTTCCGGTTCGCGGCCCGGATCGCCTTCTCCAGGCAGGCGACGAGGCCGGCCGACTCGTCGTAGTAGTACTCCCCCTGCACCGTGTCCGCGACGAGCCGGGTAGCCTCCTGGAGGCGCCGCGCGCGCCCGACGCCGGAGACGACGACGTAGAGGCTCCCCTTGGATCGCGACGTCGCCCCGATCATCGGCTCGACGACGGCGACTGTGTCCGGGGAGTCCTCCAGGCGCTCCGCCTCGGCGACCACGCCGAGCTTCATCTGCAATCGGACGGCCATCGGTTCACACGACGGTGGAGAGGTGGCCGGCGTGACGCCGGCCGCCCGGGTCGGGCGGTGCGCGAACGGCGCGCCGGGCTCAGGGCGAGCGGATCATACCCCGGCCCACTACCACTCGCAGCCGTTCGGCACGGATGCCGCCGGGTCGTTCGCCGAAGGCTTCGAGGAGCTCCTCGGCGCGAATGCGCAGCTCCTGCCCGACGACGGGCGCCACCACCTCGACGACGAGGGTCCCATGCCCCTCCACCCGGACCGGCCGCGATCCGCCGGCGGCACCCGGCACCCGGTCGGCGACCACGGCATCCCAGGCGGCTCCCGCCAGCGCCCAGCGCAGCTGCTCGGTGAGCCCGAGCTCGCGGGCCGCGTCGGGGAGGAGGTCGCCGACCCGGCGGACGGGACGGCGCGACGGCAGGCGCGGATCGTCGAAGGAGCGCGCCGGGCTCACGTCGACGCCTCGACGAGGCGGGCGCCGGTGCCGACCACGGCCGGGCCCGGCGGCTCCCCGCCGTCCACGCGCCACGCGGTTCCGGCGGCACGGAGCGCGGGGTCCAGGTCGTCGAGCGTCGTCGTCGTCACGAACGCCTGGGGCAGCGTCGCGATCCGGCGGACGAGGTGGGCCCTGCGGGCCGGATCCAGCTCCGAGAAGACGTCGTCAAGGAGGAGGAGCGGGGGCCTGCCGTCGCTTGTCGTCAGGAGGTCCAGCTCAGCGAGCTTGAGGGCCAGGATCGCCGTCCGCTGCTGGCCGCGCGAGGCGAAGGAGGAGAGCTCGCGACCGTCGAGCGCGAACGCGAGGTCGTCGCGGTGGGGGCCGACGAGGGTCGTGCCGTTCCAGAGCTCCCTCTCGGCCGTCTCGCGCAGGCGCCGGGCCAGCGCCGCGCCGGACGTCTCGCCCGCCTCGGCCGGGGCGTTGGTCACGTACGTCAGCCGCAGGGCGCCCTCCTCGGGGGCGATCTCGGCGTGGGCCGCCGCCAGCGGGGCCGCCAGCTCGGCGAGGAGACGGTGGCGCGCGTCCAGCAGGGCGGCCCCGGCCTCGAGGAGTTTCGTGTCCCAGAAGGGGAGCTGGTTGCGGGACGCCTGCTCCTCCCGGATGGCCCGGAGCAGGTGGTTGCGCTGGGTCAGCGCGCGCCCATAGGTGGAGAGGTTGGCGGGGTAGGCCGGGAAGCGCTGCGTCGCGAGGGCGTCGAGGGCAGCCCGGCGGAGGCTCGGGGCCCCGACGACGAGGAGCATCTCCTCGGGCGCGAAGACGACCGTCCGCAGGACCGCGGCCAGCGCCCCGCTCCGGCGCGGCACCCCGTTGATGCGGATCCTCTTCCGGCCTCCGGACGGGCCTTCGCGGACCAGCGTCACGTCCACCTCGGCAACCCCGCCGTCGCCGCCCCGTCGGCCGTCGACGCGGGCGAAGGGCGCCGCCCAACGGATCATCTCGACGTCCGCTCCGGTGCGGTGCGAGGCGCCGCGGGCCAGCAGGACGATGGCCTCCAGGAGGCTCGTCTTGCCCGCGGCGTTGGGGCCCCAGACCAGGTGCGGGCCGGGGCCGAACGACACCTCGAGCGCGTCGTAGGCGCGGAATCCGGCGAGGCGGAGCGAGGCGAGCAGGGTCGTGCCGGGCGCGGAGCCCGGCCTCCCGGGATCCGCCTAGGAGGTCGTCCGGACCGGCATCACGACGTGCGTGTAATCACGTCCGTCGGCCGGCCGGAAGACCCCTGGCGAGAGGGGGCCGTTCAGCTCGATCGAGAAGCGGTCGGCATCGACGTTCTGGAGGACGTCGCCGAGATACCGGGCATTGAAGGCGATGGTGGTGCCGTCCCCCTCGATCACCGCGTCGACGATGCCCAGGTGATCACCCACGTCCGCCGCGGCCCCCACCGTCACCTGCGGTGCCCCGTCGGGCGCAACCTGCATCTTCACGATGTTGGCCGAGGCGCTCGCGATGTAGGACGCGAGGCGGACGGCCTTGAGAAGGTCGTCCCGGTCCAGCTCGACGCGGGTCGCGTGGGTCGCCGGCAGGACCTGCTGGTAGTTCGGGAACTGGCCGTCGATGAGACGGCTGACCAGGTCGATGCCGTCCACGTGGAAGAGGACCTGGTTCTTCTGGGCGGACAGGATGATCTCGACGGGGTCGTCGGTGTCGGAGAGTACGCGCGCCAGCTCCGTGTACGAGCGGGCGGGCACGACGACGCTCGTTTCCTCGACCGCGTCGAGCCCCGGGATCGTCGTGATCGCGATCCGGTAGTTGTCGGCGGCGGCGAGCGTGATCCGGTCGCCCTCGAAGCGCGTGAGCACGCCGGTCAGGATGGGCCGGGCCTCGTCGCTCGCGGCCGCAAAGGTGACCTCGGCCAGGGCGCGCCGCAGGACCTTCTGGCTCACCCGGGTCGTGGGCCGCTCACCGGCCGCCGGAATCGCCGGGAACTCGTCGGCGTCGATCCCGCGGAGGTGGGTCTCGAAGCGGCCACAGCGGAGGTGGAGCCGATTGCCGTCGCGGAGCTCGAGGTCGATCCGCTCGTTCGGGAGCGAGTTGACGACGTCCGTGAGGAGCCGGGCCGGGACCGTGATGGCGCCGTCGGTCTCGATCTTGCCGGGGACCCAGTAGGTGATCCCGATCTCGAGGTTCGTCGCCGTGAGCTTGAGCCCGGCGTCCTCAGTGCGCAGAAGGACGTTGGCGAGAACCGGCAGCGTGCTCCGGCTCGACACCGCGTGGCTGACGACCGAAAGGCCGCGGGCGAGGTTCTCCTGGATGACCGACAGGTTCACGGACGTGTCACTCCGGGTGAGCGGGCGGGAAGGGCCGGCGGGTTACGTCGAGCCGGAGCCCACCGGTGGATTTGTGGTGGGTCTCATCTTCGCATGAACGCCATCACCGTATTCATCATGGCGTGGATACCGTGGACAGGCGAGCGCAGCCGAGCGCAGCGCGAGCGTGGAGCACCCGGGGTGGGCCGTGGACAGCCCCGCCGCGCCGGGGCTGCTGGTGGGGACGAACAGTGGACGGACGGCCTGCGTTCGCCGGCAGGGCCGCGCCGTCCGTCCCCCGCGGTGGAGCTGTCGACACGTGCCGCCCAGGAGGTCCACCGGGACGCGGGCCCCCCCGGCGCTCAGTCGGCGTAGATCAGCTCGCGCACGGCCGCGATGTCGCGGCGGAGCTCATCGTTGACCGAGGCCTCGCGATTGATCTTGTCGCAGGCGTGGAGGACCGTCGAGTGGTCGCGACCGCCCAGCTCGGCGCCGATGCGCATGAGGGAGACGTCGGTCTCCGCGCGCATCAGGAACATCGCGATCTGGCGCGGCGTGACGATCGCCCGGTCGCGCTTCTGGCCCCGCAGCTGCTCCATCGCGACCCCGTAATACTCGGAGACCGCGCGGGCGACCTTCTCCGGGGTGACCTGGCGCTTCTTCGGGTTGTAGAGAACGTTCGACAGGACCGCCTGCGCGAGCTCAATCGTGATCGGCGTCGCCCCCATGCTGGCGTAGGCGACGACGCGGTTCAGCGCCCCCTCGAGCTCGCGGATGTTGCTGACCACCTTGCGCGCGATGAACTCCACCACGTCGGACCCGATCGGCACCGAGGCCTCCTCGGCCTTGGCCCGCAGGATGGCGATCCGGGTCTCGAGGTCGGGAGCCGTGAGGTCGGCGATGAGGCCCCACTCGAACCGGCTCCGCAGCCGCTCCTCGAGGGTCGTGATCTGCTTCGGCGGCCGGTCCGAGGAGAGGACGATCTGCTTCCCATCCTCGTGGATGGTGTTGAACGTGTGGAAGAACTCCTCCTGGGTCCGCTCCTTGTCGGCGATGAACTGGATGTCGTCGATCAGGAGGAGGTCGATCCGCCGGTAGCGGGCGCGGAAGTCGTCGATGCGGCCCTGCTGGATGCTCGTGATGAACTCGTTGGTGAACTTCTCGCTGGTCGCATAGACGACCTTCTTGCGCGGGAAGCGGGCGATGACCGCGTTGCCGATCGCGTGCATCAGGTGCGTCTTGCCCAGGCCCACCCCGCCGTACAGGAAGAGCGGGTTGTACGCGTGGCCCGGCCGTTCGGCGACCGAGAGGGCGGCCGCGTGGGCCAGCCGGTTCGCCGAGCCGACGATGAAGTTGCCGAAGGCGTAGCGAGGATTCAGGCTCGACGAGCCGCCGTCGGCGCCCATCCGGGTCGGCTCGACGCGGACCTGCTGGGCGGCCGCCGGGCCTGGGACAGGGGTGGGGGCGGGCTGCCCCGCGTCCTCGCGGACGAGGAACTCCACCTGGACGCTGTAGCCGACGATGCGAGCCAGCGTCTGCGAAATGAGCGGCCGGTAGCGTGTCTCCAGCCAGTCCTTTGCGAAGCCGTTGGGCACCGCGATCCGGAAGCGGGTGTCCTCCACGTCCACGAGCGAGGTGTGGCGGAGCCACGTCTCGAAGTTGGCCGGGGACAAGGCGACCTGGAGCTCCCCGAGCGCCGCGCGCCAGATGTGCTTCACGTCCATGAGGACCCTGTCGGCCCGGCGCCGGAGCGCCGGAGGGGAGGCTGGGGATGAGATGAGGCGAGGCTGACGAAGGAGATGCGGCGAGCGTGCGGACGGGCCGCCCCGAACTGCCGGAGTCGCCCTTCGGCCGTCCTCCGGGGTCGCTCGCGGGCGTCGCGGCACCGTGGGCCGCCGCATCGTAGCACCGCCCCGGAGGGCCCCGCAAGGCGATTCGGTCTCCAATCGCGGATACTCCTGGGGAGTATCCCATGTCTGCCGTCGCCGCCCTCTGCGGTCGGCGCGCACCCGCGCGAGCGCGGCCGCGTCCGACACGTGCTTTGACACTCGCGAGGTGGCGTTCCATAATCGCCCGGCGTTCACGCGCCCGGCGCTCGTGCGCCCGGCGCGTTTGCGCGCCTCTTCGAGTCGCGCGGCGGTTCGATCCGGAGG
>Ga0315293_10001199_pt1 | contig 25151 bp, 16 predicted proteins | sample YL17G13_20_MG_FD_203071 | JGI IMG/M metagenome (GOLD analysis project Ga0315293, IMG submission 203071) | Sediment microbial communities from Yellowstone Lake, YNP, Wyoming, USA - YL17G13_20 | ecosystem: Environmental > Aquatic > Freshwater > Lake > Sediment | place: USA: Wyoming | collected...
GTTGATGGGAATTCGGCCATCTGCGTGCCGTGGATGGTTTCGTTGGATGTCATATGCAGGTAAGCGGCATCGGCCGGAAACTTGATATCGGCCATTTTCGGCAGTTTGGTGTAGTTGATTCCTTTCGATGAGAACGCCATATGCACGTTGCCGATCAACTTGGCCTCCTTGACCGCCTTGTTCGACCATGAGCCGATATCGATATAGGCCGCAGTCTTGCCGGGAGGGAGGAAATTCATCGGAATCATGGCGAATTGCGTGGAAGCGCCGCCGCCCAGGAATAAGACCTTATAGTTGTCGCCCAGGCCCATGACCTCTTTCATCAGGCTCATGGCGGCGTTGTTGACCTCCTCGTACTCGGCGGAGCGATGCGATATCTCCAGTATCGACATGCCGGTGCCTTTGAAATCGAGCAGCTCATTCTGGACTATCTGCAGGACCTCCAAAGGCAGGACCGCCGGGCCGGGGTTGAAATTGAAGACTCTTTTCATATCAATTCCTTTTTGGGTTGTTGGTAGGTCAGGTCGCCTGCGACCTGACTCATTTTATTTTTTGTCAGGTACCAGGGCGCCTGACCCACAAAGCTACCATAGAATAATCGAGTCATCGCGAGCGACCCATTTGGGGAGCGTGGCGATCTCATTGTTCCGGCATGAGATTGCCGCGTCGTCCCCGACATAAGATGTCGGGACCTCCTCGCAATGGCGCGCAGTTATTTCTTCCCTACAAATTCGCTAATAATTCTCTCGGCCACCACGCCGATGCGGAGCAGGTTTTCTTTGGTTTCGGCGCCCACGTGCGGGGTCAGGATGGTGTTGGGGGCGCTGAGAATCGGCGAATCGGGCGGCGGCGGATCCGACATGAAAACATCGGCGGCGTAACCGCGCAGCTTACCGCTCTTGAGAGCCTCGGTGACGTCATCCTCGACGATGAGTTTGCCGCGGGCGGTGTTTATCAGGAAGGCGCCGTCCTTGAAATGTGCCAGGGTCTTCTTGTTGATCAGGCCGCGGGTGTCATCGAGGAGCGGCATGTGGAGCGACACGAAATCGGACTGCTCCAGGACTTCCTCCATGTTGTGATGAATTTCGGCGAAATCGGTGAAGTTGACATCGGGGTGCCAGCCGAGCACTTTCATTTTGAAGACACTGGCGCGGGTGGCCAGGGCGATCCCGATCCGTCCCAGGCCCAAAATGCCGAGCGTCTTGCCGAACAACTCAACGCGCTTGACCTCTTTCTTGAGCCATTTGCCTTCGCGTGTGGCCGTGGTGGCGGTCACCACGTTGTTGGCCAGCGCAATCATCAATGCGAACGCAAGCTCAGCCACGGCCGTGGTCGAGGCATCAGCGGTGTTGCGCACCACAATGCCGTTTTCGGCCGCGTACGGCAGGTCGATATTGTCCAGGCCCACGCCGCCGCGGATGACCATCTTAAGTTTGTGGGCGCCCTGCATATATTCCTTGGTCACCTTGGTCTTGCTGCGGACGAGGATAATATCAGCCTCGGGGACCCGCCCCTTGTCATCGGTAACCTCGCCGTACCTGGAGAGCACTTTCGGCAGGCTGGGGTCGAAAGCGTCAGAGATCAAAATCAACATTCCGGAACTCCTTTTTGATGCACGTTATTACGCCTGAAGCGCATAAATGCGCTCATAGCGTATAAATCACCAGGCCGTCGCGAAGCTTTGGCTCAAACCATGTCGATTTGGGCGGCATAACCTCTCCGCGATCGGCTACATTCAACAATTGCTCTATCGATGTCGGGTAAAGCGAAAAAGCCGCTTCATGCTCACCGGAATCAACAAGTCTTGCAAGCTCCCTCGTTCCCCTGATACCGCCCACGAAATCGATCCGCTTTTCGGTACGCGGATTGGTGATTCCCAGCACCGGCGCAATGAGATTGTCGGCCAGGATACTGGCGTCGATCGACTTGGTGACATGATTGGGGTCGAAAATGCCCGGCTTGGCCTCCAACAAGTACCACTTACCCTGGCAGTAGAAACCAAATGTGTGGAGCTTGGAGGGATTGACCTCCCCTTTATGGGGCGAAACTGTGAACTTTTCCCGAGCCTTTTCGAGGAACTGCTCGCATGTCAGGCCGCTCAAGTCCCTTATCACGCGATTATAAGGCATGATAGCCAACTCGCGCTCGGAGAAGATGACGTTGATGAAGAAATTATAAGGTTCCTGCCCGGTGTGATTGGGGTTGGCTTTCCTCATGCGACGGCCGAGCTCGGCTGCCGATTCGCTTCGGTGGTGGCCATCGGCGATATAAAGGCAAGGAAGCTTCGCGAAGGCGTCCACGATTTCCTTAATTGTCTTATCATCGTCGATTACCCACAGCTCGTGGCGGATACCATCATCGGCGACAAAATCGGTTGGGGTTGGCGTATAAGTGACACGCCTGAATATGCTCTCGATAGCATCATTCTTGCGGAATGTCGAGAATACCGGCCCCACCTGCGCGCCCACAATACTCATATGATGCGCGCGGTCATCGACCTTCTCGGGGCGGGTATGTTCGTGCTTCTTGATCTTCCCCTGGTCGTATTCCTCCACCGAGGTCAGGGCCACCAGGCCGGTCTGGGAGCGGCCGCTCATGGTCAGGCGGTAGAGGTAGAAACAGGGCTTGGGGTCTCGCATCAGGACACCCTCGGCTTCGAATTTCATCAGGTTTTCCCTGGCGCGGTTGTAGACTTCGTCGCTATAGGGATTGACACTATCATCATACTCCAATTCCGATTTATTGACGCGAAGGAAAGAATACGGATTGTTGTTGGCCATGGCGCGGGCCTCTTTGGCGTTGAGAACATCGTATGGCGGCGAGGCCACCTGTTTGGCCAATTCCGGTTTGACTCGCAGCCCTTTGAATGGACGCACTATCGACATAAATCTCCCTTGGCCCTGCTTTATGCGGGCCTTATCCAAAAACCACAGTTGTGAACAAATTCACGGAGCCTAAAGGTAGCAATTAGCGGCAAAAGTTCAAGGGGAATTTTGGGATGGGTTATGATGGTTTTATCTGCCATCTGTTTGACCTGATCCAGGATAATAAGACGGCTTCAGAAGCTGTTATCAGCCCGGTTTGGTATAATCCTCAGGCCGTTGGGATAGGCAATATGACCCTGTGATTGAAAGGAAAGTCGAAGCTTACGTATTAGCAGACCGCCATCGGCCGGGGCCGGTGTTACGCCCCTATGTATATTATCTCATCACGGGGGGGGGGTTGAAAAATAATGTAGAATTCGCAGCACGATAACTACTCTAAAATACTTCTCAGTACCGTCAAGCTATCCCCCGCCACCAGGCGCCTAAAATGGAATAAAATCAAGGTATTTTTAAGACCCCAACATTGAGAGCCGCCTCCCCCTCACCGCAACTTCAACTGAAACAAACAAATCCATTTATCGTAGATTTAGGTAGAGCGGGCAAACCGGAAAGGTAACGGGGAGGAAGACAGATGCGCTTCAGGAAAATCGCGATAATCGGAGGCCTGGGTCTTATCGCATGGGCAGCCTCAGGCTTCGCAGTTGAGCCGATCGCCAATCTCGACCGTATCCGCAGCGACCGGGTCATGGTAACCGGCATAGAGCTTAAGAGAGGGGGCGACTTCACGATAAAAGGGGTCGGCATGATAAGCGGCAACAGCGATGATTTCCTCGCCTACGGCTGGCTCCTGGACTCGCAGACCCGCAAGCCGGTCTGGGTCATGGACCGCGATAACACCGAGCGCAAAGGCCGAGGCGGAATTCGGCAAGCCGACGAAAAGATCAATCTCAAACCCGGAAAATACGAATTATACTACTATGCCGCCACCGGATGGCTTGGCGAATTCACCTTCAAAGGCGATAATGTTTTCGAATTCTTCGGCAGGATATTCAATGGCGATTTCAGAAACGATGTGGAGGATCATATCGACGAATACAATATAGGGCTTTATCCTTCAAGCGATAATTTCAGGGACTACGCCACATTTACCCCCGAGGGTGGATTCCAAGACGCCCTGATTCAATTTATCAAGGTCGGCGATTCAAAGTATCTGCAACAGGGCTTCAAGCTCGATAAACCAACGACATTTCGCATATACGGGCTCACGGAATACCCCACCGGTTATAAAACCCCGGCCGATTATGGCTGGATAGTCAATGTCGAGACTCGCGAAAAAGCCTGGGAAATGGACCGCTGGAATACCGATCCGGCCGGCGGCGGGCGCAAGAACCGCCTGGTCGATGAGGAGGTCGAGCTACCCAAAGGAAGCTATGTCCTGCATTATGTTACCGACGATTCCCATTCATTCGATAAATTCAATGTCATGCCACCATACGACCCGCTAAACTGGGGGGTGGCTTTATTAGCAACCTCCAAGACGGATAGGAGCGCGTTCCATATCTTCGAGCCGCCGGGTAGAGGCGAGGCGCTGGTCTCTCTGACCCGTGTCGGGGATGACGAATCGGTCTCGCAGGCTTTCAAATTAGACAAGGAAATGGAAATTCATATTTTGGCTTTGGGCGAGTGGTCCGGCGACTTTGCCGACTATGGCTGGATTGAAAGCGCCTCCCAAGGCAGAACTGTCTGGGAAATGACCTACCGTAACACCGAGCACGCCGGGGGCGGCCAGAAAAACCGCGTATTCGACGGCAACGTCACATTACCGAAAGGCTCTTACATAGCGCATTATATGACCGATGACTCACACTCATACCAGGACTGGAATGACTCCCCTCCTTATGAGCCCGAGATGTGGGGGCTTTCGATATTCCCCGGGCGCGATTTCGACAAGACGAAATTCCATTTGCTCAACGAGGATCAACTCGAAAAGAGCGCCGATATCCTTGTCAAGATGACCAAGCTCGGAGATAATGTCCGCAAACGCGCCAAGTTCACATTGGATAAACCAACCAAGATTCGCATATACGCCGTCGGGGAGGGCGACCAGGACGAGATGTTCGACTATGGCTGGATAGTCAACGACAAGACCGGTAAAGTCGTGTGGGAGATGACCTGGCGCAATACCGAGCCCGCCGGAGGAGCATCCAAAAACAGGCTCTACGATGACGCGCTGATATTGGAATCGGGCCTTTATGAAGTCAATTTCGTTACCGACGGCTCACATTCGTTCAACGATTGGAATTCCGCCAAGCCGCGTGATCCGGCCAGCTGGGGCATAACGGTAAGTATCGATAAAGGCCAGTCCGGCGCATACCGCAAGGCGGCCGGCGAATATTCCGAGCTCGCTGCCGACCGCGAGGCGGTCCAAAATTATGTAAAGGCTTTGAAGAAATATTATCGGCTTAAAAAGGAATAAGACAGTTTCCTCAACAAACCTGTTATACCTGATTCGGGGTCTCCATGGAATTGGATACCCCGATTAAATTTTATAACCTCCCCGATAACCAGGAATTCCAGATTCCGCAGCCGCGGACTATTTAGTGTCGGCCACGGGCCGCCGCCCGTGCCTCGATGGCACGGGGGACGGCCAGGTAATGACAAGACCGGCGCTTTGCGCGGCGAAAAACGTTCATCAACGGCGCGGCCTGTGTGACGCCTTGAGCCGTGGCCGACGGCCCGCCGGGCCGGGATGGGTAGGCGACGGAGTCATGAAAGCGACGCATTTTTATAGGATTCAACCTTGGTCAAGACCTCCAACGATACTTCCTCGATCGCCCGGCGAGTGACATCGACTACCTGCCAACCCTGCTCATCGTAGAAACGGCGGCAAAACGACAACTCTTTCCTGATGACCCGGATATCATAATAATCCTGTATCTCTTCTTGCACCTGAACTGCTCCGGCCAAATATAAGGATCGCTCCTCCCTGATCTTGGCCAGAATATCAGCCTGCATGAGCAGCCCAATGATATTTTCCCGGGGAACATCGGCCAGGCGCGCGATCAAGTTGTCCCTGATTACCTCATGGGCGATTATCGGAATATTGGCAATTTTGACGCCGAAATTGCAGGCCAAGTACATGGCAATAGGAGTCTTGCAAGTGCGCGAAAGCCCCAACAAAACGATTTCGGCATCTTTCAGATGCGTGCCCCTGCCGTCATCGTGCTCGACAGTATAGCCGATAGCATCGACCTTCTTATAGTAACTATCATCGATAGCCTGCAAAATGCCAGGCCTGAAATGGGGGTGGACATGCAGAAATTTCGACATGACGCTGATCATCGGCTCGAGGACATTGATATTGAGAATCCCCTTCTTGGAAAGGCGCTTGTGGAAATACTTGCTCAATTCCTCAGAGATGATGGAAAATATCACCAGGTAACTCTTGTCGATATGCTGGAGTATTCTGTCGAATGATTTGTGATCGCGGATTTCCTGGTATGTATCGACCAGGGAATAGTCAACCTCGTTAAGCGAATACTGCGCCAGGACAGCATCCAATAGTCGTTTGGCGGTCTTGCCGGTGCCATCGGAAATAATGACTATTTTCTTGGCCTGATGCCCCTCATCGGCTGATTGGAACCGGCGCTCGACTCGCCCTTTATTTCTCAAACGCATATTGGCTCCCATTCCCCCGTATCTAAAAAAGCCACTGGCCGACGGAATAGCAAGGGGATTCATCAATCGGCAACGTAACCGCTCGCTGCATATTTTACTTGGCAGGGGTTGTGCATCCGCATATCTTGTATGATTATGGCAACTGCAATCTTTAGCCTACCGGGATATGAAAGGAACCAGACTCGATGATTCCCTCAAAAGGCCTTCCGCCTGAATCCGAATATCAATCCGCATACGGCCGCGGTTCGATCTCCGACCCGTTGGTTGGAGTCAATATCTGCGTAATAGGCGGAGGTTTTGTCGGATTGGTGACGGCGGCCGGATTCGCACATTTCGGTCATAAGGTGGTTTGCGTGGAGACCGATTCGGCCAGGCTTGCCGAACTCCAGTCGGGCAGAATACCACTGTTTGAAAGAGGCCTTGAGGAATTAATAAGGAATAACATGCAGTGCGGCCGCCTGTCATTTTCGATGGAGCTGGAGGAGGCGGTCGACGGTCATCAGGCAATATTTGTGACGGTGGGAACGCCGCCGTTGGCAAGCGGGAGAGCCGATATGGGGGCGCTCTATGAGGTCATCGAAACGCTGTCGCGCTCGGTGACAGATGGACAGGTAATTGTCCTCAAGAGCACGGTTCCAACGGGCACCGCCCGGCGGGTACGTGAGATATTAGCTCTCAATGGCAATGGCGATAGATCGGTGGAGGTTATAAACAACCCTGAGTTCCTGCGGGAGGGCGCGGCTGTTCATGATTTTTTTCATCCCCGGAGAATAGTAATCGGCGGTGAATCGCCGGAGGCAATCGAGCTGATCAAGCACATTTATGAAATCGGTTTGCCGCATCCAGCGCCGATCGTAGTCACGAACAACGCCACTGCGGAAATGATAAAATACGCCTCGAACGCCTTCCTGGCTGCCAAGATAGGTTTTGTCAACGAATTGGCGGCTCTATGCAGCTCAGTCGGCGTCGACGTCCTCGAGGTCGCCCGCGCCATGGGCCTCGATCCCAGAATCGGCCCTGATTTTCTTAATCCCGGGCCAGGCTGGGGCGGCTCCTGTTTGCCTAAAGATCTGTCTGAGTTTATCGGCCTGGGCGAGGCTAATGGTATGCCGCTTCTAATATCGAAGGCCGTGCAGGAATCGAACCAGCGGCAGTTCGAAATTGTGGTCGGCATGGTTGAGAAGCTGGTGGGTGATCTTAAAGGGAAACAGATTGGGGCTCTGGGATTATCATTCAAGGCGGGCACTAATGACATGCGAGGTTCGCCCGCTGTCCCGATTATCAGAAAGATGCTCGCCGCGGGGGCATCGGTAAAGGCATTCGATCCGGCCGGTCCTGGCGACGCTGCCCTGCTACTTGTGGGAGCTGAAATAGTCCCAAGGGCATTCGATGTCGCGGTCGGTTCCGATTGCATGGTCATACTGACCGAGTGGCCGGAATTCCAGCTTCTGGATTGGCATGCCATGGCCCGACAGATGCGACACAGGAACCTGGTTGACAGCCGCAACCTGCTCTCATCGGAAATTGCCCGTCGTTACGGATTCAATTATCTCAGCATGGGGCAGGTCTAAGGACTTATTAGAACTGAGAGAGGATTCTCGAATCCTCCCGCTAACGCCATTCCCACTGCAAGAAAGGCTCCTTTATATCGGTCATGGCATTGGCAATGAGTTCGGCCAGGCCGCCGTAGAGAATATTGCATCTTTCGAAAACCGCATATGCCGAAAACAGGTCTCGTATCTGACCCTTGCAGTTAGAGCAGGGTGCGCAGACATACTTATTGTACTCGGGATTGATAATATCCTGGAAGACATCGAGCACCTGGCGCAACTTACCCCGCCCGGCAACACTATGCCTCCAATCGGGGAAATTCAGGTTGGGCATGATGGCAAAACCGCTTCCACCGCCACAGCAGAAATTCTCGACACCATGAGGGGTCATCTCCCGGAAATTGGGGCAGACGGCCTTGACAATCTCCCTCTGAGGCTGAACGATACCCATAAGCCTGACCATATTGCAGGGGTCGTGGAGGGTGACATGCATATCAGCGTTACGCGATGGATCAAGCCTCAGCCTGCCGCTCTTCACTATTTCATTGAGAAGGGTAAGCGAACTCTCGCGTGGAATATTAAGGTCTCCGGTCAGGATGCGATCGGCGATAATAGTTAGCGCCTTGTGGGAATGACCGCATTCACCAATGACAATCTTTTTGACACCGAGTTTCCTGGCAATCTCGGCATGCCGCATGGCCACCCGGGCCAATTGCATGTCGTCGTACCAAACCCCATAATTAACCCCATCGTAGCCGGAAACCTCGCTTGAGAGCGTATAGCTGATCCCGGCCGCCTCGAGGATGATGGCGAAAGCCTCCGGATTCTCAGGCCAGGCCAGGTATTCGCCGGCGTTATGCAGGAGGAGGATATCGGCGCCGGCGTTATCGATCGGCCACTTAAAATCGAGCCCGGTCTTATTCCTTATCTCATCCTCCATGAATTCGACATTATCAAGAAAGCCGGGCGGCGTCATGCCGGTGGATGATCCCTTGCGAAGATGCTGGACCGTGCCGAGTTCGTGAAGCTGTCTCGGGGCTATTCCCAATTCCTGGCTGAATATCTTTCTGATTTCGCGGGTGACCAGGCCGTTGTCTGCTCCAATCGGGCAGGCCTGGGCGCAGCGGCGGCAGATAGTGCATCGATATGAGAGCTCAAGCAGGCGCGCCAGCAGGTCCCAGGTTAGCTCGATATCGTTGCCGCTTATCCTGGACAGAATCTTTCCACCCGACTTGACATATTTTTTATATAGTCGTCTCAGGACCCCGGAACGGTAACCGGGGCGATAGATTTCGATCTCGCCGGACTCCTTGAATATCTGGCAGGCCTCCGAGCAGGTCTGGCATTTGGCGCAGTATTCCATGGTCAGAAAAAGGGGCTGCAGGAAAGTCCAATTATCGCGCCCATTGAAAAGCCTCTTCAACCCCGACAGGAATTTCTCTATCATGGCGCGCTTGTCATTGTTGCTTTCGGGCCTGGGAAGCATTACTCCCGAGACACCATCGAGCCCGCATTCATATCTTTCCGTCTGTTCTTTTGTCAGACAGCGTATTTTCGGCTCGAGATCGAGCTTATCATAGGGAGGAGGCAGCGGCAGGAATAGCGCGGAGTCCAACGCCACGAGCTGGCCCCCCGGCCGAGAGATATCATTCGGTGCGATCCTGTTTTTAGCCATGGCTACTTACCCGGCTCTCCCCTTTCGGCGGCACCCTCGCTCCAAGTCTTTCCAGTGGAAATATGCGGCGCCGCCCAACTCACGCGATTCCCGAGTGCCTCGATTACATCCCTTTCAATCCTGCTCCCCGGCGCATTGGGTTTGTCCTGCCACCTGACCTGGTGATAAGTGAAGAATTTACCGACGAAATGAGTCATCGTGGTGAAGGGCAGATAAGTCAAAAAGATCGCTGCCAGGGCAAGCTCAATCTTGACAAGCGCGGGCAATTCGCCGATTGCGTTGAAAGAAATCAAATCAAGCACAATTGCTCTCAGAAATTCATATGACAAATCGGCCGAGAGCCAGGCCGATAGGCCAGCCGCAAAGAGAGCCAGGAGCAATAGAAGGTCGAAGTAGTTGGAAACCGAGGAGAATTCGCGATAATTCCTTCTAAGGGCGCGCGTAAGAAGAAGCCCCAAGGAGCCAATTATCCCCAGGGTCCACCCAAGCGCGCCGACCACGACTGTTAATGCGCGAATGAGTTTTACAAATATGCTCGCGGAATCTGCTGAAAAATCCACACCCCACAGTATCAGCAAAGCGCCGGCTGCCAACAAGACGAACAATCCAATCAGCGCATACAAGCCAAGATGGAAGGGAAGCGAGAAATACCATAACCCCCGGTTGCATCGATAGAGGGTCTTTAGCCCGAATATCTCACGGGCGATTTCCTTGATCTCGCCTGAAATTGAGGATTGAACAGGTTTGGTCCACCAGTCGGAATCCTCGTAGCGCGAGCCGCCGTAACGCTCTTTGCCTTTCTCATGCGGGATCGGGTAAAGGTCCCAGCGCAGGTGTATCGGCATGCGGGAGATTCTGATGGTTTTAATAACGATACCGGCAACGAATATCAGCAAGGATAAATATATCGCAATTTGCAGGACAGGCATGGGGAATTCCTTATCAGCGACGGGCCAACGGCCTTGCAACAATACCAGGTCTAAACACAGCCAGTCGGCTTGGCCAGTCCGGCTACTTTACAAGCGCCTTTGGCCGGGCCCGATGGAAACATCGCATATATTTCTTTCAGGGAGAAACCGGTTTCCTTGCAAAGCTTACGAACCTGGGGCGCGATACCGAATTTCAGGTAGTAATCCCGGAGGTAGTTGATAACTTTCCAGTGGTTATCTGTCATTTTGGCAACCCCCTCGGCGTTAGCGAGCGCCCTGGCAATCTCCTCATTCCAGGTGCCGGTATCCTGCATGAACCCGTCCTCATCGACCTCGATGTTGAAAGAGCCGCAGTTGAAAAGGGGCATATTCACGTCCTCCATTCATATTCAAAATCAAAATACAATCCATCGCCTGTCGCATCGGTTTCATGGAGCCATTTTTCCGTATCGGTCTTCAAATGGCAACAAAAATCAGGCCCGTTTTACTATTCACTCCGCCGGGCATATTGTCAAGTGTTCAATTGGGCGACAACGCGCTCGACGGAACGTTGGCGACATTGATGGGATATTTGAGATCCCAGCAGCAGGCTTCACCTCCGGCCCATGAAATAAAATCGTCAGCGGAAAAGCCTGACAAGAAGTCGCAGGACAAAATATAAACTGCCAGCATCGGGGCGAACCAGGTTCTATACTTGGTTCGCCCGGAGGGGTATCACGGGCATCTTGCCGCCAGGCGCGGAGAGAACGCCAATTCCATAAGCCATTAATAAACAATCAGATATAAGATTGTTACCAGATTGGGACAAAATGAGACGCGAGATATTTTCTATCGTGGTTCTCGTCGGGCTTAGCCCCTTAGCCCTCAACCATTGCCCTTGTCATTGACTTACAAAGTCTAAAAGGCTACAATGAACACGATGCGGAATTCGGAATTTGCATTTGGGAGGATATATGCGAAGTAGCGTCTCTTTGAAATCCTTATTCGTCGCTTTGTTTATGATTCTTGCGTTCGCCAACCGCGCATCAGCCGGAGACGGCGCGCTGACACCTGAACTGGTCGGCCAGATACGGGATTCACTTAAAATGGATACTCAATCGCGGGCAATTTATAACGCCGTTACCAACAATGATGTCAATGAATTGGCCCTGAACCGCGATCTTCTTCGTCAGCATAACGAGCTATTCAGCCACAAGATAAAGGCCAGGGGAATCACCAATCAGAAATCGAGCGGTCGTTGCTGGCTTTTTGCCGGATTGAATTTAATGCGCCCGCTTGTGATCGAAAAACATAAGCTTAACAGCTTCGAGTTTTCACAAAATTATCTGGCCTTCTGGGATAAGATGGAAAAAGCCAATTGCTTTCTCGAACATATGATCGAATTTCGCGACCGCGACCCGCTTGATCGCGAGATGGAGATACTCCTGCGCGATCCGATTCCCGATGGCGGCTGGTGGGAATATGTTGTCGCCCTGATCAAGAAATACGGCGTGGTCCCGAAAGATATCATGCCGGAAACCAACAGCTCGGGAAAGACCGACATGATGAACAGCCTGGTCGGACGAAAACTGCGCGCGGATGCTGTCAAAATACGCGAAATGGGCGGTAACGAAGGTTCAGTCGAAAATCTACGCGCCGAAAAACAAAAAATGCTGGGCGAGGTCTATCGCATGCTTGTCTTGAACCTGGGCGAGCCACCCGCCGAATTCCAGTGGCGCTATGAGGAGAAAGATTCGACGGTCGCCGAGCTCAAGACATATACGCCGAAGAGCTTTTTCGACGAATTCGTAAATATCAATTTAGACGAATATGTTAGCATATTTAACGATCCCGCCAAAGAGCTCGGGAAGCATTACCAAATAAGGCTTTCAAGAAACATTTACGATGGCCAGGATATCGATTATGTCACGGTCGAGAGCGGCATGCTCAAGGATATGGCGGCCAAATCGGTGCTGGCCGATGAGCCGGTGTGGTTTGCCTGCGATGTCGGCAAAGACCAGGACGGCAAGGATGGTATCATGGCCACGAACATTTACGACTACGGCTCGATTTACGATATCGACATGGATATGACCAAGGCCGAACAGACGCTATATCGCGAAAGCACACCCAATCACGCCATGGTTTTTGTCGGTGTCGATGTCAAAGAAGGCAAGCCGGTCAAATGGCTGGTGGAGAATAGCTGGGGCACCGAACGGGGCGCCGACGGCTACTGGGCATTGTACGATTCGTGGTTTGACAATCATGTCTTTGAGGTCATAGTCCAAAAGCGATTCGTGCCAAAAGAGATCCTGAAGATGTACGACCAGCCGGTCGTTGTCGTTCCGCCCTGGGATCCGATGTTTGAATTGATGAGATAATATCGGTCTATTTGAGTTATCGTCATCAAGGTACCCGAAATGGGAAAATAGTCGCAAAAAACCCCCGCCGGAAGGCAGGGGGTTCCAAATTTCGATAGCGCGGCCTGAAATAGAACCCCGGTTTGGTCGCCGAGAACCGCTCGCACCAAAAGGGGTATTTTGAAAGTCATTTTTATTTAATGATTTGGCCGCTGCCTTTGGTTGCAGTATGTTACGGTTCCTCCGATTATTTTCCACAATGAAAAGGCGTGGGCCGAAACGATTACAAAAACTTTGCAAGCAATTCCAATGTTTACATTGTCATAACGAGTTTATAAACCCAAGCTTTATGTTCCGGAACATTGTCTGAGTGAATTACGAACGAAGGAGAAGAAACATCGCGGAAAAAAACGAACTCCTTATCGAAACCACCGAGCGCGGGGTCGTCTTCAGGCGCATCATCAATGCGCCGCGAGCCCTCGTTTTCAAGGCGTGGACCGATCCTGCACACGTGGCGAAGAAAGTGAGGGTCACATCATGACCGCATCAAACCTCATCGCGAAGTGGTCTGCCTGGGCCCCGCGCCTGCAGAGCGTGCTCCGCATCGTGGCCGCGTTCATGTTTATACAAGCCGGCACAATGAAGCTCTTCGCCTTCCCGGCCGGGATCCCCCCGAACGGCGGCACAGTCGCGCTGATGTCCCAGGCGGGGCTTGGCGGCATCCTTGAGACGTTAGGCGGCGTCTTGCTTCTACTCGGCCTCTTCACTCGCCCCGTCGCATTCCTTCTGGCCGGCGAAATGGCGGTGGCATATTTCCAATTCCACTTCCCGCAGAGCTTCTGGACTGTAATAAACGGTGGTATTAGCGCCGCGCTCTACTGTTTCGTCTGGCTCTACTTCTCGGCCGCCGGCGCGGGACCGTGGAGCCTCGATGCGTTGCGGGAGAAGTGATTACAACAATGTCCTTTAGTTCTGGGGTCGTAATACTCTACTACCAGCCGAAATAGAAATAGGCAGCCAAGCTTTCATCGCGTATTATGTGACATTATTCATACGATGATATATAATCAAGGCAATAATATTATCCCCGCAAATATATACTGGCCATAAAATCCTCCCTTTGGCCTGTGTCTCAATTATGGCATAGAGGATTGAATTTGGCACAGATCTGGCACAATTGCCATTATTTCATTTTATGAAAAATCAGACAAAGAAGAACCCCCGGTCAAGCCCGTGCACAACAGGGGGTTATAAGTTTGGTAGCGCTACCGCGCTACGTAGGGGAACAAATGACATCAAACCGCCTGAATACGCTCAGGGAAAGCCAATCCTACCGGCCTTCTCCCATCAAGAGATGTTGGAAACTGAATTCAGTCATCACATTATGGGAACTGCCGCTCAAAGATATGAAACGGTTCGGTGGCCGTTTCAGCTCTCCTAGCCCTATAATTCCTGACAATTACCAGAACTAAAATCCCCAAATTGCCACAAGGTCGAGGGTTCAAAGCGGGCGCCTGCGACTATGTCCCCGGCGACATCAACGGCAACTGAACGGCCAACGGGATTGATATCACCTATTTCGTGAGCTACTTGAAGGGGCAGCAGCCGTCGCTGCTCTATTGTGAGGATTGTCCGCCGGCCGGTCGGGGGCCAGCATTATCAAGTCAAATCGAAGGTAAAGAGGCGCCCGATAAAGTTATTTCGGAGCCTATCAAGAATCAACAACCAGTGATCCCAATTCAACACCCGGTATTGAAACCAAGAGGCAGGACCAAAGTCTCTGACTGAAAATTGCCATACCGGGCAACGGGGCCGCTCGAAAGCGGCCCCTTTTTTATTCCACCAACGTTAAAACGGGGGATAATCACACTTATACCAATTATACACAGGAGAGATTAAATTGATGTGGAAAGGGGATCATTTAAGGAGCAGGCATCTTATTTTAGATCACTAAAAAAACCATAATTTTGTTCTTGACAAAAAAATAACTTTTCATATACTAATATCGTTACTACTGGCAGTAGTAACGACCCAAGCAGTTAATCTTCGCCGGTAAGCGGTGGCAATTGAGGCAAAATAATGAATGAAAATCTAATAGAAGATATTAAGGGACTGGGACTTAACAGTTACGAGGCGAAAGTATATCTGGCGCTCATGGAACGCGATTCATTATCTGTCAGCGAGGTTTCCAAGATTTCCAAGGTTCCCAGGGCGCGCACATATGACATACTCGATACCTTGGTTACGCAAGGATTGGCAACCCTTAAGCCAGGCCGGTTTAAAAAATACAGCGCTTCCGACCCTGATTCGCTCCGCGAAAAACTTATTATCCGAAGCGAGAATCATTACGCCGATGAAAAGAGGACGATTGAAAGGGTTACCTTATCCCTTAAAAGGAAATTTGAATCAGCCCTCGATAGCGATGCCCGTAGATCCAATCCCCTTGATTACATTGAGGTAATTAGGGAGCCCTATCAGATTCACAAGAAAATCGTGAAATTGACGAGCGAAACCAAAGATGAAATTCTGTTTTTCACCAAACCCCCTTACTCTGGAGAAAAAGCAGGAATTGAAGAACAGACACAGCAACAATCGAGATTATTAGAAAAGGGAATCAGAATCAGGAGTATTTATGAAGTTCCTGCCAGCGCGGAGCAACGCCGATGGCTTCTCGGGCTCATTGAGACGGCAGTCAAAAATGGGGAAGAAGCCAGAGTACTGGAACATCTTCCTATGAAAATGGCCATCTTTGATGAAAAGACCTTAGTTTTCGCTCTAGAAGACCCGATTCTGGGAGAATCCTCTCTAACGACACTGGTGATCAAACATCGTGCATTGGCATGGGGTCAAAAAATGCTGTTCGACTCACTCTGGTCAATTGCTAAGGACTACAATATGTTAAAAAACCAAGGAGGTGATGGAGGATAAGCAAACAAAAAGGTGCCGTCGGGCTGGTGGGCCCGACGACACTGTTGCGATAGCGCCCTTTCAGACTGTCAAGGGCAACATATACTACAATTTAAACCAAACGACCGAAAAAATCAAGCCCCAAAAGGCCCGTCCCTATCATAAATAGGGATCGACTCAAGAATTATTTCGCCGAAGTGAAAAAGCGCTGACGGCTGAATGATCCAATCTTTTGAGGTAAACAAGGAAATCAGGAAAGATGCTACGTAAGTGCAAAAGTGTTTTAGATTTAAGGAGAATAGCAAATGAAGAAATGTTTTATGGCAGCGTGTGCATTTTTTCTAACGCTGCTAATCCAAAGTTCGGTGACCGGTGCCTTCGACTTTTCGGTCTCGAACACACGCGACCATGTTGATGGCGGGGGTTCTCTCGAAAAACCAGAGATTTTGGATCCCAGCGCTATCATACATAGGGGTGCTGGGGAAGGAGATGGCTTGCAGGTCACGGTCGAATGCCCTCCTGGAGGGACGTCGGAGGGAGAACCAGTGTGCCATGACGGGTATGTCGATAATACTAATGGGGGCTGCAACTCGTCACCTAACGTTTTTGGATCTATTTCTTCCGGGGAGACAATCTGCGGAACGTCCGGCGAGTATATTTACGAATATGCGCCTTGGCGGGATGCTGATTGGTTCACACTCCTTTTAACAGAGCCAAAAAGCGTAACAGTTACTGCTATAGGAGAATTCCCTCTCCAGTTGCTTGTTGTGCGACCGGGAAGTCCTGATCCCTGCACCGGTATTTCAGTTACCATGGGTATTCAGGTTGGCGCAGAAGACACAGCAAGTTTAAGCAATGTCCTGCCGGCGGGCTCATGGTGGATTTGGGTTGGACCGTGGGGCTGGACCGGCGTGCAATGTGGAGCGGAGTATTGGGTATCAGTGCAATGCACGACTCCGCCACCCGGCCCGGAGAACGACTATTGTGTAGACGCCATTCCGATTGGCGACGTCACGGATCTCGCCTTATCCACCCGAAACGCTATTTTCGATGGAGCTGGTCAGTGTATTAGATGGAAAAACATCTGGTATCTCTATACAGCTACATGCGGCGGGCTTGTTACTGCTGATCTTTGCGGCTCATTCTACGATACCAAGCTGGCGGCTTATGAGGGGAGCAACTGCGATCCTTTAGGAGAAATGTTGGCCTGCAATGACGACAATTACTGCGGTGCTTTCTATTCGCCTCAATCTACAATAACCTTCGCGGCAACTGCAGGTCACCAATACCTTATTGAAGTGGGGGGATATAGCTTTGATAGCGGCATCGGCAAGCTTAGCGTACATTGCTCCCATCCCGAAATGATCATATCGCCTACAGAAATTTCGGGCAGTGCCCTCGAGGGAGGGCAAGATGCGGAGGTGGTTTCCGTTTCCAACCCCGGCGTTGGCGATCTGGCCTTTACAGTGGCAGCGACGTATGATTCCTCAGAGACATATCGCATTAATCCTGTCTTCCCCGGCCATGCCTATACCGGCACAGCAGCACCTGGAGAAACGCCGCTGTCGAAAGAGGCGGACATAGGCTCTTCTGCGAAAGAAACCATGCAAAGGAACATCTCGATCCGTTCGGCAGCTAAACCCCAAATAATCCTGCAGGGCGGCGATAATATTGGTTCCGCTACTCCGATTCCGTCTCTACCCTTCAGCGCGTCCGGAACAACCACGGGCTTTATCGACGATTACGATGCAATGTGTGGCGGTCCGGGAATGGGGGCTCCAGATGTGGTATACTCCTATACGCCAGTGTCCGACGAGATGGTTGACATCTCGCTCTGCAACAGCCCGCCATTCATGTTTGATTCCAAACTCTACCTTCTTGAGAACTCCTACGTGCCCCCGCCAGCATTTCCGTACGCCTGCAGCGATGACGGCTGCGATTTGGACCCTCAGCAACCAAAGCTCTCGAGACTGACTCTCCATGGGGGAAATATCTACTACATAGTTGTTGACGGCAACTGGGGTCAGTCCGGAGACTATGCTATTGATATCTCGCTTTCGGCTGCGCTGCCCGGCGATGACATAGCCTCGGCCATCGTCATATGGTCATTACCTTATACTTCTTCAGGCTCGACAGAAGGCTTTACCGACGACTATGACGAAGCCTGCCCGTATTTTGGGGAAAGCGCGCCAGATGTAGTCTATTCCTATACGCCAAGCGTAAACGAGACGGTTACCATTTCTTTATGCCAGGCGTCATACAACACAAAGCTGTACGTCTATGAGAATTCCTACACTCCGGGTTCCCCTTTCGCCTGCAACGACAATAGCGAGGCATGCTTTCCGGATTACGACCACTCGCTCCTCTCAGCTCTTTCTCTTATCGGCGGCAACACGTACTACATAGTGGTGGATGGCCAGATGGGGAGAGTAAGGGGCAACTACACTCTCGTTGTTGCTTCCCCTCCCGCAAATGACAACTGCTCCGATGTAACACCGGTACTTCTGGAACCCGGGATGCCCTTGACCTTTGAAGGAGATGTCACTCTTGCCAGTCAAGATTGCCCGATCGTTGAAGGGCCGGAAGTCTGGTATGCATTCACTACTACTGTGCCCATGGATGTCACGATCGATTACTGCGATACCCCGCCACCTCCGGGTCCCATGCCCGTATGGCAAGCACTCTTCCCAGAGTGCCCATGTGCGAATACCCGTTATTCAAATTATCAGTCCGAGGATTGCTCCCCCGGGCCCGATCCATGGATAATGGTATTCGAGAATCTCCCCCCAGGCACTTGGTACTACGCTGTGGTGAACTATGAATGGAACCCTGAACCCATCAGCCAGTTCGTCATACACATTTCTGGAACTCTGCATTTTACATGTACGGTCGAGTGTCCCCCGGATGCACTTCCTGAGGAGGAGCTTTGCAGCCAGGATGTCAATGGTGGGTGCAACATGGATGTTCCTTATTTCCAGCCGGTCGTGGCTAACAAGTCCTATTGCGGGACCGCCTGGGCATGGGATAATATTCGAGATACGGACTGGTACCAGGTTACCCTGCCATACCCAGCCTTGTTGACCTATAGCGGCATGGCAGAGTTTCCCTTGTGGCTATATGTAATTAGTCCTGGTCCTCAAGGCTGCACAGGCTATTCTATTTTGAGCGGCAGCCGGGCCAATCCCTGTGCAACCGCGGCAGTTCAAATTGCCGTCAACAGCGGTACTTATTGGCTTTTCGCTGCTCCGGCAACTTACGATTACGCTCCTTGTGACGGGAGTGGCCGCTACGGTAACGACTATTATATCACCATTGAGGCCCAGCCGTTCTGGATGTACACTGACATTACTGAGGGTATAGTGCCCGAAGGTGGCTCTGTCGATGTTACCTTGACCATGGACGCCACTTACATTCGTGAGGGAGCGTACGACGGGAGTCTAATCTTTACTGGAAATGACCTGGCGTCCTCGGTGATCAATGTTCCTGTTCATTTCGCTGTGGTCGATACCACCAGTGGCCCTGACGGTGGCTGCTACTATGTAGTTGGCGACATCAACAACAACGGTAGCGCGAACGGCATCGACGTCACCTACGGCGTAGCCTATCTGAAAGGCGGGAACGTGCCCCCGATGGACTGCAATCCGCCCTGCACCAGCCAGCCCGACCCCTTCTACGCCGCCATGGATGTTAACGGCAACTGCGCTGCCAACGGTATAGACATCACCTACTTCGTGGCCTACCTCAAGGGATTGCAGCCTTCGCTGATGTGGTGCGATGACTGCCCGCCGTCTGCACAAAGCAGAACGCTGGGCATTACCCCCAAAATAAGATCAATTAAAGCTTCCAACGCGGAGGGGGTTCAATAGGCATCCCCATGGAAACTAACCTTACCTCATTCTCTAACAAAAGAGGCCGCCGAATCTCCCAAGGCGGCCTCTTGCCTAAACGAAAAGGATACGGGACGTAATATGAGGCTTTGATTTCAGACCGGATAATGAAAACGCGATAATTATTGTGAATGTGAGAAAAACACCGATAAATATAGAATTTACACTCAAGGAAAATGCTCGCGTGAGGATTGATGTCTTCGATATTCTCGGATTCTTATCGGGCACACCTTTTGACGGTAATAAGGAGGACGGACCTCATAAATTTGTCTGGGATGGGAGCTAGTTGCCGATTGGAATCTACCATTATCAATTAAAAGCCGGAGACCACATCGAGTCCAGGGAGATTGTTCTTATAAGATGATTTTCACATTTACTAAATTGGACGGGAGCGACGCACTAGTCGGAGGGGCCGTCTCGGCGCATGTTGTGGCGGCCCCCCGTAAAACAGCAAGAAATGATGCTTATTCGAAGTAATAGATTGAAGTTATGGCGTAGATCGCATTGAGTCACCCGCATCGCCCCCGCCCGGGGGTGTCTCAACCGAAGGGGCCGCCTGCAATGGGTGGCCCTTATGCAATTGAAAAGGGCGGTATCTGCGGTTAGCCATGCCGCGGGAAAACTCTGCAGGAGGCGAAAGTGGATGAGCACGATTTGAGGGCCGATGACTTGAATCATAAAATATTCATCAGCCACAGCGCCAAAGATCAGGCGTTGATTTATGATCTGGCAAGCGAATTGTCAAAAAAAGGAATCGAGGTATTCGCTCCCAGGTTTGAACTGGCTCCCGAATCGGATCTCAGGGATAGGGTATTCCCTCAGATTGACGAGGCGTCCTGCGTCCTGGCGATATTCCTGTCGGATGGCGAGAGCTCACAATGGGGGGACCGGGAGCTCGAATATGCTCACAACGCCGGGAAACCGATCATCCCCTTTGTCGAAAAGGGCTTGCGGCCGACAGGTTTCCTCAAAGCCGAGGAATACATCTGCATCGATCGTCGCAGCCGCCGATCGATATTGGACTCGATTTATTCGGTAATGAAATACGTGGAGAAGCTCGAAGGCGACGAGGAAACCAAACGGAATGTCATGATAGCCGGCAGCGTGTTCTTGGCCCTGTTGCTCCTGAACCATGAAAGACAATTATCGGAAATGGGCAAAGACGAATCCATGCCGTATCCGGGGAAACGATGATGATCCGTCGAGGAGGAGGAGGCCATGGCGGTCTTGGGGATCTGCGTCATCGGTGAAGACGAGGAGCCCTTGAAAGGGGTCAGGGTGAAGCTCGAGTTCACCGGCCTGGCGCGCGGGATGTCCGACGAGAAACGGACCGATTCCGAGGGAATGGCTTTCTTCCATGGCTACGAGGAAGGTCCGGTCAGGATCTATCTGAACGGCACCAGTTACGGGGGGTACTATTACGAAGACGGCGATAAGATCAATATCTGGAAATGAGCGCTTCCGGAGGGTGCTCACACCATTGAGAACGAGGATAAATGACGATATGTCGGCTGCTTAACATAGGAATCACATTCTGATATTATTCCATAGAACATCCCAGTTAAGCCAAAGGAGCAAATGAGTGCCAGCTTATAACGATCAGGAACAACTCGAAGCGAAATCGAAATTATGGCTGCAGAAGATAAGCCCGTTCAATCAGCATCAGATGCGAGTTAACAAGGCCAAGTCCGCCCTGTTGGTCATTGACATGCAGAAATACTTCCTCGACCCGGCTTCGCCGACCTTCACCTGCGGCGGCCTCGGCATATTACCGACGTTAAAGAAGCTGATTTCAGCCTTCCGAAGTGCCGGTCGTCCGGTGATTTACACTCAGCACGTGCATCATCCCAGCAAGTGCGACGCTGGCATTATGGAATGGTGGTGGCAGGGAATGTGCATCGAAGGAAGTCCCGAAAGCCAGATACATGGCGACATCGCCCCCCTGCCTCACGAAAAGGTCATCACCAAGCACCGTTATTCGGCCTTTTACAACACGGATCTGGAGACCATTCTGCGCTGTATGGGGATAGAGGATCTGGTGATCTCCGGCATTATGACCAATATGTGCTGTGAATCGACCGCCCGTGACGCCTATTATCGCGACTATCGTGTGTTTTTCCTGGCCGACTGTACAGGCAGCATCAACGAGGAGATGCATCTGGCCGGCCTGCTCAACCTTGCCTTTGGATTCGCTCATGTTACCACCGCCGACGAAATAATCAGGCAGATCGGCAAATAGGGTTTTGAACCAGTCCTGATGAAGGAGAGTCTTTAGAAACCAGTAGAGCGGCATGGACGATCTTCCTAATCTCAGCATTAGAGAGCGGGAATTATTCAATTAACAAGAGAGAAGGGCGGGCCAATGTGCCCGCCCTTTTGGTTTGCATCTTATGGACAGTTGATTGGCGGCCGGACTCCGTCAATCGGGGTCAGGTCTATCACCTTCCATTCGACTTCATCGAAGTTTATCTCCCTGTCGATAGCCTGATAGATATCATCTACATATGGAAAGCTTACGCCGGCACCCATGGCGCTCTCGCTCCATCTTCCATTGGAGTAATGCGTGCAGTTACATTCGCTTTCGCAACACGTACACCCGCCATCGCCGCCAGGGCCGGTGACGATTGCACCGTTGTCGCCGGGAAGGTGACAAAGCCCCAGGTTGTGACCGAACTCATGAAGCCAGACGATTGATTCCATGTCCGTGAAATAATTCAAGAAATCGCAGTCTTCAAAAACCAGTTTATCACCACGTCCGCAGAGGTTGCGGCCGGTATAATCCTTTAAAATAGCTGTTGACCAGCCATAGGCATCTTTCACATTCTCAACCGCTAACGCATATCTAAAGATTCCCTGGCGTCCAGCAGCATCGAAATATCGGTCGCGGTAGTCGTTTAGACTTGGTGACGGACCGTCGAGAGAGACACCGTCACCCACATCGCCGATCGGGCTTACCTTCCCGCCGCCACCGAAAGTACCATCGTCCAAGTGGAATAAATAGCCATGATAGGCAAAGCGACTGGCTATGTCCTCTTTTGAAAATCTTTCGGGCTGCTGCCCGGCCTGCCAGTCGAGTTCCATATAAATGTCCGGGGTCGTCAAATCGGCGACGCCATTCACGCTGATCGCCGCAGTGAATTCCTCTTTCTCGCTCAAACCGTCGCGGTCACTGTCATAATCAGGGGAAAGGGGATGAGGATCCGCGAACCAGCTGGTTATCGCTCTCAAGGTTATCTCGTACTTGTAGTCATCGTTATCGACGCTCTGTTTTATAACTTCGTTGGCGAGAGAGAACGGAATGTCGGTATCCAACATAAGGTCGTCATCGGTCCAATCAAACCAATCATCCTCGCGAACATCGGTCCTGACGGAATAGACCGGTGCCGCAGTCATCCGCGGCGACCAAATCCGCCTGGCTGCCTCGATGTTTAGAGTGATAGATGAGGAAGATCCGATTTCCCAGGTTCCGTCAAGACCTTTGTCATCAGGCCAGCGGGTATGGTTGAAAGTCACGAACAATTCGTCATCAAACCCATCCAAAACGTCCCAGGCCGAGTTTTCCTGCACCTGTATACACTTTACCTCCGATAGATAGACTGTCGTAACGCGGTTGCGCGGCCCGTCGAACCAGCCATCGCCGTCGGTGTCGGGGTTATTGGGGTCGGTTCCATAAGCGACTTCCAGAGGGTCCAACGTTCCATCGCCGTCGGAATCCTGCTGTCCGTCCGAAGTCCCATCGCCGTTCGTATCCCGATTGTTGGGGTCGCTTTCGCCAACGTCAACGATGCAATTCCGGTTCGGGTCTTCGAACCAGTCGGGCAGGCCATCACCGTCGCTATCTTCATCGCCGTCCAATATCCCATCGCCATCTGAATCGGGATTGTTGGGATCGCTTTCGCAGTTGGATATCGCTCCGTCACCGTTGGGATCCTCAAAGACATTAGGAATGCCGTCGTGGTCATCGTCGGCGAGCGGCGTATCTTCGGGATCGCACAAATCGGGAATGCCATCGCAATCTGAGTCGATCAATTCGACATCTTTTTCGCCGGGGTAAAGTTCGTGACAGACGGATAGCCGCGCCTTACATACTGGCGGTGCCGGGGGAGTCGGAGGAGGAGGACACTCTGGCGGGAGATACTCCGACGGCCACCAGTCCCGAGAATCATTTTCGAGCCATTGATTGACGTTGGATTTTGAGTAAATCGTTGAGCCATTCCCGCTGATGTTCACGCCTCCAAGTTTCCAACCCCCATTCCAATTGTCTTCAGACTTGTTAATTCGAATGGTGCGGATCTTGCACGCATGCTCGATATAGAGTCCGCTTAAATTGAATACATCGGTATTGCCTCGTTCGAAATCGTTATGATCAGGAGTGTCCAGATGCCAAGATAGTTCCCCCTGACCATCTACGGTTAGATAAAGCGTTACAGTATTATCTGTTCCCGCCCACGCCTTATCGCAGGTGCGAATTTCCACCCGCAGCGAGGTGATCCCGCCAGCTCCGGCATCAGGAACAAATGGCCACAATATTCCGCACAGCATCAGTACGGGCAGCAAGATTAAAACCGTACTTCTCAAACGTCCGCTTCGAGGCTCGCCCTCCGATTTTCCGCGATCTGCATACGCCTGCATAAGGTACCTCCCTTTCACCCGGGTTCGGGCTGCAAGCAAATTCATGTTACTGCCATGCCCAGTTCCCATTAGGCCTACCCAGATGCAAATGATGTAAAGGCTCCGGGCCAAAACAAAAATGTATGTGAAAAATTATATAGCTCTATTCACACAGCTTATCCGTAACTCATTCATCCGGATCTAAGTCTTTTGAAAATGATATATGAAACCCAGGCAAATTAGACCGTGGGCTTAAGGTTGGTTATATCGAATAGGCCTGGCTTGAATCTCGATCGCGGACTCGTAGGACACCTCCATTGATTATGACGGTTAAGGCCCCCGCTATTCTTCTCCCAGTCCGTAGAATGGTGTCCCGGATGATGAATTATGTATATTATTATGCCCTGGCGTCAAGGCATAAATTTCGAATTTGTTCAAAGGGTTAGCTGAACTGTCTGTTTCGGTTCAGACGAATATGGAGAGATAGAGCGATCGATAGGGCCGATGCTAAGGGTGGCCCTCTTGTTTCCTCGGGGTTCCACTAATCCCGAATTAGTGGCAGCCCCTAATTCCGATTGACAATACCCTCATATTACTGCCATAAATTCCTCGGGAGAAGAACGAGTTATCGGATTTAAAAGGGAGAGAGGCGCATGAAAATTACAAACAGGGCTGATTACGCCCTGCACGCCCTGTTCTACGTGGCCTCCCTGGAGGGCAGGGGGCTGGCCTCGATCAACGAGATCGCCC
>Ga0315293_10001202_pt1 | contig 25079 bp, 21 predicted proteins | sample YL17G13_20_MG_FD_203071 | JGI IMG/M metagenome (GOLD analysis project Ga0315293, IMG submission 203071) | Sediment microbial communities from Yellowstone Lake, YNP, Wyoming, USA - YL17G13_20 | ecosystem: Environmental > Aquatic > Freshwater > Lake > Sediment | place: USA: Wyoming | collected...
TACTCCATAAAATCCTATTATGCCGAAAATTGGTTCTCTTTTCAGTTGTGGGGACGAACCCCAAGAAACGGAGAGGCGAAAGGTGAGCCTCGCATCCAACCCATCATTGCGCAGGAGGCTGCTTCAACTTTGGCACAGCTATGTGAATGGTGGACTCGTGGCTGAAGGGCCCGACGTTGCCATCCGTCGCGTTCGCTTTTTAAATATCTTTGCTCTCGTCATCGTCATCGCCCTGATCATCTTCGGTGCGCTCAACCTATTTTCCGCCACGACGGCGGGTTTTCGCAACGGCCTATTCGAACTGCTGTTCGCCGGGATCGGCATCACGCTCCTCGCCTATGCGCGCTGGTCGAAGAACACCGAGCGGGCTCAGAACCTGATACTGGTCGAGATGATTCTCGCCCTGACCTTTCTCCTCTACACGGGTGGCATAGAGCGAACCGGGATCTACTGGTGGTTCTGCCTGCCGGCGGGTGCATTCTACCTGAAAGGCCGGAGGCGGGCCTGGTGGTGGGTGCTCGGCACGCTGGTGATCTTCGCGCTCACCCTTCTCCTGGTGGTCCGCGGGGTGGTTGATCTGCCCTACTCGATGGTGATATTCCGGCAGTTTATTGCCGCCTACCTCGTCGTCTGCCTGCTCACGTCAGCGTATGAGACCATCCGTGATGACTATGAACGCCTGGCCGAAAGCAGGATACTGGAAATCCTCGCAGCCAAGAATGACGCCGAGCACGCCAATCAGGCCAAATCAGAGTTCCTGTCCCGCATGAGTCACGAGTTGCGTACGCCGATGAACTCCATCCTCGGGTTTTCCCAGCTTCTCGAAAGCGACACCAGCGAACCGCTGACCTTGGGCCAAAGAGAAAGTATCCAGCAGATACTCCGTTCGAGCCGCAGCCTTCTGTTCCTGATCAATGAAGTCCTGGATCTGGCCCGCATCGAAGCAGGAAAGTTGGCTCTCTCTCTTCAACCGGTCGCCCTTAGCCCGTTGGTGGAAGAAGCCGTCGCAAGCATCCGGCCGCTGGCCAAGCGCCGCAGACTCGGAATCACCATCGAGATGTCATCCGGGCGGCCGTGGCATGTGATTGCCGACCCCAACCGTCTCAAGCAGGTACTGATCAACCTTTTGTCGAACGCCATCAAGTACAATCGCGATGGCGGCCAGATCAGGCTGGAGGTGCGGGCCGGCGCGGGATCATCCGTGGCCATCAGCGTTTCCGATACGGGGATTGGCATCCCCGAGCAGGAAAAACCGCTGGTATTCATGCCGTTCCAGCGCCTGCCCTCGTCACAGGGCAAAGCGGAAGGCACCGGGATTGGGTTGGCGATCTCGCGGGACTTGATCACCCTGATGGAAGGCACCATCCGTTTCACAAGCACTTTTAATGAAGGCTCGTGTTTCACGATCGAGATCCCCGGAGCCGGAGAAGCTGAAAAGTCACAACCGATGCCCGCAGGCGCCATGGCGACTGCGGAAGCCTCCCATTCAGGCGGCGTCGTCCTCTACATCGAGGATGACCTCGCCAATCTGGCATTGGTCCGCCAGATCATGATGAGAAGGCCTGGAATCCACCTGCTTCATGCCGCCCTGGGCGAAACCGGCATCGAGATCGCCAGGTCGCAGGTGCCGGATCTGATCCTGCTCGACATCCGCCTTCCCGACATGAGCGGCGTAGATGTATTGGCGAAGATCAGGTCCATCAAGGAGACTGCTCAGATCCCAATCCTGGTCGTCACCGCCAGCGCCATGCCGCAAGAAAAGGCGCAAGTACAGGAAGCGGGGGTAGCGGGGTATTTGACCAAGCCGATCGATATCCCCCTGTTCCTCAAGACAGTGGATGCAATCCTGGCTCAAAAAAAATTACAGCACGGGGGTGATTAATCCGTGGTTTCTTCGTCTTGCAGGAGTTCCTCTGCCGGCAAGTTTTCGTTGCCCTTGAGGAGAAACTGGGCCTGGCCTTTCAGCCGGATATCCGACAGCAGCGTGTCAAAATCCTGCTGGCTGATCATCTCCCTTATGAGCATCTTGGTTGACACGTCATCATAATAGGCTTGCAGCCATGGGCGCAGGCGCTGGTCATCGCCAAATAAATACATGAAGCGCTTGGGCCGGGGGATGATGCTGGCCATGAAAATCGCCTCGGCCAAGGTCAGTTTCGCGACATCCTTGTCGAAATAAAAATGCGCGGCTTCGGACGCCCCGTAAATCAGCGGCCCCCACTCGATGATATTCAGGTAAATCTCGTACATGCGTTCCTTGGAAAGCAGCCGCTTCTCCTCGATCAGCCAGGTGATGAGCACCTCTTCGAGCTTGCGCGCAATGGTTTTGTCCTTTTTGAGGTACAGGTTCTTGACCAGCTGCATGGAGATGGTGCTGGCCCCCCTGACAAAACGCTTTTCCCTGATGTTGGCGGCGATCGATTCTTTAATGGGCCCGAGCAAAAAGCCCTGATGCCCGAAAAAAGCGCCGTCTTCGGAGATCAGGACGGCGTTCTTCAGGAAAGGCGGAAGCTGCTCAAGGCTGCGAAAATCGGGATTCTCGGGCCCCACCATGAACGACCTCACGGCCCGGTTCTTTTCATAGGCCGTATAAAGAAAGGGGTCGGCGCAAGCGGTGAAATTGACGCGGCCGAAGCGCTCGATCCGGAAGGCCGATTTTTCCATCTCGGCTTCCAGGCTGAGCTGCTTGGGATGGGTGAAATCGATGAAAAAATTCAACTCATAGGCCAATTCGCCGCTCGTTTTGATGCCGGCAAGCCTGCTGAACAGCCCGGCCGGCAGCGAGCTGAAAAGATCGTCGGCTTTGAACCGGGTCTTGCCCAGCTTCAGCGTCAATTGCCGGGTCGGCCAGGTTTTGAACTTGAGGTAAGGATGGAACGACAGCTTGTTGAAACACACTCGTGTCGCATCATCCAGCTCGAAATAATCGGCGCCGATGTTCAGCACATAATCGAGGGAGGCGTTTTCCAGGTTGACGTCTTCGACAGCGATGCGCGGATGGTGGATGGTCAGGCCGCCGACCGCAAGCGAACCGTCCAGCCGCAGCACGCCGTGACGGCTGCCGCCGCTCTTCAGGCCGACGCTTAGCGAATCGAAGCTGACCCGCAACCCCCACTGCCGGTCGATGAAAGGCAACGCGGCCGCTTCACCCCGGCGCAGCGGCAGCAAGTGGATGAGCAGCTGTTTTTTGCCGCGGTCTACGTTCCCGGTGAGATAATAGGCCCGCTTTTTCTCCAGGTCATCGATCTCGACCGTGGTGGCGAAAGCGGGGCCGTCGATCGCCAGCTGGGGGACATGAAAGGTCTGTTGAACCTGATCCAGATCGGAATGGAACGTCAAACGGTTTATGGCTAAAGTTCCGGGCAATCGTTTAAAGAATAATTCAAGCAGCGCCGCGGCACGGACGGCGTAGGCGGGAGCGGATTCCGGAAAGCGCGCCGCTGGTTTTTTGCCGGCTCTCTGGCCCGGTTCCGGCTGCGGCCGAAGACCCTGGCGCAGGGCAAGCTCGACATCGTTCAGCTCGAGATGTTCGAGGCGCAGCCGCCCGACCATCATGTTCCAGAAGGAAACCTTGATGAAGCATGCGCCCAGGGAGAGGTCAATGGAGCCGCTCGCTGATTGCAGGCGGATGTTTTCAAAAATAATGAGCTCAAGCCCGCTGAAGCGCGCGGAGCCGATGCGCAAAACGTCCCCCTCGTACCGGCGCACGTACGACGCGATCTTTTTATCCAGGACGCTATTCAAAACGACATTGCGCAACGAAAAAAACAATGCGCCCAGGACCAGTATGGCGCCGCTCAGGACCAACATGCCGATTTTCAACGCTTTTTTTGCGCGCGGATTGATGCGTTGCCAGGAAAACTCTTTCAAGCGGATGAACTGATCTATCAGCTTCAACTTTATCAGGATTTTTTCGCCCGCTGCAGCGTCCAGCGCAGAAAGGCCAGAACGCTACCGCCGCTGGCCATGCCCAGGACATAGGCTCCGGCGACGACCGCAGCAATCGGCAGCGTCACGCTCCAGTCGAAAAAAGATACGGTGATCGTCCGCATGTTTTGCAGCGCGAATATGGCGGTGACGCCGACGAGCAGGATGAGGAGTACCAGATAAAAGACTCTCATGTTTCCTCCATAGCCAAAAGCGGATTATGGCGCAGAGCGGCTGAAAAATCAATCCGGAATGATATAATGATATTCATGAGGAAGATGCCACGATGATCATGCATAGGCGGATGCTCGCCTTTCTCATGTTCATTTCATTCCTACCGGCCCTGGGGAGTTCCCTGAACGGATCGTTCCGGGAAGAACAAGACCGCTTCCCACGGGTGCGCGCCGCGCGCCTTCGCGCCCAGCCCGGCCTCGAAGAGCTGTTTAGAAAAGCGGGGCTGGCCTACCCGCCGCGGCGGGTTTTTCTGCGCCTGTTCAAGCACGAGGCCGAATGCGAGCTGTGGGCCGCCAACCAGGCCAATGGCCAACTGACAAAAATAAAAACCTATGCGATATGTGCCGCATCCGGAGACCTGGGGCCGAAACGCCGTGAAGGCGACGGGCAGGTGCCCGAGGGCTTCTATCTCATCAGCGCCTTCAATCCTTGGAGCCACTTCCACCTGTCGTTGAAAATCGATTATCCCAACGCGTCCGACCGCATACTGGCCGACCATCGCCATCCAGGCGGCGATATCTTCATTCACGGTTCCTGCGTAACCATCGGCTGCATCCCACTCCAGGATGATCCAATTGAGGAGGTCTACCTGGCGGCCGTGGATGCCCGTTCAAACGGCCAGGCCCGCATCCCGGTGCATATTTTCCCTGGCCGCATGCAGACGCCACATTCCCAGCTGGAACGATTTTCCTGGCGCAATCCCGTATTGCAAGCCTTCTGGCAAAATTTGCAGGAGGGTTTTGCCTATTTTGAAACCGCGCACGTCCTGCCCAAAATCACGGTCGACGACCGGGGGAGATACATTTTCCACGTCCCGCTCCCCTGATGCATCCGCCTTACGTAAGCCGTGGACGGGGGCAGGAGCCCGACTTACTCCCTGACTTTGCCCTTGACATTGTGGATGCTGACGCCGCCGCTGCCGGCTTCCTCTATGGTCACGTCCTTTTCCACCCCGTCGATCTCGATGCCGCCCGAACCGTCATCGATCGTTACCGAGCCCAGCACGCGCTGCAAACGGATATCTCCCGAGCCGTCGTCGACAAAAACGTCGCTCCCGGCATCCTCGAGTTCGATATCGCCGGAACCGTCCTCGATCTTGAGCACGCCGCCGATCTTGGCCAGATTGATCGCGCCGGAACCATCCTCGATATCCACTTGCCCCTTGAGGTTGGCCAGGCGGATATCGCCCGACCCGTCCACCAGCTCCACGTTCCCGTCACTGTCGCGGATGTCGATGTCACCGGAACCGTCATCGATCGCCAGCGCCAGCCGGCGCGGCATGCGGACATCAAGGTCGATCCTGGCATCGCCGCTGTGTCCGAACAGCGAGGCCAGCGAGAAATCCGATTCAATCTTGGCGGTCAATTCAGCCTTGCCGGAGACTTTTTCCAGCTTCAGGGTCACGAATTCTTTTTTAAAATCGGCCAACTCGTCATCGGCAATGCCGCTGACATTCAAGACAGCCGCAACTTCTATTTGCTCCAGGCCGGCCACGCCCAGAACCTTCAGGTATCCGGCCCCGCAATCAATGCGCAGGGTTTTCATATCGCTGGCGGCCAAGGTGAGCGTTTCCCGGCTCTGGGCCGCGGAGCTGACGCTCCAGCCAACGACAAAAAGCAGCAGGATGAACAGAACGATTTTTTTCATGGTGCCTCCTCAAATGGATATAACGAAACCCCTGTCAAAAAGTTCCCATGCGGCGGTCGGAAAATTAACCCCTGGCAAAAGAACTTTACCCGGCAAGAATTGATTTGACATTTCCATTCCCCTTCAAATATGATGTCCCTAGGCTTTTGTCCAGGCACGAATGGCAATCGGAATATGGGGCAAACATGACGGAAAAAATGTTCGGTGGCATAGTGGAAGACAAACAATTGCTCACCCGCGATATCATTCATCTGCACATCCGCCTGGTTGAGCCTCGAACCATCGAATTCATCGCCGGGCAACATATCCGCCTCGTTTCAAAACCTTATGGAGATAAGCCCTCCGTGCTGCGAACCTTCTCTCTGGCTTCTTCCCCTGCGCGGAACAAGCAAATCGAGTTGATCATCCGGCGCAACCCCAATGGAATTTGTACACCATGGATATTTGATCATCTGAGCATCGGTGAAAGCGTTGCCTTCACCGCGCCATCAGGTCGCTTCCGGCTTTCTGGCAACCTGACTCCGGCCGTCTTCATCGCCGGAGGCAGCGGCATGTCAGCCCTGTGGGGAATCCTGCAGGACATGGTCGCAAAAAAAGTAAAACGCAAACTAAGATTATTCTTCGGGGCCCGGACGCGGAATGATCTATACTTTACCGACATCCTTTGTCGGTTAGAAAAAGAACATGCCTGGTTCACTTTTATTCCCAGCCTTTCCAGCGAGTCGGAAGATTCTGCCTGGAGAGGGGAACGAGGCAATATCAGCGAAATCATCCGCCGCCGGGTCGACGACGCAGCAGCGAACGAGGCTTACCTTTGCGGCCCTCCGGGCATGATCCAGACATGCATCGAAGTGTTGGCCGCGCTCGGAATGCCGCAGGAAAATATATTTTATGACGCATTCAGTCCGCAATAATCCTTGCTTCGGACTGTAAGGAATCAGGCAAAAGTTTTATTGACCCTGACAGTACAGGCCGGCGGCGCCGAAATAAAATCGTCAGTCCTGCCGCCGACGAAAAAAACAGGTCATTTTATCAGATTCAGCGCCTCGCGCGGCACAAAGAAAGCCATGCCATTGTACACTACCAGGGAGTGCAACGTTATTGACCGGCCGTCCAGGTCGGCCTCGTTCTTGTTGGCCGGCAGACGCAATACCTGAGTCCCTTTGCTGACGACCAGCACTTTGTTCCCGGGCGTTTTTTCTTCGATGGCTACGTTGGCTCCTTTTCCCGCGAACATTTTCAGCGCCGGCAGATATAAAATCTTGTTCCATTCCCGGAGGTTGAGGTTCAATATTTCGTCAATATACCAGGCGACGGCCGTGTTCTGGACGACACCGCTCAAGCGATAACCGCGCGGATGGAAAATGGCCAGCGGCACGTCCTCGCCGGTGTGGCCGTCGGTCGTCCAACCGAGATAGGCGACGCGGCTGAGGATGGAGCCGAGAATCGCGGCCAGGCCGAATTGATTATGGCGGCGCCTGGCGAAGTACGCTTGAACCCGCGCCAGCTCCTCTTGGTTGAGCGCCAATCCGTACTCCCCGCCGATCAGGACGCTGATGGCTCCGGCGCTCAGGTCGTTTGCGGCCAGGAGCATTTTTTCCACGCCCTCGGCCGTATGTCTGGCCTTGCGCAGCGGCTCAATAAAGGCAGGGAGTCCCGGCCTCTCCTTCAGGGAGTTAACCGCCAGGTCGCCGATAGACAACCCACCGCAGCCGTGGTCGGACACGACGATCACCGCCGTATTGCCGTCCCGGCGGGCAAAGGCGAGCGCGGCGGCCACCGCCCGGTCGAAAGCCAGCACTTCACTGACCACCCCGACCGGTTCATTGTCGTGTGCCGCCCAATCGATCTTGCTGCCCTCGACCATGAGAAAAAAGCCGTTGCGATGGAGTTGCAACAGGGAGATGGCCTTGGCGGTCATTTCCGCGAGGCTTGGTTCAGTGGCCGCCCGGTCCAAATCATTGGCCATTTCCTCCTGGGCAAAAAGACCCCAAACCCGGCCGGACAATGGAGCGAGCATTTCTTCGCGGTTGCGGACCAGGCAGTATCCTTTTTGACGCAAAACGGCCATCAAATCTTCCCCATCCTTGCGGTTCCGCCCTTCGAGATACAAGGCGCCACCGGCCAGCACGACATCGATTCCATTGTACACCTGTTGTTCGGCAATGGCTTCGAAATCCTTGCGCCGGTCCTGGTGGGCGGAAAACGCGGCTGGGGTCGCGTGCGGTATTTCGCACGTCACCACAATCCCGGTCGCCTTGCCCGCCAGTTTAGCCGCTTCCAGTACCGTGACCAGCGGTCTTTCTTCCGCATCGGTGTTCAGCTTCGGATCGATGCCCCACATGGAAACTTCTTGCGGCAGGAGCCCGATAAAACCGGTGAAGCTCTTAAATCCGGTGGCAAAGGCCGTGGCCGCCGGGGCCGAATCGGTCAACGGCGTATTGGCGCCATAGGTGCGCAATAAACCGCAGATCCATTCATCTATGGCCAGCGTAGCGCCGCCATTGTACCAGCGTGAAAGTGTGAGATGAGCGACACCGGTTCCATCAGCGATCAGCAGGATGACATTCTTGACTCCCTTTTCGCCGGGCTCCGATTTTGCCTCAAGGGCAGCATTGGAAACGACTAGCAAAGAGACAACGATTGCCAGCAGGTGAAACCCGCGCCAAGTCTTATTCATCATGATTTTTTCCCCTTAATCTCCCCGGCAATGGTATTCACCCTGAGCCAAGCGACGATCATTTCCAATTGCCGGGCGTCCGTCTCGTCGAATTGCGCTAGGCGATCGCTGTCCACGTCCAAAACTCCGGCCACGTTGCCGCTGCCGTCTCTGTAGGGCACGACAATTTCGGATAGCGACCGCGAATCGCAGGCGATGTGGTCGGGAAATTGCCGTACGTCGGGAACGATGATGGTTTTTTCCCCCTTGACGCCAGCCCAGCACACGCCCTTGCCCTTGGCCAGAACTTGGCAGGCCAGCGGCCCCTGGTACGGGCCAATGACCAGTTCACCCTGGACGAGGCGGTAAAATCCGCACCAGAAAAAATAATCGAACTTGTGAAAAAGCAGCGCGGCAATCGTGGCCATGCGGGCCAGCGGGTCGCAAGTCTTATCGAGCAATCCGGCCAACTGCGTTTGCAGCCGCTGGTACCGGGCAATTTTTTTTTCCTTGTCCACGCTGCGCCTCCGTTTATTTTCCCCTACTCCCGGCGTAGCGATAATGAATCCCGGAACGCTTCCCCTTCATGATGCGGAAAATGCGCTCGGCCACCAGGTTCGGGCCGACCGGCCGGGCTCCCCTGGGTAAAACCTTCGCACCGACCAGGCTGGGGGGAGAAAACAAGTTGAAACACACGTCCGGGAAAGCCGCGGCCAGGGAGCGCGTGAGGGTCAACAGGGAGTTCTTGGCCAGGGCGTAACCGAGTACCCGTTGATAGGCGCGATCCTGGCCGCTGAATTCAAAGCCGATATTCAGCACCGCGCGCAGGCCGCCGTGGAAAATCAGGAAACGGCTGATATCGAGCGCCGGGACGACCTGCAGTTCGAAATCGGCGCTGAGATCGCGCCCGCTTACGACGGCTGTCGGCCGCTCGTTGATCGGCCCAAAATTGTTGACCAGGTACCGGCAGGCAACGAGTTTTTTCCGCTGCCGATGTAAAAAATCCTCGACCCCCCGCGTGGTGGAGAAATCGCCGGCAAGCCATTGCACCGATGCCGAATCCGGGAATGGATGCTGGTGGTATTGGGCCAGCACCTGGAAACCTTCGTCTGAAAATTTCGCGACCAAAGCCCGCCCCAGAAGTCCTGAAGCGCCGGTGATCAGAACTGTTTCAGACATTTTTCGTTATGCGTAATGCGTGATACGTTATGAGGTGCAGCATTTTTTTAAGCCATTCAGATTCTTGCTTTTTCGCATAACGCATAACGGAGTCCTTTGAGTTCGTTCACGCATCACGAAGTTGCCGCTTGCACAGCTCTACGGTATTGTGCATGAGCATGGTCACGGTCAGCGGCCCGACCCCGCCCGGCACCGGCGTATAGTGGACGGCCTTGGCAAACGCCTGATAGTGGATGTCGCCGGTGATGACCGAGCCTTTCTTCTGGAAGGCCTCGTACTGGGAGCGGGGGCAGTGCTTGTCGAAGTCCGCTTCCTTATCGATATGGTTGATGCCGACGTCAATCAGGACGGCCCCGGGCTTGACCATGTCGGCAGTGATGAATCCGGGTTTGCCGACGGCGGCGACCACCAGGCCGGACTCGCGCAGGATCCCGGTCAGGCCGGCGGTGCGGGAGTGGCACAAGGTGACTGTGGCGTTGCGGTTGGAGAGCATCACGGCCATGGGCTTGCCGACGAGGAAGCTCCTTCCGACCACGGCCGCGTTCATGCCCGCCGGATCGATGCCGTAGTGGTCGAGGATGCGCATGACGCCCAGCGGGGTGCAGGGAAAGATGCGGCCGCGGTTTTGCAGGATCAGCCCCTGGTTGAAGGGGTGAAAGGCATCGACATCCTTTTCCGGGGCAATGTGGTCGATGACTCCCCAAGGATCGATGTGCCTGGGCAGGGGCATCTGCACCAGGATGGCGTGGATCAATGGATCGCTGTTGGCCGCAGCGATGGCCTGGATGACCTCTGCTTCGGCCGCGTTTCCCGGAAGCTTGACCAGCCGGGAAAGAATGCCCATTTTTTCAGCCAGCTTGTTTTTTGAGTTCACGTAGGAACTCGAGGCCGGATCGTCGCCGACCATGATCACAACGAGGCCGGGGACAACTCTCCTCTCATTCCTCAGCCGTTCGATCTCCAGTCCGATCTCCTGCTGGATCTTCTCGGCGACCAGCTTCCCGTCCAATACTCCCATGTGTTCCTCCTGGTTATGTGAAGGAAGGATCGAATGAACCCGGTTTCAATCCAGCAGGTGCGAGACCAAGCCGTCCTTGAGCTTGGGCTCGAACCAGGTCGACTTGGGCGGCATGATCCTGCCGGCGTCGGCTACGGCGAACAGCTGCTCGATGGTGGTGGCGCGGAAGGAAAAGGCGACCGCGAACTGGCCGTTATCGACTTTTTTCTCCAGTTCGCCGGTGCCGCGGATGCCGCCGATAAAATCGATGCGCTTGTCGGTGCGCGGGTCGCGGATGCCAAGCACCGGGGCCAGCAGGTTGTTCTGCAGGATGGAGACGTCGAGCGAAGCGATGGCGTCGGCCTTGTCGAACGTACCGGGTTTGGCGCGCAGGCGATACCACTCCCCCCCGATGTACATGGAAAATTCCAGGGGCTTGGCCGGCTCTTTTTCGACCGTCGGCTCGCAGCTGAAGCGCTCGGAAATACGGGCGAGAAAATCGCCCTGGGCCATGCCGTGCAGGTCCCTGACCACGCGGTTGTAGGGCAGGATCTTCATCTGGTTGTGGGGAAAGATGACGGCCAGGAAAAAATTGTACTCCTCGTCCCCGCTGTGCCCTGGGTTCGCCTCCTGGCGCTTGGCCTTGATCTGGGTGGCGGCGGCGGAACGGTGGTGGCCGTCGGCGACGTACAGGACGGCCAGTTTCCTGAATTCCTTCTGGATGGCCGCGACCAGCTTCTCGTCATCGACCACGTAGAAAATGTGGCGCACGCCGTCATAGGTCGAGATGTCGTTCTCCGCTTCCTTGGCCATCCCCATCGCAATCAGCTTGTCGATGGCCTTCTTTTGCTTGTAGGTCAGGAAGACCGGTCCGGTCTGGGCGTTGAGGGTCTCGATGTGGCGCTGGCGGTCGCGCTCCTTGTCCTCGCGGGTCAGCTCGTGCTTCTTGATCACATCGTCCTGGTAATCCTGGCAGGAGGCTCCTGCGACCAGGCCGATCTGCACGTGCTCGCCCCATATCTGCTTATAGATATAAAAACACTTTTTCTTGTCCTGGAGCAGCGCTCCCGCCTCGATCATGCGCTGGAAATTCTCCTTGCCCTTGGCGTAGACCGCAGCGGAATAGAGATCGGTCCCGGGCGGCAGGTCGATCTCGGGCTTGCCGATATGCAGGAACGAATAGGGATTGTCCTTGGCCAGCTCATGCGCCTCTTCGGAACTGAGGACATCGTAAGGGGGGGCGGCGATTTTTTCAGCCAAATCCCTGCGCGGTCTCAGTCCCCGGAAAGGTTCAATCCGTGCCATGTTATCCTCCTCAGGCGAAACGCTATTTTATAAGATTGCGCCCCCGGCGTCAACAGCAGAGATTTCGATCTATCGTGATGCGTGATGTGTAATGCGTAATGCGTAACCGCAATCCCCGAAATAAATCAGTTTTCTGTTTCTTTCACATAACGCATAACGGAGTTCATTGAGCTCGTTCACGCATAACGTAGGATTGTAGTTGTTCAAAATATTTTGGGGGGCGTGTATTCCTTTTCCGGGTCCAGGCGCTGGACATAGGGGCCGTTCCACAGGGAAAGGAAGAGCTCGTCCAGAACGCGGGCAACGGTCGGCCGCTTCAGGACAACTTCAACATTGCGCGACTTGAAAAAATAGTCATAGCCCCAGTTGCTCGTTCCCACCCAGCAGACGTCTTCGTCGATGCGCATGACCTTGGAATGGATGACGCGGGCGAAGGGGATGAAACCCTGCTGCGCCTGTGGGATGACGGCGAAGCGGATCTCGATGTCCGGCATGCGGGCCAGCTCGCGCAGGCCGTCGAGCTGCGGCCGCCGCAGGTTCCAGTCAGAGACCAGAATGCGGATGTGTACGCCGCGACCGGCCGCCCGGCGCAGTGCCTGGTCGATGAGAACGAATTGCCCGCCCTCCTTCCTCCCCTCCAGGCTGTACGAGAGGAGCTGGACGGTGACCCGGTTTTGCGCTTTGTCCAGCAAGCGCAACAGTGTCTCCAGAGCGCCATGGACCCCGGGCGGATTGAAGGGCGACGGGCTGGCCACCAGATAGGCGTCCGCCGGAAAGCACAGGGGCGGCCCGGATGCCAGTTTTTGATAGGCGGTTTTATCACCGCCATTGTATTGCCAATCGGCTGTGAAGATGCGCTCCAGCGCCTCAACGAAAAGAGGGCTGCGGATGCGCAGGCCGGTCTCGTGGATATGGGTCAACGAGCGCCAGTCGAAATTCTGGCTGCCGATATAGGCTTCCCTTTTGTCGACGATGAAATACTTGGCGTGCAGCACCCCCCCGGTCAACGGCTTCCAATCAAACCAGCGGACAATGATCCCCGGCTGACCTTGGAAACGGGCCAGGGTTCCCGGGTAGGTGTCGGTCATGTTTTTCTCGCATAAAATGCGAACGCTCACCCCGCGCCGCCCGGCGGCCAGAATAGCCCCGATCATCGGTTCGAGCGCCTCGCCTTTCTCCCCGGAGAGATAGAACTCGGCGATAGCGACGGAGAACCTCGCCCCTTTGATCATCTCCGGCCAGACGAGCGCAGCGGCGCGGGTCCCGGCGCTGGAAATCGTCGTTTCCTCCGGCACCGAGCTGAGCACCTCGAAATCGGCGCCTGGCGCAAAGCCTCTGCCGGCTATCCAGCATAGGGCAAGAATGGCCAGCCTTAGGGAAAACAGTCGCTTCATTCTATTGATTTCCATCGACCTTCTCCATGACCAGTTCCGAAACGGCCACTGGGCCGCCCCCAGGGCGGTTCTTGCCGCGATAGCGTAAAAAGCGGCCGTCACTTTTTCGGTACCAGTAGTCGCCATGCCAAAAAATGGAGAGCAGCCCGCTTAAGGAGATGCGCAAATGAATTGTCTCGATCTCCTTCCCTGCCAGGAGGATCTTTTCCCCGTCGCGGCGCGTCGCCGTGAACTTGCCGATCTTCAGCTCTCCCGGCCCCCGGGTGCCAATGGAGCGGAATTGGCGGCTTTCGTCATTACCCAGGACGAACGGCACCAGCCCCATCTGGAAGAGCTGGTTCCAGGGCGCGCCGCTGGCTGGGAATCGTTTATCCACTTTCTTGCCATTAAAACTTCCGGAGAGGACGATCTCATCGCCCTGCACCCCGGCGGCCAGTTCCATCCGCCGACCCGGGTCGCTGAAGGTCCACGCCAAGGCGGCAAGGTCGGCCGTTGTGCGGAAGGTCTGACGGACGGCGCTGCCATCGCCCCCCTGGCTCGTCAGCTCGATGCCGTAGCCCGGAGGAGCGGGCATGATGACGAGGGTATGCGTTACCGTAAGGTCGCCCTCAACCTCGCGGTAGGTCAGGGTCTCGGCCCCAATGGTCCCCGTCAAGGGGGCCGGAAGAAGTGAAACAAGGGATGAGAGCAGGAGGATCACAAGACAGGGCAACGGGATTCCTTCATTTTTTTTCATGGCTATTCCTCAGGATAGTACAAAACCAGGCCGCTGGCAATATAAAAAAAAAGGGGCCCCGCACACGGGACCCCTTTCCAGGAATCGTTATCCGATCAATACATTCCGCCGCCGCCCGGAGGCATGGCCGGCATGGATTCTTTCTCTTCCTTGATCTCGCAGACCAGACCCTGGGTGGTCAGCAGCAGGCCGGCGACCGATGCCGAATTCTGCAGGGCGATGCGCACCACCTTGGTGGGATCGATGATACCGGCCGCAATCATGTCGGTGAACTTTTCATTCAGGGCGTCAAATCCGTAGTTCTTGTTGCGGGCGCTGCGGATCTTTTCGACGATGACTCCCCCTTCAAAACCGGCATTGGCGGCGATCTGCTTCAGGGGCATTTCCAGAGACTTGGTCAGGATGTCGATGCCGAACTGCATGTCACCGTTCAACTTGAATTTCTTCAAATTCTGGGCGCACTTGAGCAGGGCCACGCCGCCGCCGGGCACGATGCCTTCTTCAACAGCCGCTTTGGTGGCGTGCATGGCATCCTCGACCCGGGCTTTCTTTTCCTTCATCTCGGTTTCGGTGGCCGCGCCAACCTTGATGACGGCAACACCGCCGGAGAGCTTGGCCAGCCTTTCCTGGAGTTTTTCGCGGTCGTAATCGGAAGTAGTATCCTCAATCTGACGCTTGATCTGATTGATCCGGCCCTTGATGTCAGCATCCTTGCCGCCACCTTCCACGATGGTGGTGTTGTCCTTATCGACCGTGACTTTCTTGGCCGACCCGAGCCAATCGAGGCCGACCGATTCCAGCTTGACGCCGATTTCTTCAGATAGTACTTTGCCTCCGGTCAAAATGGCAATGTCTTCCAACATGGCTTTGCGGCGGTCGCCGAAGCCCGGGGCCTTGACGGCCACGACGTTCAGCAGGCCGCGAATCTTGTTGTAAACTAGTGTGGCCAGCGCTTCGCCTTCGATATCCTCGGCCACGACGACCAGCGGCCGCCCCGACTTGGCGATCTGCTCCAGCAAGGGCAGCATTTCCCTCAGGTTGGAAATCTTCTTTTCATTCAACAGGATCAGGGGATTTTCCAGGGAGACCACCATTTTGTCAGCATCGGTCACGAAGTATGCCGAAATGTAGCCCCGGTCAAACTGCATGCCTTCAACCAATTCCAGGGTGGTATCCAGGGATTTGGCTTCCTCGACCGTGATGACGCCGTCCTTGCCCACTTTATCCATGGCTTCGGCGATGATCTCACCGATGGAAATTTCGTTATTGGCTGAAATGGAACCGACCTGGGCGATCATTTTCCCGGAAACGCTCTGGCTCATTTTTTTCAAGTCCTTGACGACCTGCTCCACGCCCATGTCGATCCCTTTCTTGATCAGGGTCGGATTGGCGCCGGCGGCGACCATTTTCAGGCCTTCGCCATAAATGCTTTGGGCCAGCACGGTGGCGGTTGTGGTCCCGTCCCCGGCGATGTCGGAGGTCTTGGAAGCCACTTCCTTGACCATCTGCGCTCCCATGTTTTCCTTGGGATCCGCAAGCTCGATTTCCTTGGCTACGGTCACGCCATCCTTGGTGATGGTCGGAGAACCGAACTTTTTCTCCAAAACAATATTCCGTCCGCGCGGACCCAGCGTCGCCTTCACTGTATCGGCCAGTTGGTTGATTCCCTTAAGGATCGCCTTCCTGGCATCTTCACCCAAAATAATTTCTTTGGCCATTTTTCCTCCTTATTAAAGATATTGACCTTTTTTAAACAACCGCTTACTTGACGATGGCCAGCAAGTCTTTGCGCTCTATAATCAGATGCTTCTTGCCGCCAACTTTGAATTCCTGACCGGAATACTTACTGAACAGTACCTTGTCACCCACTTTGAACAAATCCTTCATGGGCTTTTTCCCTTCAATGTCAAAGTCATTGCCGATAGCCTTGATAATGCCCATCATGGGTTTTTCCTTGGCTGTGTCGGGAATGACAAGTGAGCCCACTTTTTCCTCTTCTTCAATCGGTTCGACCAAAACTCGGTCATCCAAAGGATGTAAATTCATATTTAACCTCCTAAATTTGAATTTATTTCGGTGAAAATAGTATAAAATAAAATTTCGAGCTTGTCAACCCATAATATTTTATTTATCAATTAAATATGAGCATGATATTATCAATTAAAAAATGTTCATTAACTAGAAAATCGCATCCGGCAATAAGAAATTTCGTCAACTTCTTTGAAAATAATATCCGATAAACGGATTTATCTACTAAACTATTGTTCAATGACTGTTAACTACTTGCTTTTTTATAGATCTTGCAATTTTTTTTGCCTAGTACCGCCAGGGAGGTTCGTCCATCCCCTTGTCGCCGTCAGGTCCGAATTTATTCATGTCCGAGAATACAACCTTGACAGGTTTGACCTTTCACGGTACATTGGGTCCATGCGCAAGTGGTCGGCACGCATCGGCAAGTTCCTGTTCAAGCACCGCAGCTTCACTCCCCTACCGCTCATCCTGCTCACCTTCATCTTTTTCAAGCCCCTTTCACCGGCGCTGCCCTGGACCGTGATCGGGCTGATCCTCGCTTTGGCGGGCGAAACAATCCGCATGATTAGCGTCGGCTACGCCGGCAGCGGCACATCGGGGCGCGAAAGTTTCCTCAAAGCCGAAAGCTTGAACACCACCGGCTTGTATTCGCTGGCGCGCAACCCCCTCTACTGGGGGAATACCCTCATCTTCGCCGGCCTGTTGACCATGTACGCCCAGCCGCTGGCCCTGGTTCTCTTTATCGCTTTTCTCTTCCTGCAGTATCATTTTATCGTGCTGGCCGAAGAGGAATTCCTGCTGCAACAACACGGCCAGGCTTACGCCGTTTATTGCGGCCGCGTCAACCGCTGGCTTCCTTGTTTCGGGAATTATCTCCCTCCCGTCCACCGCTTCAACGGCCGAAAGGTCTTCTTCAAGGAAAACGACTCCTGCTTCAACCTGCTCCTGGCAGCCCTGCTCATCCTGGCTTGGAAGGAGAAGGTTTTTTCCGTGCGGCTGAGCCAGCCGTGGTTTTTTGCCGGCGCCGTGCTGGCGCTGGTCATTTTTTATGTTTGGGTGAAAATCCTGAAGAAAAAGGAAAAAGCGCGCAATGCCGCCTAAAAATTCCTGACGATTTTTTCGATCAAGACCGAGCTTGAATAATTGCCCGCCAGCTTGAACAGGCACAACTTGCCGCCCCGCCCCTCCACTTCCTCGCGACCCACGACCTCGCCGGGAGCGTAATCGCCCCCCTTGACCAGGACAACGATCCTTTTTACCTCCCGGATCAACCGCAAAGGGGTGTCCTCGCTGAAAGGGACGACATGATCGACGCATTCCAGGGCGGCCAGGATTTCCATCCTTTCCGTCAGGGGAAATATCGGCCGTTTTTTGCCTTTCAACCGCCTGACCGAAGCGTCGTCGTTGATCCCGACCACCAGGATATCGCCCCGGCTGCGGGCAAATTGCAGCAGCTGGACATGGCCGGGGTGCAGCAGGTCGAAAACGCCATTGGTAAAGACGACCTTTTCCTGCGGACGTATTTCCAATTCCTTATTCAGCGCCGCGGCGCCGTCAAGAATTTTCATTTTTTTTCAGGCGGATATTTTTCGAAAATTCCCAGCGGTGGGCGATGCGGGCGATGCCGACGTCGCGATGGCTGGAAGTGACCCGGAAGGTATACAGGAAATGGTGATAATCGAAAGGATAGCCGTCGAACTTGTGGACGGCGACATCCAGGAAATAGGTGCCGTTGATCAATCCCAGCGCCGGTATCGCCAGCCGGACCGTGCCGCTGCCGGAAATGGCTTGGGCGCTGAAATCGTCCAGGACCGTGTTGGAGCCGTAGCAGGAAATGCCTTCGGAATTGAATACGCCGATGCCGAAAACAAAATCCTTTTCATTCCCGGCCGCCTTGACGTCGAACTCGATGGTCAACGGTTCGTCAGCCTTATAGATATATTTTTCCTTGCCCTGGGCATCGAACATCTTGACGTTGGAGATCTCTATTTCCCGGCTGCCCCAGCGCTTTTCCGGGCTTTGCCACTCGTCCTTTCCCCCTTGATCGTGCTGGGCGCTTTTTTCTTCCTTTTCATGCTGCCGCTTGAGTTTTATAACATCCCTTTTGCCGACGTATTCCAGATAGGCATCGATCACCCGCTTGGGATAGCCGCGCATTTCCACCAGCCCTTTCTTCAGCCAGATGACCTCGTCGCAGATCCTTTCCACCGTGGCCAGGTCATGGGAAACGAAAATGATGGTCTTGCCGTGACGGCGGAATTCGTTGATCTTGTCCAGGCACTTGGGAACGAACGAGGCGTCGCCCACGGCCAGCACTTCGTCGATGAGCAGGATATCGGGTTTGACGTTGATGGCGATGGAAAAGCCCAGGCGCATGAACATGCCCGAGGAATAGCTCTTGACCGGGTGATCGATGAATTCCTCCAGTTCGGCGAACTGGACGATCTCGTCGTATTTTTCCTGGATCTCCTTGCGCGTCAGGCCTAGGATGACGCCGTTGATGAAGATATTTTCCCGGCCCGAGATTTCGGGATGAAAACCGGCGCCGAGCTCGATCAGGGCCGAGATGCGACCGTTGGTTACGACCGACCCGGAAGTGGGCTTGCTGATGCCGGCCAAAATTTTGAGCATGGTGCTCTTGCCCGAACCGTTCTCGCCGATGATGCCCAGGGTCCGGCCCGTCTTGACGTCGAAGGATACGCCGCGCAACGCTTCGAAGCGTTCGGCGACCTGCAAGTCGCCGAAGAGGCTCCTGCTGACCATGGCGCTCTTGATGGTCAGGAATTTATGGCGGTCGGCATATTTTTTGTAGAACTTGAAAACGTCCCGGACCTGCACGGCGATCATGTCATACCTCTTCCACGAAGGTGTCGCGCAGCTTGTCGAAGATCAGATAGCCCAGGTAAAAAAACAGCAGCCCGACCAGCACCGTGACCGAAAGGCGCTTCCAATGCGGCAGCGATCCGTAAAAAAAGGAAAAATGGTACGACTCGATCAAATGGGTCATGGGATTGAAGTTCAAGACCGTTTTCAGCACCCTGGGCACCGAATCGTAGGTATAGATGATCGGGGTGGTGAAGAACCACAGGGTGAGCAGGTTTCCCAGAATGTCCTTGATGTCGCGGAAATGGACGGTCAGCGCCGAGATCAGGAAGCACAGCCCCATGGTGAATATAAACTGTACCAGCAGGCTGATGGGCAGGAAAAGCACCCAAAGGGTTAATGGCTTACCGAAGATGAGAAAAAACAGGATCAGCACGGGCAAGGCTAAGACGAAATGGACCATGTTGGTGGCTACCACCATGATCGGTAATACCTCAATGGGAAATTTGATCTTTTTGATCAGTGCGCCATGCACCATCAGCACGTTCGACGATTCCATCAGCGACGAGGAAAACCAGGTCCAGGGCAGGAGGCCGTTGAAAAGGAACAAAGCATAGAACTTGGGGCTGGCAAAGCCGGCCACCTTGCCGCGGCTGACGATAAAACCGAAAACAACGGTGTACACGATCATCAGCAGCAGCGGGTTGAACAAACTCCAGAAGAAACCGAGCATGGTCCCGCGGTAGCGCGCTTTCAACTCCCGCGATACCAGGATCAGTATCAATTGCCGGTGCCGGATGATTTCCTTCAATTTTTCGATCATGTTTTTTTCCGCCGTGATTATACCATAAACCGCTCTAGCGCCGAAGCCCCCCGACACGAATTTCGCTCACGGCCTTTTCGTGCCGAAAAAAAAGTTCCTATTGAAAATAGTTTGCAGAAATTCTAAAATATCAGCCAGGTAGTACAACGAACGGGGGGATGGAAAATGGCAAGGCAAGAGAACGACCAGCAAATTCGGAATCTACAGGATGAAAACCGCCGTTTGAACGGAGAGACCCTCCGTTTGCAGCGCGCCGTGGAAGAATTGGGTATCCTCAACGAGATCGCCATGGCCATCAATTCATCCCTGTCCATGGAAAAAATCCTCGACCTGATCACCCAGCGCTGCGTGCATCACCTGCGGGCCGAACAGGGAGCCGTGCTGCTGCTGGAGGAGCAAAAGTCGAAAAAGCCTTTCCAGACCATCTGCCGCGTCGGCGACAACAGCCAGCCGCGCCTCCCGCTCCATTTCAATGAACAGCTGACGGGCTGGATGCTGAAAAACCGCTCCCCCTTGCTGATCAATGACCTAGGCAACGACAGCCGTTTTGCGACCGGCAGCGACGATCCTTTCCCGGCGCGCTCGCTGCTATGCGCGCCATTGGTGTGCAGGGGCAAGATGACCGGTCTGCTCGCTGTCTTCAACAAAAAAACAAGCGGGGGCTTCAGCATCGACGACCAGCGGCTGCTGGCCATCATCGCCAGCGAATCGGCCCAAGTCATCGAGAATGCACGCCTGGCCGAAAAGGAAAAGGACTTGCAGCACGTGCAGGAAGAGCTGCATCTGGCCTTCGAGATCCAGACCAACCTCCTACCCAAGGAAGCGCCGCACCTTTCCGGGTACGATATCGCCGGCAAGAATACACCGGCCAAGGAGGTCGGCGGCGATTATTATGATTTTTTGGCTGTTGAAGAACGAAAGCTGGCATTCTGTCTGGGTGACGTCTCGGGCAAGGGGCTGCCAGCTGCCTTGCTCATGGCCAACCTGCAGGCGGCCGTGCGCAGCCAGACTATGGCCGGGACCTCGCTGACCTCGTGTCTGGAACGCGCCAATGCCCTGCTTTTCCGCAACACCAGCTCGGAAAAATTCGCCACCCTGTTCTTCGGTTGCCTGGACGCGGCCAGTCATGTTCTCCATTACTGCAACGCCGGCCAAAATCATCCGTTCCTGATCGGAAATGAAATAAAGCCAATACGCCTGAGCGCGGGAGGTCTGGCCCTGGGCTGCTTCGAATCGTTCCCTTTTGAAGAAAGCCAGGTGGCCCTGAAGCCGGGCGACCAACTGATCGTGTTTTCGGACGGTATCAGCGAAGCCGTCAACGGCGCCGGCCAAGAATTCGGAGAAGCCAGCATCTGCGAACTGGCCAGCGCCAACCGCGAAGCGTCGGCCGCCGGCTTGATCGACTTTATTTTCAAGGCCGTGGGCGAACACGCGCGCAACCAGCCGCAAATGGACGACATGACCATGGTGGTGGTCAAGAGAGTATAATGATCGGCAGCACCATTTCCCATTACCGCATCCTCGAAAAAATCGGCCAGGTGGGACCTGTCCACCCGGCCTTAGGACACTAGATCATGATAAGTAAAATCGTCTCTCATTATAAGATTATCCAAGAGCTAGGCCGTGGCGGAATGGGAGAAGTCTATCTCGCCGAGGACACCAAGCTCAAGCGCCAGGTGGCATTGAAATTCCTGCCGCCGGACATGACCCGCAACCCGGAAGCCAAGGCCCGCTTTATCCATGAGGCGCAGTCCGCCTCGGCCCTCGACCACCCGAACATCTGCACGGTGCATGACATCGGCGAGGGCCCCGAGGGCCAGCTGTTCATGGTCATGCCCTACTACGAGGGAGGGACCCTGAAGGAGATCCTGGCCCGGGGCGGGATCACCGAGGCCATTCCGGTCGCCGGCGCAGACGGCAGTCGGCCCAGGGCGAATGGACAGCTCGCCGTCGCCGATGCCATCCGCATTGCCCTGCAGGTAGGCGAAGGCCTAAAAGCGGCCCATGCCAAGGGGATCGTCCACCGCGACATCAAGCCGGCTAACATTTTCATCACGAAAGAAAACGTAGTCAAGATCCTCGATTTCGGCATCGCCAAGCTGGCTCACGGCCAAACCAAGCTGACCAAGACCGGGAGCACCGTGGGGACAGCGGCCTACATGTCGCCCGAGCAGGCGATGGGAAAGGAGGTGGACAACAGGGCCGACATCTGGTCGCTGGGGGTCATCCTTTACGAGATGCTGGCAGGTAAAACTCCCTTCCAGGGCGAGTACATGCAGGCGGTGGTCTACTCCATCCTCAACGACGAGCCGAAGCCGCTGGCCAGGGTTCGCAACGATATGCCAGCAGGCCTGGAGGATATCGTCAGCAAGGCGTTGGCCAAGGACCCGACCGAACGCTATCAGACCATAGCAGAGTTTCTGGCCGACCTGCAGGCTGTGGCTGAGGGTCTCAAGCCCCTCAAAGCCAGACAGGGGTGGGCCAGAGAGAAAATCTTCGGAATAAAAAAGATCTATCTCTACTCCGGCATGGCTTTACTCGGAATGCTGGTCATCCTTACTGTTAGCGGCGTGCTCCCCCTTCTCCAGAAGAAACCGGAAGCGTCAATGATTCGATCCCTGGCGGTATTGCCTCTTGTCAATTTTTCCGGCGACAGCAGCCAGGAATACTTCGCCGACGGCATGACAGAAGAGCTGATCACGAACCTGGCCAAAATCGCCTCGCTCAAGGTCATCTCCAGGACTTCCGTGATGCAGTTCAAGGGAAGCAAGAAATCCCTGCGCGAGATCGCGGACACCTTGGGCGTGGACGGGGTGATTGAGGGTTCGGTGCAACTCAGCGGGGAACGGGTGCGGATCAACGCGCAGCTGATCAATGCCAAAACCGATACCCACCTGTGGGCGGAGAGATACGAGCGCGACCTGCGCGACGTGCTGGCAGTGCAGAACGAGGTGGCTCTGGCCATCGCCCGGGGAATCAAGGTCCAGCTGACCCCGCTGGAGCAGGCACGCCTGGCAAGCGCCCGCCCCATCAATCCCGAGGCCTACGAGGACTATCTCAAGGGAAAGTTTTACCTGAATCAAATGACCCCGGAAGGATTTGAAAAGGGGCTGGCTTATCTCAAAAAAGCAACTGAAATAGACCCGACGAATCCCCTGCCTTTTGCCGGGCTGGCTCTCGGGTACAGCCTGATCGGTCATGAGCGGCACCCAGATGCCTTCGCCCAAGCGCGTGCGGCTGCGAGCCAGGCGGAGGAGTTGGGCGGCGAGCCGCTGGCGGAAATGTACTTGGCTTTCGGCATGATCAAGCTTTGCTCGGACTGGAACTTCACGGGCGCGGAAAAGGACCTGCGGCGTGCCCTGGAGCTCAACCCGACTATCGGCGAGGCGCTTCGCTGGTATTCGTGGTACCTTTTCTTGATCGGACACCGGGATGAAGCCCTGGCGGAAATGAAGAGGGCGCAGGAGGCGGAACCCCTCACGCCACTCTTTTATGCGGATCGCGGATGGCAATTTTGGTGGGCGGGACAAAATGACAAAGCGATCGAAGAAGCCCGGAAAGCGCTCGAACTAAATCCCAATTTCAATGAGGGGCTTCACGTTTTGGGAGTCGCGTTGGCAGAGAAAGGGATGTATACAGAGGCCATTGCCGCGCACCAGAAGCTGGCTGCCGTCGACCCGGATTGGAGATGGTCTCTCCCCCGGACCTATGCGCAGGCCGGCCGCAAGGATGAGGCGCGAAAGTTGCTGGCCAAGTTCCTGGCGGAAAAACCCGAGGCAACGGGCGACTGGGCAGGGTGGTTTCTGGCTGAGACTTACGCCACCCTGGGTGAAAAGGATCAAGCCTTCCACTGGCTTGAGGAAACATACAAAGCACGCATGAGCTTCCTTCCCTGGATCAGTGACAACCTCGCCTATGCGCCCCTCCACGGTGACCCACGTTTTGATGATCTGGTGCGACGCATGAATGTTCCCACGAGTGACAAAAGATGATCGGCAGCATCATTTCCCATTACCGCATCCTGGAGAAGATCGGGTCAGGGGGCATGGGTGAGATCTTTTTGGCTGAAGATACCAAGCTCGAACGCAAAGTGGCACTGAAATTTTTGCCGCGGCACTTGACCGAAGACAAGGAAGCTAACCTACGCTTCGAGCGCGAGGCCAAAGCCGCGGCGGCACTGAACCATCCCAATATCGTCACGGTGTACGAGATCGGCGAGCACGATGGCCAAGTGTTCATCGCCATGGAATATGTAGAAGGACAGACCCTGAAAGAATTGATTTCCGTACACCGTACACCGTCCACCGTCAACCGTTCACCCATCACCCATCACCCATTACCCATCACCCAGGTCATCGATATTGCCACCCAGATCGCCTCCGGCCTCGCCGCCGCCCACGCCAAGGGGATCGTCCATCGCGACATCAAGCCGCAGAACATCCTGGTCGACAAAGACAATCGGGTGAAAATCCTGGATTTCGGCCTGGCAAAATTGAAAGGCGTCTCCTCACTGACCAAGGAATCCTCGACCCTGGGAACCGTGCATTATATGTCGCCTGAGCAAACGATGGGTAAAGAGGTCGACCACAAGACCGACATATGGTCCCTGGGCGTCATATTTTACGAAATGCTCACTGGAAAACTTCCGTATAAAGGCGACTATGAGCAGGCGGTCATTTATTCCATCCTGAATGAAGAGCCTGAACCGGCCCAGAAACACCGGGCAGACCTCTCCCCGGAATTTCTACATATTCTAAGCCGGGCGCTGGAAAAAATGCCCGATGAGCGCTATCAGGGTGCCGGCGACATGCTGATCGACTTGAATCGGCTGAAGCGGGACACGGACCGGGTCCACCCCTTTTCGGCGAAGGGAACCCCGGCCGCCGGCAGAGCCGGCGCGACCGGCGGGAAGAAGAAACCGTACTGGATCGGCATGAGTGCGGCGATCGTGCTGGCCGCCGTCGCCCTCGGCTACTTCGGCCAAAAGCTGTTCCGCGTCGGACCGGGAGCTCCGGAATTCAGGAAGAACTCCATCGCCGTGATGTATTTCGAAGACCGCTCCGGCGAGGAAAATTTCGGCAGGATCCTTGCCGAGATGCTGATATCCAACCTGTCAAGATGCAAGCAGATCGAGGTGGTCAGCAGCCAGCATCTCTTTGATATCCTCAAAAGGATGAAGGTCGGGGATCCCGGGACCTTCAGCAGGAGCATGGCCACGGATGTCGCCAGGAAGGCCCGCGTGCAAGCCATGCTGGTGGGCAGCATCGACCGGATCGGCGCCACGTTCAACGTCAACGCCCAACTCTGCGATGTGGGAACGGGAA
>Ga0315293_10001203_pt1 | contig 25069 bp, 21 predicted proteins | sample YL17G13_20_MG_FD_203071 | JGI IMG/M metagenome (GOLD analysis project Ga0315293, IMG submission 203071) | Sediment microbial communities from Yellowstone Lake, YNP, Wyoming, USA - YL17G13_20 | ecosystem: Environmental > Aquatic > Freshwater > Lake > Sediment | place: USA: Wyoming | collected...
TCGAAATGCCCTCCTTTGCGGTTAGTGTTTTCTTGTTTAAATTCATTTTAACCGCTATTGACGGGCATTTCGAGCTTTTTTTTGCATTTCTTAAATTTAATTGCACTTATTTAGAGACTAGATACATGGCAGTGATATAGGCTTCTTCTGGCACTCGAAATACTGCAGAAGCTATTTTAACCTTATCTGAGTTTAGACCGCCTATATTTTCTTCGTGGTACCCTAGTATCGCACTGTGATTATCTGCACTGTTGGTTTGTATTTCTCCTCCCAACTCACCAGGCTCAACTTGTATCCCTTCGACCAATGGATCAGCATCAATCACCTCTAACACCACAGGAGGTTCATCTTTATAATAGTCTAAAGTAAGGGTTGCTGCATCCAAGTCTTCAACACTACTAATATAAAAATCCACCCTGAATTGCTCTCCAAAGTTAACTTCAGAACTGCTCGCTTCTACTTCTATCTGACTCCTAATGATGGGAGGGTTATCTGGAACAATTTCAAAGCTGTCGATAAGTTCTCCTACCTGGTTATAGGTAGTGATATACATGGTATTGTTTTCAACGCGGCAGCAGCTAAAATTATATGTCTTTAATAGTGTGAGGGTCATCCCCTCAAGCGGAAGACCATAGTCATAGGGTTTTTCTCCACCACCTGCTGAGATGAGGTAGTGAATGTTATTCTTGAAGTGGTGCTGATAGCTATGGACATCGCCACTTATGACAAGATCTACTCCATACTTTTCAAAGAGAGGAACTATTGAATCCTGCAGGTATGCAATACCACCTTCATCGCTAGTAGTTGACGAATACATTGGAAGGTGATGGCAGACAATGGTCAACTCAGCAGCAGCAGTACTACTCTCTAAATCTTTTTCTAACCACTCGATTTGCCCACTACTCCCATCATCTATTTTACATACCACAATGTGTGTAGTTCCCCAGTCAAAGGAATAGTTAGTTCCTTTTCCTCCAAGGGATGAAAAGTAGCGATAGTAAAGCTCGGAATCCTCCTCATGGTTACCCATGGTAGGGTAAATGGGACAATGGAGTAAAAGATCATGCATAGGAGTCCACCACTCATCCTTCCAGCATTCTTCTCGATCACCATCGATCACCAAATCACCGGCGTGGAGGGCAAAAGAGGCATCAGGTACAAGCGAGATCATCTGATCGGCAATCTGCATTGCTACCTCGGTACCAGTGCGAGAATCACTCCATACTAGAAAACTAAAAGGTGCATCACCTACAGGTGCAGTCAAAAAACGACCATCCTGAGACGCTCCGTTCACCCTATAGAAATACTCAGTTGCTTGAGAAAGGCCAGTAATAGGAACCTCTACATGTCTCAGTACACTCGTTCCATCTCTCTCTTCCCAAGCAATAATTGCGGAATCAGTGGTTAGCTTGAGAGAATAAGGTCCATATGCTATATCGCGGGGAGGAAATGGAAACGATTTAAACTCGCTTACGTAGGTTACCACCTGCACCTGTTCTTCGTCAGGATAAAGGTTACACCCTAAAAATGTACTAAAGAAAAATGCACCTATTACTACTGTTGAAATCAAAATACCTTCAAAAGTTGTTTTATACATTGCAGTTTCACTAATTATCTTGTGTAATTCTATGGTTGCATAAAATCATTATTCCAGTAGATAAAATAATAGTTATTAAAATTATCCATCCCCACTCTGACAGTGTAGGAACAGCGGTTACTACATTTACAATTAAGGTAGGTTCACCGGGGAGAGAAAGTCCATCAAAAGTATGGCATTGCGCACAATCTGATGACTTACCTTCATCCAGTTCAGGAGAAAGGTAACCGTGACAGGAATGACAGGTGTTTGCATTAGTGTAGGTACTGAACTCAGAGGAGAGGATTTTGCTGTATCCTGAATCTGACTTTATCAAAAGCCCGTACTCGGCGATATCTTCTTTAATCTTTCCCTGCTCATCTACCAAAAGAGAAGTGATATCTGCCACCACCCATCCTGGAATAGATGTGGGAAAGGATATTTCCATAGAAATAGAATCATAATCCCCTCCGGGGGTTGTCCAATTTATACCTGTTTCTGATTGATTCCAGGTAGCGGAGCTTTCATCCCAGGAACGCAACAATGGATGTGCAAAATAGGTAGTTGAAGAATTGTTACTGTGGACAAGGAAGGTTAATTTCACATCTTCAATGGTTGCTACTGGGGGAAGTGAACTAAAATCAAAATGAAATAGCCCATGTGCATTTTTCCCAGGCGTGCCGCTTATAAGGACTTTCCACCCCTGTCCAAAGTTGCTATTGGGGCTAATCGAATCTATATAGGTATCCTTAGATGCCTGCTGAGTTATAATCTCTGCTGTAGTTGTACGTGCCAGAGCGAAAAATACAAGGGCCAATAAAAGAACAATTTCTTTTTTCATTTGTATAGTTATCCCACCTCAATAAATCTCATTGGATTACCTGCAAGAGCTCATCTATAATCTCCTTAAGCTCAATTTTCAGCTCTCCGTTGTTTTCAATACATTCCACTAGAAAAGGACTCCACTCATAGTAAAGTCTGATTAGTGTCTGACCTTCAATGGTGGTGTTCAGTATATTATCACGTATAAATCTTATCTTCTGGACTTCAACCGAATTTTCCCCATAGATTTGCTCTATTGGACAGATACTTATAGTAGTTGTAGTCGTTGAAACAATGGAACTTGTGCTGGTGGGTATTGGTACCAATATTGTTGTGGTAGTAGTTGGTTTTATTGAAGTGCTAGTGGTGGTAGGACTTGTACTTGAAGAGGTGACTTTTATGATTGTTGTAGTTGTTGTCTTGGGTGGTGGGGGAGGATTATAAATTGAAGTAGTCGTTGGAGTGATAGTTGTAGTTGATGAGGTAGGGTCTGAATACGCAATTTCTATATACGCAGGGAAATCTTGCGGGTCGGTAACTTCCCTCGAGGCAACATTTTGATAATCCTTCAACGGTCCTTCACTCTGCAATCTCATAAGCATCCCGTATTCCCTCACCTTATCTAGATTACCTGTGACAAGAGCTGTTACATCAATCGAGGTCTCCCAATCATTACCCGCGGGGAGCGCTCCAGGTGAGATCACACTGGTATCATAATCACCTCCAGAGAGGGTATGCCAGGTATCGCCTTCCTCATCAAATGATGCATTGAGCGCGTAACAGTAAATGTCTATTGCATCTCCGCCACCGGTATGGTAAGAACCAGAGAGGTAAAGGGTAGCAGTCTCAATTTGAGAAGCTTCAAGGTCCATTGGAATGTCAAATTTAAAGAGTCCACGAGCAGTTCCCTTGCTAGGATGATAGGAAATAAGTATTCTAGTTTTATAATTTAAATTCTCATCGGGTACTAATTCATCTATATACACATCTGAAACCGCTGGACAGGTGAAGGTGTCGTCTGCGAAGGAATGTTGATATATAAGAAATTTGAATAAAAGAATTACTATCAATAACACTTTATTCATTTTTTTCTCCCCCAAATATGACGACTTCGTAAAAAGTCAAAAACGCTCCCTCTCCTTTTAGGGAGCGGGATGGGGTGAGGGTGAAGAAGTGAGATATTGCAATCAGTTATCATCCCCCTCCCCTTAATCCCCTCCCACCAGGGGAGGGGAAATTTGACTTTTTACGAGACCATCAAATATACCGTGTTCAATAAAATTGAGTGCGCAGTTACTCCCGTACTTATTAAACTAGACTAAAGAGGCCTCGTTTACAACTAGGTTATCGCACGACGATTGCGAACTATTGCGATCGTTCCTATCACTAGAAGCAAAATCACTAGGATAATCATGCCCCATTCAGTTAGGGTGGGCACTGGTTGTGCTTCTACAAAAGAAATTTCCAAATATGCAGCAAAGTCTTGCGGATCAGTAAATTCTCTGGAGGCTATATGCTGATGTTCATTGAGTGGACCTTCGCTCTGCAATCTCATGAGCATGCCGTTATTACTCAGTTTCTGCAGATTTCCCGTAACAAGCGCAGTTACATCAAATGAGGTCTCCCAGTCATTCCCGGCAGGGAGTGTTCCGGGTGAAGTAACGCTGGTATCATAATCACCTCCGGAAAGTGTATTCCAGGTATCGCTCCCCTCACTAAAAGGCTCATTGAGTGCATAGCAGTTAACATCTATGGAAACTCCGCCACTTGTGTGATAAGAGCCAGAAAGATAAAGGGTAGCAGTCTCAATTTGAGAGGCTTCAAGGTCCATTGGAATGTTAAATTTTAAGAGACCGCGAGCTCTACCTTTACTGGGATGATAGGAAATAAGTATCCTCGTTTTGTAATTAAAGTTCTCATCTGGTGATAATTCGTCAATATACACATCAGCAATAGTAGGACATGTAACAGTTTCAGCTAAAACCTGATAACGTAACAATGGACACAGATTTAAAATTATAGCTAAAATAAATGCTTTTTTCATTTTTTTCTCCTCCAATATACCGTGTTAAACTTTAATGACCTTTACAGGGTACCAACAATAGAAATGTGACATAATTATTCTGATTAGGAATTGCCTTGCATTAGGGGTACACTACCATATCGTTTCCTGCCTGCATTGGATAAAACTGCATTACACTTTTGTATTTGGGATCTGGACCCATTTCACTCATTGTCTTTGTCACTGCGTTCCCCAACGATAGTTTTTCTCGAAAGAGGTGGTGCAGTAAGCAGATCGTTGATTCGTCTGAGTGGTCCGATGACACAAGCCCGCTCCAACTTATGTAGACTTTGCAGCCTTTACTTATGTATGCTTTTGCCATTCTTTCTTCTTTCAGTCCATCACAGCCCATCATGATGACCGTGGTTTTATCAAACCTCCAACGCATACTTAGCATCACGAAGCAAGGAGTTATCCCAAAATAAAGGTTCCCATTCTTTTCATCTCCTTTTTTATAAAAGCTACCTACGAGTCGGTCATTTGCTATATCAAAAAAATATTTCTCAACCTTTTCCTTGGTAACAACTTCGTTGGTGAATATACACAAATGGCTCTTCTTGGGAGAGTCAACTATTGAATCTAATTGTTTATACTTGTCAGGATTATGGATGGCAGAATGCGTCCTCTCAATTATTAAGTCATAACCATAGTTTGGAAGGTTTCTATAAAATTCGACAGTGACCTCTTTACCTGGGTAATAGTCTACGCTAAATCCTGCTTCTTTTAGGATGTCGGTAGCTTTCTTAACAAAAACTGGATTAGGACCTGATGTAGGAGCAAGGCTCCCTTGATCAACAATAGCAGCCTTGGGTGGTATTGTTTGAGTGAGGCCAACACTAAAGGAAAATGGGGAAATAGAAAAGGGAAAGTACAGGGCAGTTACAAAAAGAACGATAAGAATCTCAAAAGTTATTAGTATTCTTTTGGTAGAAATGTACTTTTCCTTTTTGTAGGTATCACTTTTTTTCATCGGTGGTAATCATTTACTTATTTACATTTGTGATCGTTAACCTTTAACTGGATGAGGATATGGCATCGTTACAGTGTGTTTTAAATTTATAAAATCGTGTAAGCATACCGCACCACTTGGGCAGGGTTGAATGGCTTGCGGGGTTCAAGGAGACGCAATTTCCTTGCCGGGCTTTCCACAGGGGTCAAAGACCCCTGTGGTCAAGGGCGGGGTTAATGCCCCGCCCGCTAAGAGTTCCTGACCTAAGCGTCGTAGACGTGAGACTTACTTTATCTTTATTTCAACTGTATAGCCTCCCAATGCAGGTTCACCTTCCCCCTCACACACATCTCCCACTCCATCCCCATCAGTATCGGCTTGATTTACATTACTTACATTGGGGCAGTTGTCACACACATTTCCCACTGTATCCCCATCAGTATCAGCTTGATTTACATTACTTACATTGGGGCAGTTATCACAGAGATTACCTACTCCATCTCCATCAGCATCGGCTTGATTTACATTACTTACATTGGGGCAGTTGTCACACACATTTCCCACTCCATCTCCATCAGCATCGGCTTGATTTACATTACTTGCATTGGGGCAGTTGTCACACGCATTTCCCACTGTATCCCCATCAGTATCAGCTTGATTTACATTACTTGCATTGGGGCAGTTGTCACACACATTTCCCACTGTATCCCCATCAGTATCAGCTTGATTTACATTACTTACATTGGGGCAGTTATCACAGAGATTACCTACTCCATCACTATCGTCATCTGCCTGATCGGGATTAGCAATCGTGGGGCAGTTGTCTAAGCTATTTTCCCATTCATCACCATCTATATCATTAGCATTATTACAAGCATCACCTACTCCATCTCCATCAGTATCAGCCTGATCGGGATTAGCAATGAATGGACAATTATCAGAGGTATCACATACTGTATCCATGTCAGTATCCGCTAAATCAATCAGCAGGTAGGCAGCAACATCGCTGTCATCGAAAGCTTCCCGCGATGCTATATTTTGATTTGTGTTAGTTCCTGTTTCTTCCTGCAGTTTCATCAGTATACCGTTATCCCTTACCTTCACCAGGTTCCCCACAATAAGATCGGTCATGTCAATCTCTGCTCTCCAGTTGTATGCAGGATCACCTAGCAGAGTCTGATAGATTATCCCTGATGACACTACACTGCTATCATAATCTCCACCTGGAGTCCAGGACACTCCGGTATCTGACTCATCCCAGGTAGCTTTTTCTTCTTTTAAGGCCACATTAAGCGCGTAGCAATCAACAGTAAATTGCTTTGTCTTGAACGCATGTTCGCAACCAGAAAGAAAGAGCTTCGCACATTTAATATCCTCAGCCAGAATGCCGGCAGGAATCTCAAATTTCCAAAGTCCGCGTGCCCTTCCGTATGTGGCATGTCGAGAAAGCAATACCCTAGTCTTCCAGTTAAAGTTGAGATTATGTTCCCCGTCCAAAAGCGATTCATCGATATAAACATCACCGATGTTGGGACACATATAGGTCGTTGCAGGTAAACCAAGGTCAACATTCAGCTGAAGATAGGGCGTATTGGATGCGTTATCCCTGGAATAAACATTTTTAAAGGCATTCAATGATTCATCCTGCAATTTCATTAACAACCCATATTTTCGTATGGTATCCAGATTATTGGAGAGCAGGGTGGTAATATCAATGCTATTCCATCCGGACACGATAGTTGCGGAGGTAAAAGAGCTAGCATCGTAATCCCCACCGGCACTTGTCCAAGCCAAACCGCTTGCAGTTCCACCGTAATCATTCCAGGTTGCGCCCCAGACAATTTGAGTGGTATCCGGTTTTTTGAGGTCCTTTTCAAACCAGAGACCAGGGGGGGTTACCGGGTGAATGTTGATGTTAAGAGATGCTGCTCCACTGCTCATCCCATAGACTTTGAGATATGCACTTTGTATCTGACTAGCCGAAACGAAGGGCGGGATATTCAATCTGATGATGGATCTCACCGGCCCTCCTGCACCAGTACCAACAAGTTTTAAGGTAGTAGCTGTTCCAAAATTTGTAGTCGGAGCAGCCGAATCAAGCCTGGTATCCGCCATTGGTGTGCAATTGTAGGTGGTGGTCGCAGCTAGAACGTGACTGCCTGAGCAAAGTAGCACTACCATAAAAAACAGAGATAGTAATTTTTTCATTTTTTCCTCCTTTTTAATTAGTTTTAATCACCTTGACTTAGTTTGCTTTGATTGAAGATGATCTCTTTATAATTTTCACACCACCTCCCCTCTTGCAGATATTTTTTTTGCTTTTAGAGTATCATCATTCCATCCTTCAACGCCCCCTCACCCCATCCCTCTCCCCCGCAAGGGAGAGGAAGCATGTGGTCAGGACAAGTTGTGAAATAAATTAAAATTTAAAATATCTCTGGTTAGTTCTTATTTTCAAAAATGCATTATTCTAAAAATTCAGTCACTTTTCGTATCCAAAGAAAAAGAAAAGACCAGTCAATTGAAATCCTGGCAAAGCTAAACCCCACCCCCAAATAAAATCAGAAATTACACCCCCATTAAAAATAAGAAGGAGATCATTTTTATTACGATAGTTAGGCGCCCAGTATGAAGCGATGAAAAGGGTACCGAGAGGCGTGTAGAGTCCAAAACCATCATATACATCGATGGTGAGAGACATGTTTTCTTCAAAGGACATAATCGCTTTCCCCTCATCAGTGTTATAGAGATAGATAGTATACTGCCTCCCCGCAAACTCATTACCCAAATCACCTTGAGCAGTAGCCAAGCGAGGAAGCACACAAAGGAGGAGGAGAGTAGTACCTATTATTGTTTCTTTAAAAAGAGTATTTATTTGTAGTCTCATGGCGGCCACCACCACTCCTTAAGTGTTTGTGGGGAACTTGTTCTCACTCCATTACAGCATGCGATGTACATCATAACTTTCATCCTGCAATGGCTGGGGTTGCATAATGAAATGTATGTGCCAATTGGTGTCCTAGAGGTGCTATTATATTGGCATTACTACACGCTGCAGGAGAAGAACAAGTTCCCCTTACTCGTTTATTTTTTACCACTAGCCACCGGAATCTCCTTACTAAGGTTGTTACACTTAACGTCTTTTTCAAACTGGCAAATAGTCTTTCGAAGCTTAAGACTTGCAACCTTCTTTAACTCTTTTGCCAAGGCTTCGATCGCTTTAAATTGAGTCTTGGTTACAGTGAGCTGATTACCTGCGAGTACATTTTCTAAAGAGGGCGAAATCACTCTCAGTACCTCAAAAGCTTTCGTCCTTACCTCACTATACATTACCAGTAATCTGGTCAGTTCTGCTGCATGGGTATAGTAATGCTTTATGTACTGTTTCCCCAGGTTACTTTGCAGCAGTACCCTATCGCGATACCCTCTAAAGAGCGCAAGTTCTCTTTGATTCTTTGAGAGCATCGATTCAATAGGACACTCATTACTTCCCGGCACTAAACTGAAATTGACGGTTTCAGTAGCATTCTGGGTAACGGTCACAGAACTGCTTTGTGATTGGTATCCAGCAGCTCTTGCTCTCACGGTGTAGGTACCAACCTTCATGCCGGTAATTGCAAAGCTTCCTGTATTATCAGTTGTAGCAGCATATCCTCCAGTGTCAGTTGAGATTTCTGCGTTTTCGATAGGTTGGGTAGTTTCTTGAACAGTCACCATTCCTTGAATACCACCGCTCGCAAGATTGCCGTATATAATCACTGCCTTGTCATCAACGTAATCCCACCCTCCCTCATACCAATTAAAATCTGAAGTACCCTCAGGCAGCGGCTCTATCCTGATGGCAACCACAGTGCGGGCTGAAAAACCTGCATTGTGGTCTAGATTTTCGTCAAAGGGCCAGATAACATCTTGATTTTCAGCAACTGATGCCTGATCAGGCGGACAAAGAACCATCTGAGGAGGAACAGTCCTGAAGGGGCCTTCCCGATCAAGAGGAATTCTATTTTCTTCATCAAGTATTCCTGGCTCCAGATACATTCCATCTCTCTTATAGGCGAGAATAAATTGTAACCCGCCTTCAACGGTAATAAGATCTCCCGGGTTGCGCCCGGTACAGGAGGGAGCGGAATAATCACACCACCCTCCATTTGCTTTATCTGCCTGGACATCATAATAATACTGAGCCTGCGGATAGGTGCCATCAATATAGTAGTACTCACCACCCGGTTTCAGCTCATAGGTGTAAAAGTATCCATCCGGTGCAAAAACAGTCACTGCAGAAGTGGTCTCCTCAATCATTCCTGCATCCCTCAAAAGGTCTAACATGGGTACCCCTTGATACTCGGCATACCAGTCACCCGAACGGGTTGTGTTCATAAGCAAAAACTGGGTATGAGTGGTGAGAGACTCTAATTCACTCAGGGTATAGGTCACCGAAGGGGCAGGGATTTTAGTAGGATCATCCATAACGTCGCCCGGGTAGCTTAAGGCATCTATTTCCTGTTTGTTGGTATAGGAATCTCCATCAGAGTCATTCCCTTCTATGGAAGCAAACGCACTTACGTTCCTTCCTGCACTCCTATAATCAGTGCCATAAGGGTTTATCGTCTCCTTGATATCGCCACTTCCATCATATCCATAGGTCAGGTGACACCACTGACAGCTTCCTACGGTAACCCATTGACCGGAATTCTTCTCATACTCTCCGACAGAGTGACAAAGGGCGCAACTGTCGAGTTTGGTACCTCCCGCTGAGGGATAGGCTGATACAAATTTAGGAGCGTCCGCCTCCCCTTCGTGATAGTAGGCAGCGTGAGCAAAAGTGCACAAAGTTATCTGAACCGTTAAAGCCAAAAGTAAGCTATACTTTTTCATAATGTTTATCCTTTGTTTGACAGATAGTACAATACCTAAAATTCCAGTTGCAAACGCGTGAGCCACGCATTTTCAGTGTCCCGGTAGTAGGAATATCCTTCAGGACTTGTTCCCAGGAATAGCGGTTGAGCAAATCTGGTGCGGCTATAGTTTAAGGAGAATCTCACCATACTATTAAGATACCAGTTTAAAGCCACCGTAAAGGCATTAACCCGCCTCACGCTCTCTCCTTCCAGTACCAGTTTATCGTACACCACTTGCCCCGCTTCGAACTGCTCATAGCGAAAACCTATTCCCCATGCGCCCCAGTTCCTTGCTTTAATGTCAAAATTGTTCTTGGGTTTGATTTTCTCTACGACCCCTTTTTGTACCTCTGGCCTTTCGCCGGTCAGCATCAAAAGCATGCCTGCATACCATCCCTTCATATCAAAATCAAATATATCCTCATTGGAAAGCAATAGTTCATGGAAATCAGTCCTGATATATTCTCCCATAAGAAGAAGTGGACCACAGGTATACGCCATTTCAAATCCAAACCGCCTTCTATCATCCACATCCTGAATTACATGAAACTTTGCTCTTGATCTCACCTTAAAAAAGGTAGTTCGGGCGGGTGTTTCAATATCGAGATTGAGGTCGGAAGTATCAAGCCTTGCATACGATAAGGATCCGCCGACTTGCAATCCTGTAAGAAAAGGGATGCCCAAATAATAAAAAGGTTTTACCACCACCCGGCCGGTTAATTCCTTATCATCCTTTTGACTCCTCCTCGTGGCATCACGTCCATCCCCATTAAATATGCCAATTCCATAATTGATAGAGTCCTTAAGTAAAGTCCCATGAATCATGAACCCCACATCTCTCGCAGGGGTAAGGTGATATGCCATTGATCGCTCATTGAAGGGAAGATACTTATCAGAAATAAGGTTGTCCAGGCTGAAAGGTTCCTTGAACTGACCTGCCTGGAATTGCAAATAGGGGAAATAGTCAAAACTGATGTAGGCATCTACCAGCCTGTCATTGCTTGAACCTTCTAATTCACCCTCTAGTTTATATTTAAAGTAATTAAATAGTGACACCTGGAAAAATACGCGAGCTCTGCGGATATCAAAGTCATTATCTTCAGGGTAATGTGCCCCAAACATTATGAGATCGGACTGAATAAGCCCTCCAATTCTCAAATCGAAACTCTTATCATAGGTACGAACATGCACCCCCTCCTCATATACAACTTGAATCTCTTTCTCTTCCTCTTTCGTAAGTATTTCCTTAACACTCTTTACCTCTTCTTCTGTTAAAAACCCTTTCTGTTTAAGTATTTCTAATAGCCTATCATTCGCCAGGTTCTCGGCATAGGCAGTCGCAGTTAAAAACGTAAAAATTACCAAAATACCATACAGAAACCATTTTTTCATGTATCCAGCCGCTTATGATTGTAGGAAATAAAAAAGCCAGTCCCGTGTTCGGAAATAACTGGCTTCTTACTTTTTAACTCCTTTCCGAACACGGGAGATAAGGCCCTTTCGAACCTCACCTTTTCGGCTACCCTTCATGGATATCTGTCTTTAGAAGAAGTAGCTCGGAGTTGTTGCCTCATTTAACTATAATTTAGTTACTAATGTTATTTTATTGGGATAACATCAGGATAAAATAGTACTTCTCCTCCCTGTTTAAATTGCGCTATCATTTTCTGACATTCTGGTGAGGTGATCCATCCTATAAAAGCCATCGCCTTAATGTAGTTAACCTGTGGATGTCTTGCTGGATTCACTGCTATCACACCATAAGGATTGTAGAGAATGGGATCCCCCTCAGAAATAATCACAGAGTCTATTTTAGGCCTATACGCTATATAGGTGCCCCTATCAGTGAGTGCATATGCCATTTTTTCATGTGCCATCTGGAGCACTACTCCCATCCCCTGCCCTGCTTCCAGGTACCATTTACCTCTGGAAGTAATGCCCGCCTTATTCCAGATGTCTTTTTCCTTTCGGTGAGTGCCCGAATCATCTCCCCGCGAAATGAAAATAGAATTTTTTTTAGCGATCTTAGCGAACGCGTCGGTAGCACTCTTTAATCCTTTACATCCTGCGGGATCACTTGCAGAACCAACCAGAATAAAATCATTGTGCATAACCTCTCTTCTATTGACACCAAACCCTTGAACGACAAATTTTTCCTCATCAATTGGATCATGCACTAATATCACATCCACATCCCCCGTCTCACCTAATTTCATAGCCTTTCCCGTTCCTACTGCAATCACATCTACCTTTAGATTAAACATTTTCTCAAAGGGTGGAAGTATCACTCCCAACAGACCGGTATTTTCAGTACTGGTGGTAGTTGCCATCCTTAACCTTTCTTCTGCTAAAGAAAAGCTACTCACAAATAAAATAACCAACAATGCAAAACCAGTAGCCAGTCCTATCCTACGAGATGAATGCATGTATCTTTCTCCTTTTATTTACTAGCAGTTATGAATATAAGTTAAAGTATTCTCTATATAAGACATCTAAGTAAATTAATAAGTTAAGGCAATAAAAAAACCAGCACCCTGTTTGGAAAGTGCTGGTTCAGTTTCAGTATCTATTCTCCCCTTTCCAAACATGGGTGGCAGCACCCTTTCGAATGCTACCTTATCGACCACCTTTCATAACCTTAAGACAGTTTTAGAAAGAATGGTTCAGAGAGTGTATAGTTAAATAGTATATGTATATGGATAAGTCAAGAACTTTTTGAAAATCAGATTAAAAAATTTATTCTCTAAAAGAAGTTCCTCTATTTTTTATAGATAATCGTTCCTACCAGTTTACCTTTAAGGGCTTTGGTGATATTTCCTTTCTTTGTACCATCAATGATTTGGATTCTGTCTATTACTTCACTGTTTTGCAATATTTCTAGACAAGGGCGTTCAATAATCAAATCATCCAAATTCCATTTAATGAGTTCAGATACCTCTATTTTAGGTATAAATGAACACTTTGGGTTTTTCTTAGGATCATCGGTGTATAACCCTCTTTCATCTTTAATGAAAATACAGCTTCGGGCGCCAATCAAATCGGCGAGCAGGATGGTACCCACATCAGTCCGATGAATGGGGATGCGTCCACTTTTCGGAGGAATAGCAAAATAATCATAAGGGGGCATACCATGCATCACTGGAATACATCCCTCAGCGAAATAGTTGGGAAGCTTGACAATCTCATCATGACCAATTTTAATACCACCCCACGGTGAAAGGAGTGTGGCAACTAATAAGGCATTCTGTTCAGAAACAGAGCTGCCAAATTTTGCAATAATGCCTGTGGGCATACCCAACTCAAGACCGATTGAGTAAATATGCCGGCTGCGCGTCCCACCACCAGTGGTAATAAGTATCTTATGGTTATTTTTAGATGCAATAATTTCCTTGATGACACCGGGAAGGGATTTAACACCACGGTCACAAATGGATTGGCCACCAATTTTTAGGATATTGACATTTGGGAAAAGGCGCTGCTGGGGGGCAATTTTAAGGGCTTCAATAAATGATGTGCTCACCAAGCTTTCTCCCATCAGTTTACTTTTCACGTGCAATCGCCGGCCATCGCGCTCTCTTACCAGTGCCATAGTAAACTCCTTTCTCCACATACGGTATACATAGGGAGTAACCTAGAGATATGCTCCCTACAATGGGTTTAATCCTAGTAAGCTTTCCTATAAATCGGTGGGCCTTTGCTTTTGCTTTTTTCTTCCCTTTTTCTCACCGCCCTTAAGTAAAATCAGCTCAGCACCTATAGATCCTGCAATTTGTTCCAACTCCTGTTGTCTGAGATGGTTCGCAAAAACTTTGAGGTCAACACCAGCTACCGCAACCAGTTTAAAACGTGGAGTCTTTTCTCCCTTGCTTACTTTCCTGCGCTCCCGGTAAAAAATTTTACCTGCCATAGTAAACTCCTCCCATTAGTTAACGGTTTCTTTTCCCTCCTATACTCTCCCAACGATTTTTTGAAGTGGGGAGTACAGGTAACACCGGTTTAAAACCCCAAAGTCGTGGCCGTAGCCACCCTCTGGTATTAACTATATCACTTGGATCAGGTATAATGGTATCCCGGTCGAGCGACACAACCTGGATACCAGCTCGCTCAAGATCTGCTACTGATAACTCTTGAGGAAAATCACGAATGCTGCCAAATTCAATAAACCTGCCGCACCATCCGAATGCGGTCAAGCCCACCGCCGCTGCAGCTCCAATAATTCCCTCATTGGTTCCACCATGACCAGAGAGATGGATGCCATTCGCTGCGTGAAGCACCTCTTCTTGAGTCACGATCCGTTGAGTACAAAAACGACCAAGTGAAATCAACTGTACTAGTGTGGAGTCATCTTCTCTGGCAATACAAAGGCCTGGGTCGCTCCCCTTTGCTGACTCTCGCTCAAGGTGAGCGATTGACTGAACAATTAGTTCATTGCAAAGAGAAGTATCAGCCAAGTCTACTATGGCACAGGCTGAACTGTTATGAGAGGTATAGGGTATTCGATCATCTACTAAAAGCTGTTGACGAACCACTCCCCAGATATGACATCCCTTAGGGAGCACTTTTTCTAAACGCCGAACTAATTTACCCGTCCCAAAGTCTGAATCGTGGGTATCGGTATCATCAATTCCAATATATACGCGCATTGCTTCTCCTTTATGATATCCTCCGCTGGCTCTTGGTGAACGCACCAAGCGGATTAAATTCAGCTTATGTAATAGCAAATATTTAACTTTTCTGCAAGGTAACACTGTTCATCCTTCACTCACTTTGAACCTTTTAACTTGACAAAGATTAAAAATAAACTATGCTTTATGCAATGTTACTCTATAAACATCTTCACCACCTATACGGGGATATCCAATGATTCAAAAATCAGCTGGTATTGTAGTTGCCAAGGTAAATGCCGAGGAACTTCATGAAGAGCAGTTAGAAAAGGCAGTGCAAGAATACGATGTATCACTTAAGGAACAGGGAATAAATATACGGGTGTTTGGAAAGGAACAGATGCGCAATGTGAGGAAGTTCTTACTCCAAAAGATGGTGGAACGGGAGCTGCTCCATCAGGAGGCAGTGAAGAAAAAAATTAAAATTACTTCCAAAGAGATTAACCAGGTAATGGATGAATCAGAAAAGCACTACCCCTCCAGACAGGAGTTCCTTGATGACATCCTCAAAGATGGACAGACCATGGAAACCTATAAGGAGAGGTTAGCCTATGATATGCTTATCAATAAATTAATTGCCAAAAGATATGAACAAAGAAAAAAAGGATTTTCAGGAGTTGAAATTCGTCAATTCTATCAGGATAATCCCCAGCGCTTTGCCCAGCCCGAGTCAGTCAATATTGGTCATATCCTTTTAAAGATCTCACCTGATGCAGATGAAAAGGAGTGGGACAATGCTAAAAAGAAATTACGAGAGCTGCGTGAAAGAAAAGAAGATTTCCGCAAACTCGCAAAAAAATATTCAGAGTGCGATTCAGCCAAAGAGGGCGGAGACTTGGGCTTCCATGCCCGTGGCCAGCTCTATCCTCCTCTGGAGTTAGCCGCCTCTAAACTAAAAATAAATGAGGTGAGTTCACCAGTGGTAAGCCGCGAAGGTGTCCACTTGGTCAAGTTCTATGAGCGTAGGCCTCAGGGATTTATACCAAACTATGATGAAATCAAAGACTACGTGGAAAAAGTTCTTAAAACAGAGCACGCACAAAAAATATATCAAGACTATGTTGATGAACTGAGAGAGAAAGCAAAAATCAAGCTATACGAAAGCTGAGCATTTTTAAGTTTAGACTTAGGCAAGATGGTCTATAGTGAGCAGTGGATATTCCTCCCACCCGCTATATTTCTCACCCACCTTGAGCAGGTGGTAGAGTTCCCGGGTAATATCTTTATACACCTAACTCCATATTCTTCGACTCATACCCTCTTCCGTATTAAAATCCCACCCACCAAGGGAAAACATTTCTTCATTGCCTCTCACCTCATGAATACCATAAAGCTCCGGCTCTCTCCCGAAACAGGAATGGCGATCGAGATGAAAGGGGCTGAATTCAAAGTGATTGAAAGGAGAGCGGAAGAGATCTTGATTTCTCCTAAAAAACGCACACGTCTCATACGCCTCATCTACCGTCTCGTGGGGAAGGCCAATCATAGCAAATACTCTAAAGAAGATGTGGGCATCGGTACCGTGTTTCAATATCCCTTCAGCCTGTGCAACTGAAATCCCTTTTTTTACCACCTCTAGCCTCCTCTGACTGCCTGATTCAAGGCCAAAAAGAATTTTGCGGCATCCTCCCCGGTAGAGGAGATGGCAGAGCTCCTTATCGAATCCTGAGTCAAACCTGGCATAGCAGAGGTAACGTATGGTGAGGTTTCGTTTGATAATTTCAGTAGAAAGTTTTGCTAAAAGTTCCGGATGGCAGGACTCATCGGTAAACTGGAAATAGGGTGTTTTATACTTGGCAGCTAATTCTTCCAGTTGATCAACAATTAGATATACCTCCTTTACCCGATATTCTTTTTACTGGAATTTTATTTATAAAAGGGATCTTACAAAAATAGCACTTACCCCAGTAACATCCCTTCCCTAAATTAAAGGGAAGCACCACTTGAGGAGCTAAATACTCATTGAGAGGAAGCCCATCAAAATCAGGGGTGGGAAGTTGGTTCAAATCCTCTACATGAAAAGGGGTGTGTACCTTCACCTCTCCTGATGGGTATAGAGTACATTGGGAACACCATTATAACCACTTCCCTCTTTCATGGAGTTCAAAAGAAGGTTGAGTGCAGTTTCCCCCTCATATACAATCATCCCTTTACACAATGAAAAGAATTCAGGTTCCTTCTTCAACTCCTGAATAAACTTTACAAAGACAGTACCTCCGATAAAAACCTGATACCCGGCTTTGTTCAAACGGTGAGAAAGGGTGAGTCCCGGTATAATCTGCTGGTAGTTAAGGATGGAGATACCAATAAAATCCGGTTTCAACTGCGATACCTTGGGAAGTAGATACCGGTCATACAATCGGCCAAAGAGGTTGGCGTCATCATCAAAAACCGCTTTTTGCAGTTCAGAAAGTCGGTCACTACGATACGCCGTTTCAAACACCTGACCATCTATCTGATATCTAAGCTTGGGATGGAGTGAGGTACAAATGAGGTCCAGTGCCTGATTGATAGTCTTACGAGCCCATCTGAATTGTTCACGATGGTAAAACTCATCACTCCTTAAAATTTCTATCGCCCTACCAATTTCTCCGGGCAGTCTCTTGCCCGCGCGGTAGACTTCGTAGAGACGGTGCCAATAGGAAGCCTCATCCCACCCTTTCTTCTCGCTGCGATCTAACCCAGCCATTGTATCTTCACAGCGTCTTAAGGCTGAAGTAAGATTTTCCGGCTCAAGCAGCTTGAGGGTCAGCTCTAGGTCTACATCCCATAGTTCAACGGTGTGACCCTTTTTTCTGAGAGAGGCTGTGAGGCAGGCAAGCGCTAAATGAGGACCGCGGGGGTCTGCAATAGGAGGGAAAATGAGAAGGACTTTCATGAAATTGACAGGTACTACTTATCTTTGGGCTTGAAGATAAATTGGGCAGCTTTTTTTCTCCTGCGGGCATCAGGACTTAAATCTTTAAGGTCCTTAAGTAACTCCTGGTTCTTAGCATAGACGATATCCACTACCCGCTCAGTAGCAAAGCGTTTCATCGACTCTGCACATTCTTTAAGCTTTAAAGTGGTCTTATGCCAGGTCTCCATGATTCTCTCATCATCTTGATCAACAATATCTATGGCATCGGCGGGGCATACATACTCACAAGCCCCGCAGCCGATGCAGACACTGGAGGTTTCGTACCACGGGGTATTGATACTGGTACGCGTCCCTCGCCCTGCGTAGTGGATTGCGCCCACATTTAAAATCTCACCACACACCCGAACACACAAACCACACAGCACACATCGATCCCCCTTGGCAGAAGTGTCAATGTGGGTAAAACGAGTAGTCGCTACCCCATACTTTTTTGCGAGCTCCTGAATTTTTTTTGAGCCGGGTGCCTCAGCAAGGTACAGTTCAAGCAGTACCTTTCTCACCTGGACAACCTGTGGTGTTTCAGTTTCAATCTCCAGTCCTTCTGAGGCAGTAAGGTTACAGGAAGTGGTGAGTCCCGGTCTTCCACCTGCCTTCACCTCAACCATACAGAGCCGGCATGATCCATAGGGAGAAAGGCCTTCAAGATAACAGAGAGAGGGTATATCAATGCCTTCCCTTTTCAAAACCTGAAAAGCGATTTCACCTTCTCTTGCTTCGTGTTTCTTCCCGTTGATCACAATAGTAGCCATACCCTCCTCTCCTTTATCAATTTACTTTTTCTAATCCACCTTGACTGCATTAAATTTGCACGTTTCATAACAGGCGCTGCACTTGATACATTTTTTCTTATCAATGGTATGAACTTCTTTTTTTTCGCCGGAGGTAGCCCCAGTAGGACAAACCCTTACACATGCATGACATCCGGTGCATGACTCCGCGTCAATTGAATAGCTTATCAATTCCTTACAGACCCCAGCTGGGCATTTATGATCTCTAATATGTGCCTCATACTCATCTCGAAAATAGCGGAGGGTAGTCAAAACAGGATTGGGGGCTGTTTGTCCTAATCCACATAAAGAAGCTGATTTAACCACTGATGCCAGTTCTTTTAACTCATCAATTTGGCTCATTTTACCCTTACCCACCGAGATGTCTTCTAAGATCCCCAGCATATGTTCGAGTCCTCTTCTGCAGGGAATACATTTCCCACACGATTCTTCTCTGGTGAAAGAAAGAAAATATTTTGTAATGTCCACCATACAGGTATTTTCATCCATCACTACCATACCACCCGAACCCATTATTGAACCGGTTTTCTGAAGACTTTCATAATCTACCGAGAGATCAAAGAGCGAAGCCGGGATGCATCCACCCGAGGGACCACCTGTCTGGACTGCTTTGATCTTTTTCCCCTTTATGCCCCCTCCTCCTATTTCATAGATAACCTCTTTTAAAGTAATTCCCATGGGCACTTCCACCAGGCCTACCCTACTGACTTTACCCACCAGTGAAAATACCTTGGTTCCTTTAGATCCTGAGGTACCGGTAGCGCTGAACCATTCCGCTCCCTTTGCCATAATTACCGGAATATTGCACCACGTTTCAACGTTATTAATAATAGTTGGTTTGCCATTAAGGCCACTTACTGCTGGAAAAGGCGGGCGGGGACGGGGACGACCTGATTCGCCTTCAATTGAAGCAATGAGGGCAGTCTCCTCACCGCACACAAATGCCCCTGCACCGCACACAATATGAATATCAAAATTAAAGCCATTGGAGCTATTCTTCCCTAATAACCCGTAGGCTCGTGCTTGTTCTAGTGCGATTTTTAACCTTTCAATCGCTAAGGGATATTCGGTACGCACATAGATGATTCCCTCATCGGAACCAATCGCAAAGGCGCCAATCACCATACCCTCAATCAGCATATGAGGGTCGCTTTCCATTTCGTTCCTGTTCATATATGCACCAGGGTCACCTTCATCGGCATTACAGATGATGTATTTTTTATCACTTTTTGATTTCCGGGCAATCCCCCACTTGGTAGCGGTGGGAAACCCTGCACCACCCCTTCCACGCAGTCCCGCATCACCTACAACCTTTAATATCTCATCAGGAGACATGCTGGTGATCACTTTGAGCGCATTAGCATATCCCCCCACCGCGATGTATTCATCAATACTTTCAGGACTGATTAATCCACTCTCCCTCAAAACGATCTTTTTCTGCTTTTTGTAAAAAGGGATCTCATAAAAATGGGGAATATCAGCATAACCGGTTCCATACTTTATACCCTCAGGCTGGATAAAATTTTCCATCTCCTCTATTTTACAGAAGACCTTCTTATCATATAATTTGTTTCCCATTATCTGTGAGACAATGGCACGGGCATCGTCTTCAGTAACCTGACGGTATATCACAAGAGGGGTACGTGGCCTCGATACATTTACTAAGGGCTCTTCTCCACAAAAACCCAAACATCCTGTTTTGGTAATAGACATATCCAATGTATTTTTTTTTGCTTCTTCATGAAAAACATTGTATACGCCCTCTGCCCCCGCTGCGATTCCACAACTCCCTAAACCAACTGCAATCCTTACCTTGTGGGGAAGAAAACTTTTTAAACCCTTAGTTTTTATTTTTTGCAAATGCGCCAAGGTCATCATTTTCATAGTTACCCCTTATAGTTAGCCAAAATCTTAGGCATCTTATCCATGGTATTATAACCGTATATATCCTTATCTACTTTAAGTACAGGTGCTAAACTACAGCACCCAATACACCGAACGGTCTCCAAGGTAAACTTCATATCTTCGGTGGTATCACTCGGTTTAATACCTAACAGGCGAGACAATTCGTCAACAATCTTGGGAGCGCCTCTTACATGACAAGCTGTGCCCAAACAAACATGTACAATATGTTCACCACGAGGCTTTAAGGTAAATGCTGAATAGAAAGTAGCTAAACTAAAAAGCTGAGACAAATGTACCTGCAATTTTTCGCTCACTTCCTTTAACACCTCCTGAGGCAAATAGCCATACACCTCCTGGATCTTTTCAAGTACAGAAATGATTTCACCAGGTTTGCCCTGATATTCTTCGATTATCTTATCTAAGGTAGTACCCATCGGCTCCTCCACCATAACTTAAAATCAAAAGTTCCCTATCTTTTTCTCTTAGCAGTTTTTTGATTCCTGGATTGATAACGGCTACCTTTTTTCTTGGATTTCATTTTACCTGCACCTACCACCCTCTTTTCCAGTGCGTCTGCAACCTCGTGCAACCCAAATTCCTTAAGTCTTTTTCTGGTGGGAATGCCCTCAGGTGTCCACCCCCTCAAGTGATAATAGTGATCAAGGATCTTTTCATATTTCACTTGATCAATGGGTGGCAGTGGTGTTGGCCCCACCGCATGCTCACCAGGACATTCTTTATGGAGACACTTCCAGTTGGGCAGGTCATCTTCCCGCGTGATGCCCCTCATCACAATAGCCGCTCTCTCAATTTGATAAGCCCTCTCACCAATCTCCAGCAGCTTCTCCTTGGTAAATTTTATACCAGTTAGATAGTAGAGTGCCTTAGTAAGATAACTCCACATCTTCTCCAGATCCTTTGGCCGGTCGTGCCAATAACCAAAATTTCCAAAAGGGAATTTACAAATGCCCAGTGAATCTGGCAGTTCAAAAAAGTTTTCGTAAAACTGCACCAATCTCGCCTTCGCTTCTGGATGATAGGAAAGAAGGTCTCCCGCTTCTTTAAATCCGGTTATATACCTGGCCACCGAGGGACTTTCCATCCACTCTGCAGTGGGCAATCCCATTAGCTGGTGAGCGCCCCGTGGTGAGAGCGCTAGCGAGAGCATGGCGCCGATAGCCGAACGTGTCTCAAAGCCTGGTGAACACATCCCCTTCTGGTGGTACACACACTTGAGTGCCTCTTCACCGAGTGCTTTGCCGACCCGGTACGGACCTTCCGCCAATGTGTCTCCACACCCCTTCCTCAAGGCGATTTTGGTCACGAGTTCAATCATGCCTTCACCATTACCCCATCGCATGGGCACACCATCGGTAAAGGTCTCATCTATAATTCCCTTATCATACCACTCCATCAGATTAGAAAAGGTATTGCCCAATTCCACCGGATCAAGCCCTAGATCATTGCACAGTGCATGAAGTTTGAGAACCACTTTCCCCCTTGGCTCAAGACAGTTATGTCCCAAGGATACAATCGAGTCATAACCAGGTCCCCCACTGCACAATGAAGGGATATCTTCACCTCGGTATGCACCAAGGCAGTGTATAGGACAGCTTGCGCAGGCATCCTGTCTCACCCACCATTTATCTCCCATCATCTCGGTGAGCTCCGTGTCACCCGACCAGACACCACACTGGTTCCAATTCTTCAGAGGTGTCATTCCCCTCTGCCCGATAAGTCTGGTGAATCCTGGAGTTCCATACTTCGACATAATCCTATAGCTCTGACTATGAAGTTTACCAAAGTGGGGATCCATGAGGTCTTGCTGGCACTTAAGAGAGAGCTCAAGGAAATTCTTTGCATCAAAAACCGCAACACCCTTACTTCCTTTAATCACCAGGCCTTTAAGGTTTTTGGATCCCATTACTGCTCCGCCTCCGCCTCTTCCAAGACTGTTCGCGCGCTGAGTCCTCACACTGGCAAATCTTACCAGTTTCTCACCTGCAGGGCCAATCACTAATGCTTGAGCTCCCCTATGCCTCTCGTGCAATACCCGGATACACTCATCGACACCTTTTCCCCATATATCTTTAGCAGGTCTTAATTCAATGCGGTCATCTTCAATATAAATATAGGTCGGTCTGGCAGCTTTTCCCCTGATCACCACCGTATCCCATCCTGCACACTTTAGCTCTGGCCCTATCGATCCACCTACATTCGAATCCCCCCATCCACTATAGGACAGCGGAGAAACAAAGGTCGCCTGCAATCGACCTGCGCATGGCCAGGTAGTTCCACAGAGTGGTCCTGCTCCCAAAATGATTTCATTTACTGGATCAAAAGGAGAAACCTTAGCCACATCAATGTCCTGAAAGAGTATGATATGGTTTAGAGCTCTCCCTCCTAGATAGTTCTTAAAATATGAGCTCGTGTCTTCAGTAGTATAGCTTCTTGTGCTCAGGTCAATCCTTAATAGTTTCCCCGTAAAGCCATACATATCATCTACCTCCTGCTAATCCCATTTTCATGATGTTCTTTATTCGCGCCCTCTGCCTGATGATATCATAGGCTCTCGCCATAGCATACTCAATAGCACCGGTAGGGCAAAATTTTGCACAGGCAGGATCTCCTGAGCAGAGGTCGCACTTTACTACTTTTTTGGTTAAGGGATCTACTGAAATTGCTCCAAAAGGACATGCAATAGTACACATCCTGCAGCCAATGCACTTATCCTCGTTGAGTATCTTAGCACCAGTGGTTTCATCCACAGAGATCGCTTTAGCTGGACAGATAGTCATGCAGGCAGGCTCTTCACACTGTTGGCACTGCATGGGAACATCGAGAATCTCTTCATCAAAATGGATTGTTCTCCTTCGGGAACTGGCAGGATTACATACTCCGGTTTGCACTAGTGAACACACTGTTTCACAGGTCTTGCATCCTGTACATTTACTTACTTCAAATAATAGCAATTTTTGCATATTCATCTCCTCATACTTCAAACTTAATGTATGGAGCATTGTATAAATTTGAGAATTTTCTTCTCACAATGAGTAATAAGTATTGTCATTCCCGCACAGGCGTGAATCCAAAAAGAATTTTTAAGTTGTTAACTATAGATTCCTGGATTCCTGCGTTTGCAGGAATGACCAAAATAAGGCACTACCAAAATTTCAACTATCTTTGGCCAGATTTTAAAACAAATTAAGATGAATTATCTTAAGTAAATTAGCGAAGCACTCTCATAACGAACGCGGGAGTGCTTCGTTTGTCCATAATCTATTTGTTAAGAAATCTGGATTTTACTTCATAATTTTTACCTTATGCCATCCCTTTTCATAGGGGGTTAAGAAGAAGAGTTTCAGCTTCATTTCGCTCATCAGCCACTTGCCATTCACTTTCCGGTATTTATCAAACTCCAGCCCGGCAATCCAGGTACCCACTCCACCTTTCAGGGTGCAGGCCTGCCAGAGATACCACCTCCCCGTCGCGGTCTTCCCATCTTTGTTAATCTTGATCACCGGCTGCAGAAAATAGTGGACAGCAAACACAATATTCTGGGCTACCCCCTCAAAGAATTTCTTTATCGCATCCCTCCCCCGGTGTACTCCAAAGTCTTTGCCTCCATCCCACACTGCGTCCTCAGTGAAAAGCTTCACCGCTTTCGGTGGATTATACCGATCATCACATACCGCCGCATAGGCTGCCTTCAGGTCATTTATCGCCTGAATGTCTTCTATCACCTGTATCCTCTTCTCTAATGCCTTCAGTTGTTTTTCTGTCATGTGTATCCCTCCTGCTCTATTCCTGGTTTTTAAACTGTAGTTATATAGCATATCAGGGTGGGTGTTGCCAAGCGTCCTTTTACTCTATCATTTCTTGGTAATTTCAATCTGATTTACCTCATCCCCCTCACTGATAGCCTTGCTCAGCGTGGCCTTGAAACCTTTATCTGCCTTTGTCTCTTTCAGTACCTGGTTAATAAAATCCTGATCCCTCTTGGTAATGGTGTTAAAGTAGCTGCACCCCTTCTTAAAACCAAACAAACCCATTACCTCAACGTAGGGATTGAGCGTAGAGGTGAGGGTAACCCTCCCATTCTCCTGGCTCACCTGATAGGGCATGTATTTCTTCTTCTCACAGTAGATCAGCATATCTGCCAGATCTTTGGCCGTCTTTGGCTTCCCTGCCCACAAATCAAGCCGGGCATCCTTTACCCACAGCGGAGGAAAGGTCCTCCAGAGATCAAGATAAATAGCGGTTGCCTTACTCGCATTCACCGCCTTCTCCAATCCTGCCCAGGCCAGATAGTCAGTGTAGAAAAAACCAAGAAACGTGCTCGGCCCCTGATCCTCTAAGCTCCTCTTCTGCTTATTCAGCACATACAACAAGGGCTCGGTCTTCCCCATCTGATCTTCAACAAAACAGTACTTTACCTCAGGCAAGGGTCTCATCTTATCGGCTCGGGGGGTCCTCAGCACAATC